>ERZ1292645.436-Hain-H14-02um-R2-436-length-15373-cov-5_pt1 | contig 15373 bp, 14 predicted proteins | sample MGYA00564401_ERZ1292645 | MGnify/ENA primary metagenome ERZ1292645 (study PRJEB36523, sample SAMEA6512644) | groundwater metagenome | collected 2019-01-09 | study: AquaDiva: Metagenomics assemblies of 32 groundwater samples | reverse complement strand
GTCTTATAACATGGCGCAGTGCTTCATGGAATCCTTTCGTATCCATACCCACTTCTCGCTGGCTTATTATGGATTCTTTATCCTCATGCACAAACTCAATCGGGTCCTCTATCGTAACGATGTGTTTTTTATACCGCTGATTTATGAAGTTGACCATCGCTGCAAGCGTAGTTGATTTCCCGCTTCCCGCTACCCCTGTTATAAGAACTAAACCTCTCGGTTCTGATGACAAAGTTTCAAGGACGTTTACCGGAAGGTTTAATTCCTGAAATGACTGGATATTGGTTCTGATAAGCCTGAAGACCAATGCTACTGTGCCTCTCTGTAGAAAGATGTTTACTCTAAACCTGACTCCTTCCGTTAGGCTGTAAGCAATGTCCATCTCGTGAGTAGTTGCAAATCGTTTTTCTTCCTCATCGTCCATAAGATGGTTTGCAATCTCTTTCGTATCCTCATCCTTAAGCACGTCGTGACCGTGGGGCATAAGTTTCCCGTCTATCCTGAAAAATGCAGGTCCGCCTGTTTTAAGATACAGGTCTGAAGATTGCTTTTGAACCATGAGTCTGAGCAGTTTTTCTATATCCATTTTAATCTTACCGCAAAAATCTTAATGTCATCCAATCCTCATACAAATGAAAATTAACCTTTGAAAGACGAGTGCAGGAACTAAGTTCCACGCCTTTCGGGAGATAGACCGAATAGTCATATCGTGCCAGATGGAAAAGCCATTTATCTCCTGCCTTTGGTATCTTACCCATTAAAGTAGAGATAGAGGAAAATGGAATGGCAGCCTCAAGACACCACCACTCATCTATATCCTCCCAGTTGTTTAGTGTCCCTTTGATTTTGACGGCAGATTTGAGCCCCCTGCAGTTCCATTTACTCCATCGGTGGTCGCTGCCAGAGGCATTCCTTCTGACATTAAAGGCATCATAAACAGTATTAAGGGCGTTAATTTCAAAGTTGTAATAGGGTTCTTTCTGTGGGTCGGTCTTGAAGAATATCTCCAGGACGTCTTCAGTGCAGGTGGGGTCATCCCGCTTCTTATAGTAACTCCATATATCCTTGTCATAAGCCTTAAAACCTACATAAAGATATTTATCGTCCCATAGAAGTTTTGCATCCGTCTTACTCAGAGGTTTTTTATTCGTTACAGGTTCTATGAAATTTAGAACCTTAGCATTTTCCCATGCCGGCTCGTTTAGCAAACCATCAATCTTAATCGGCTGGCTCGTATAGAGACAATCATATGCCTCTCTTTTACCCATTTCTTATCCTCCATTCCTTAATCTATTGACCAATGCCTTAAATTTGGTTTTGAATATCTCCTTGTCAAATTGGACTGCGTGAGCGCGTATCTCATCTTTGCTGAATCCGTCCGGGTCAAAACGGCGGACAGCCTCAATCAATGCATCCGGAGACTGTGGATAGAAGAATAGCCCTGTCTTACCCTCAACTACAGTCTCTAATACCCCCCCTTTTTCGTAGGCTATTACCGGACATCCACACGCCTGAGCCTCTAACGGCACTATTCCAAAATCTTCTTCACCCGGAAATATCAATGCCCTGCATCTGTTATAAAACTTACGCAAGACCGACATCGGCTGCCATTTCATAAAGGTAATGTTTGTATGGGAACGCTTTTTAAGTTCCTTCTCACACGGACCTTCTCCAATAATCACCAATGGCAGATTCAATTTATTAAAAGCCTCTATAGCTACGTCTATGCGCTTATAAGGGACGAGGGCTGATACTATCAGGAAATAATTCTCCGCCCCTGCAGAATCCGGCATAAAATAGGATGTATCTACAGGTGGATATAGGACATCACTTTCCCTTCCGTAAAACTTAATTAACCTTTCCCTGATATTATTGGAAATGGCTATAAAGTGGTTCACCCTGTTATTGGATTCTAAATCCCATTTTCTCAAATAATTCTTAACTGGTATGAACGATTCCTTAAAGAGCCAATTCTTATTCCTAAAATATTCTTCTTCAAAACCCCATATATAGCGCATTGGCGTAAAGCAGTAGCAAATATGTCTGGTCCCGGAACCTACCTTCACCCCCTTGGCTACGCAGTGGCTTGTGCTGAGGACAAGGTCATACCCCTTTAAATTAAAGCGCTCTATGGCAAATGGAAATATCGGTAAAAGCCATTGATACCATTTATTGACCTGTGGCAACGCATTTAAAAAAGAAGGCTTTACCTTTCTCTTCCTGATAACATCTGAAATATGTTTCTCGCGGTAGATTAAAGTATACAGGTCGGCATCCGGAAATAACTCACAAAGCGCCTCTAATACCTTCTCCCCACCCCTCATCCGGATGAGCCAGTCATGAACCAGTGCTACTCTCATCTCATTCTTTTTTCAATACCCTTGCCCACAGACCCTCAAGTCCTTTAAACTGAAGTTCTAATATAACATATTTGCCGCTTACAGAAATCTCGTTAGAATGTTCCACATTCTCCTGAGAAAATTTCCTGGATATCGCCTCTCCCAAAAATCGTGCATCATTCTTAATCTCTTCTAACCCCTTGGGGTCTTTGGCTTTGAATACTATCCTGGCGCTGGCGCTATCTTTATCCTTTATATCAAAAGATACCCCTATGGCATCTACATAATCTACAGCAAGGAGTAGTGTAATCTTCCATTTATTTTCCAACTCTCTTAACACCTTCGTAAATAAAGAATCTCTATTGTCTATATACAATTGCCCGTCACCTGACAGTGTTATTTTAGACATTATATCTTGATATTTGCTCAATCTGACAATGGAATCTTTTGATATGTTCAATGCCTCCTTCAGCCTGTCTATACCAGGACTTATCGCTATCCTATCGTCCAATTGAACATAAGCAGAAGGGTCACGAGACAGCCCTGCGAATTCATTGCATACGATTTCTTTTTCACCAACCGCTTCCCGCTTTAAGTCTTCGTTCTTCTGAAGCAATATATCCAGCCTGCTTCTTAAAAACTCCTTATCAGAACTTTCTACACCAACAAGTATAAGGTATGAATGCAATTCAAATATACTGCCCCCGCTTACATATAATTTAGTAATATCCTTACCAAAGATGGCGAGTGTTATATTGGGCAGATGCGGCTGTTTAAAGATATCCTCTATCGCTTCCTGTCTTTTTGTATAATTCTTCTCCCGTTCCTTTAGAGTATCTTTCCATATATTAGCCACATATGAAACACCCGGGTCATCCTTACCAGGTTTTATAGAGGCGACGATGACAGCATCATTGGAAATGAGATTCGTCAAATCCTCATCTGCCGATAGGGATTCAATGCCACCTATCCATGCAAACATTATCCACACAGCAACAAAAGCCTTTTTCATTTATTACCAACCTCCTTTGATAGAATTGTTCTTAAACATTCTTTTATCCCTTTAACCTTCCAATTTGCCGAGATAAAATCTCCCTCCTCCCCTATCGTATATCTTCCATCTAATCCATTAGCCCTCCCTATCCTGCGCAAGGTTTCACTAATAAAATATACATCATTCTCAATCTTATCGCCAGTTTCTACGTCAACGGAGAATTTGAATAGAAAGACAGCATCAGCAGAATCTCTGTCAACAATATCCATGTGCAGTCCTATCCAGTCCATTGAATTAACATTAGGAAATATTGAATAAGAAAATTTTTCCTCAAGATTAGATATAAAATCTGACACCTCATGGGAAGAACCATTTTGAAAAAAAAGGCTTAACTCCCCGTCTCTTTTTTTATTCATAAAGTCTCTAAAACCATCATGGACTTTAAGAGTTTCTTTATTCTGATGCCCTGCATATCTTTCTACGGATTCCTCTAATAAATAAACCTCGTTGGACACAATGAGCCAATTTTTTAAAAATGTATAATAATAGGATTTTTCTTCGTCATGTTTATCGTTTATCTTTGTTACATTCACCCCCTTATAACTTATCGTCTGAAAAGGTTTGCCTTTTGCCAACAAATTATCAAACCTCTCTCTTGCAATAGGGCATTTAAGAATTTTACCTATCCTGTTTCCACTTGAATACAAAATCCAATTGAACTTATTGCCCTCTCTCTGCTCATCAGGGATAAAAACCACAGTAATATCAGTGGGCAGGAAAAATTTCCATGCATTGCTCCATATTAAAAATTTACCAAAAGGTTTTTTTACCGATGAGATAGCCCTATCCTTCAAAGGTTTAAGAATACCTCTAATACCTTTATCATACAGGTCCAGCTCTAACGATAAGACGGCAAAACTTTTGGCAGGGATAATGTCTCCTACCCTGTCCTTTCCTGCAGGCATAACCAGCCATACAAGAAAACCAAAAAGGAGAACAAACAGAATAACTATTATTGTTAACGCTATTTTCTTCAATCAATTTTTTCTCTTAATATGTCTGGCAAACCAGTCTGCTGCTAATTGCGCAACTTTTTCCAATGCCCCGGGTTCTTCAAAGAGATGCGATGCCCCCGGGACAATAACCAATTCTTTTTCCGCTCTAATTTGTTCCATTGCACCCCGGTTCATATCAATCACCACGGGGTCATTTCCTCCTACAATTAAAAGCGTTGGTGATTGGACGCTGGGAAGCACCTTACCTGCAAGGTCAGGCCTGCCTCCGCGCGAGACAACCGCATGGACAACATCCGGGCGCTCCACTGCTGCAACCAATGCAGCTGCCGCACCAGTGCTGGCGCCAAAATATCCCACGCTCAAGTCCTTCACCTCTTTGTTTTTGCCAAGCCAATCAGTAGCACCGACAAGCCTAATAGAGAGCAATTCAATGTCAAACCTGAGATGCCGTGTCTGGATATCTATTGTTTCTTCTTCCGGCGTAAGAAGGTCAAAGAGCAAGGTTGCAAACTTTGACTTATTCAATACTGAAGCAACGTAACGGTTCCTGGGACTCTTGCGGCTGCTGCCACTTCCGTGAGCGAACAATACAATCCCTTTTGGGCCATCCGGAATTGTCAAATCCCCATCAAGGGTAACGTTTCCCATTACAATATGGACAGGTTGTTCTGTCTTTTCTCTTTTAAAATTCTTCATGGCTTTAATAATTATAAGTCTTTGAGGACCTTATGTCAATAAAAATAGGATTTTCTATTGCTCATATACCTTCAACGTCTCTATTACTGTCTTATTCCATGAGAATCCGGATGAGCGTTCTATGCCTCTCTTACTTAGTTCCTCCTTAAGGCTTTCGTCCGCTAATACCTTCTCTATCGCATTCACAAGAGCACCTGGTTCATCCGGGTCTATGAGCATACCCCCATCACCTACAACCTCTGGCAGGGATGAAGACCTCATCGCTATCACAGCCACACCACAAGCCATCGCCTCAAGCGGAGGGAATCCAAATCCCTCGTATAAAGAAGGAAATACGAACAGGTCTGATAGATTATATATGGGTATTAAATCTTCTTCTCTTATCTCTCCTAAATATATTATGTCCTCTTTGTTTTTCTCAATGAGATTGAAAAGTTCTCTTATCTCAGGGAATCTCAGGTCTTTCTTTCCAACCAGAACTAACTTATGGGGAATCTTTCTGGCGGATCTTAACTCAAGGAATGCTTTAACTAAATTATAGACGTTCTTGTGCGGCCTTATATTCCCTACGAAGAGTATAAACTTGTCTGGCAGGCTGTAACGTTTTTTACATCCATGGAGAGAAATAGCGTCTTTTATCTTTTTAAATTCAGGTCCCACGCCTTGATAAATTACCCGTATCTTCTCTTCAGGGACATTCAGATGCTTTATTAAATCCTTCTTTGTATTTTCTGAACCAGCGATAATCAGGCTTGCCTTCTTTACTGCCGTCCGAAGAATAAACCTGGCATACCACCTTGCCCTCTGTGAGGATAAAAACTGTGGGAATAAGATTGGTATGATGTCATGGATAGTTACTATGAGCCTTCCATCATAAAAAACAGGAACATTGTAATGCGGGACATGGAGTAGAGAAAGTCCACGTGCTGCCAGAGGCATCTCAAGTTGTTCATAGAAACTATAAACGGGTGAAGTTGCCTTTTTTATATGCACGAGGTTGGTTTTCCTGAAATCCGAAAGTTTCTCTTCATTTCCTAAAAGTATATACTCATGCTTATCAGGACTGTTAACAATCCCTTTTATTAGAACTTGAATATATCTGCCAATGCCGGAATATCCAAGCATCCTGCAGTCTATGCCTATTCTCATCTTTTTAAATTCCATACAGGCTTGATGAATCAAGCCGCTACAACTTTGAAACTCCGCATGACAAGATAACATCCAACCAGTGCGCCCTGGGCCTCTGTGAGCACCAATGCCCATGAGGCACCCAAAGAGCCAAATCTATTTATCAGAATCAGGTTAAGTATTATGTTCACAATTAACATCAAGCCCATATTGAAAGAATTGAATTTCTGCCTTCCGATAGCGTTGAGTGTAAAAAAGGTTAATGTGGTAAAATGGTATAACACCACCTGCCATATCAAGATACAAAGTATTATCTTAGATGGCAAAAATTCCCTTCCACCCACCAATAGCACTATATTCTGGGCAAATAGGCTGCCTACCAGACCTATCGGGACAGCGATAAGGGTCAGTAACTTTAACGAATGGCTGTAAAGTTGGACAAGTTTATCTCTGGACACCCTGGCATATTCACTCATCCTTGGGAATATAGACGTCATGATGGCAAATGGGACAATCCATAGAGAAGTAGCGAGCCGGTAACCCAGCCCATAATAGCCTGTTTCAACGTCACCCTTCATCATATAAAGCATGACGCCTCCAAGCCCAGCATAGGCGCTCATGAATATACCGGAGAGCCCTACAGGGAATGCCTCACGAAGTAAAGATGAACAGAGTTTAAAATCTATCTTGAATATGGGACGGATGACCTTGCCTGATAATACCATAATGGCTATAAAGCCAGGCAGGTTTGCAAATACAAATATCAGGATAATTTCAAATAGAGACTTCCCTGTTTTTATACCCCATAAAATCAAACCCAGCGTTAGTAACTCATTCAGGACGTTGATCACTGTAAGCCGTCCCATTTTTAAGCGAACCTGAAAAGGGACGTCATATACCTGCCTGAAGGTAATCATCCTGAAGGAAAAAAGCAAGACAAGGGAGAATAACCAGACCAGTTTAATCGTTGACTGAGGATGGCGGGTGAATAGGATGATGACGCATGACAATATCAGGGCTGATAACGTAAGGACAAATCTTATCAGTATGCCGTTCCCCAATATTATGGATTCTCTTATCTTATCTCTAACTATCTCCCTTACCAGGATGGTGTTTAGCCCCATGTCAGTCAATATCCCGAATAACCCTACATAGAAGAATACAAAGGAGTAAATCCCAAAACCTTCTGTACCCAGATATCTGCTCAGGCAGGATATGAGTAATATATTTATTAATTTATTTATGAAATTGCCGGATATGATAAAACCTGCATTTATGTAAGTCTTGCTTAAGGTTCTTATTTTCTAAACCTCCATTTTGGAAAATCTGCGGGAGAGATTACCTCATGGATATGTCCCGGTGGATGTGAATGCAATACTAGATATGGTCCTATATGATATACCTTTACCTCAGGAGTATCTTCTTTGATAATACTGACCCGGTTAGGATAAGTCACCAGCCAATCAGGCTCTATCTCTATTGCCAGGGTAATATCACTGTCCCCCCAAACCCATTTTGAAGCCTTTTTTACAAATGCCCCTTGTATACCTACAATGACCTCTCCCTCTGCATTTTCATTTAGGAGTCTTATTACCTTTTTGTCGTTCCAATAGCCGAGGGCATGAATGCCATAGCTTCCGTGTAAACTTACCATTGTAGCCAGTATATTCAGGACTACAAACTGTGCAAATATTATACAGATAACTATTGCAACTGAAGATACCTTTTTATTAAAACGTCTGGCGAATCGGTCGACTCCATCCAGAATTCCTGGTCCAGCCAATAATGAAAGCCCGGCCTGTAACCCCATAGGATACTGCGTAAATGCCCCGTTCATTATGAATCCGTTGACCATACTCAGGATAAAAAACTGGGGTAATATTAGTATCAATAAGGCCATATCACAGATTCTTTTTTTGACAGCCCATACAGCGCCCATGATTGTAAGGATATGCATAAAGAAAAATTCAGCCCAGCTATGAAACAATTGTGGAATCAATTCACCTCCTTTGCTCACATTTAATAAACTTTTCAGGTGCAATAGTATAGCCTGAACCTTCAAAAAATAAGTGAAACCTGGACCAATCCATACATAGAGAAAGAACGGGATAAATGGTACCATAGAGAATAAGAAAAATGGCAATACAGGTTTCCTCTTCTTCCAGAGGTAGATTAAATAAAATGGATATACCCCAAGCCACAGTTCCCTCCCAAGTATAGACAATCCCGCCGCAATGGCTGATAGCGCGATTCTGTTATTTTCTATGAATAACAGGCTCAATAAAAAGAAGAACAACCCATACGGCTCCAGATAGAATCTCCCCCCAAACCTCAACGTATTCAGGGAAAATATAAAGAGTATGCTGCTTATAAATGCAGATTTTTCATTCTTTGTATAATTCCTTACAATCAGAAATATCAGGATAGCGCATCCAATAGTAAATAATGCAGAGATAATACGTGCTATGAATATATGGCTATTGATATAGAGAAATGGGGTTGTAATAAGAAATGGCAGGACGCCGTGCCCTATGGAAGGCCCTTCAAAACCTATAGTCTTCAATCCTGCTCCACTGGCTAAATTCCTTGCTGTATCCCAATATACAACCTCATCGGAATGGAGTTTTTCAAAAGGAACTGGTAAGAGAATCAGGAAGAACCCGATAATGATTGTTGCCCATAAATAATAATGTGGTTTAATGGGAGTCAATCTTCCGTGCAGTAACATGAACCCCCTTTGCCATAAAAGGGCAATGCTTGAGGACCTCTGACTCGTAGAATACCAAAAGCCCAAAAAACTTGCCGAATGACTTCTCCCACGTGGACTTTAATGATTTAAGCACTTTTATAAAAAGAGGAAGGCGATTCTTATTGTCTTGTGTCACATAGTCATAACTGTCCCTTAAGGTCTCAACGGATTTTTCCCCGAAGATGGATAGTATTCCCTTTGGTACAAAATGAAAGAACAGGGTAATCAACTGGGACAGGAGATGGTCGCTGAATGTCTTTTCCGTAATCCTGAACCTGCCTTCTTTAAACATAAGTTCTTCTAATTCTCCGGTAGTGAGATACCGGACATGCCCGAAATACTTGCGGGTAAGATTATTGCCAATCCGCACCTTCCAGAATAGCCAGGTCAACGTCCAGGGATTCCTCTCGCATGGCACAAAGGCATGGAAGATTCTATCTCTTTTTAAAACCCTGTTCACCTCTTTCAATAAATTCCCTGTTTCTTCTACGTGTTCAATCACATCCATGATGACCACTGCATCAAAACTCCCATCCTTAAAAGGGAGAGATAAACCATCGCTTACCAGGAATCTTATCCTGCCATTTGAATTCTGGGCAGCGAGCATAATAGAGGTTTTGCTTATATCAATCCCTACCAAATCCAAATATGGCATTGCATTGCTGACTGCATTGATAAACCTCCCGCCCCCGGCTCCTATCTCTAAGACCCTTCCCCCTTTCATCAGGGAGATTGCAGATAAGAACCGCCTCAGCTGGGAATTTTTATCTCGTGGGCGTATAGGCACAAACCCCTGTGGATTCTTATCATAATCGTATCCCATCAACCCTCCCGTAGGCGGACTTTCAGCTTTTGCCTTTAGATTTATTATTCCGCATTATACTTGACGTTATAAGTTTAAATCCACCTTTGATTATATCCAGATTGCCACTGCGTAAAGCCGTAGCAGAATTTATCCACTTTGCCAGCCGTATCTCAAACCTGGTTAGTCCTGGCAGGTTCAGAATAGAGTCATTTGCCAACAATTTCAATCTTTTCTTCCTCTCCATGTCCACCCATCCCTTTTCATAGCACTCATCTCCCAATTTGGTGCCTTTGAACGGGTAATATACCGTTGTCTGGACAGCGGTTGGGGCGAGCCTGAAATTCAGGAATATAGTTTTCCAGAGTGCCCTCCTGTTTTCGTGCGGCAGTCCTACCATATTGAAGGACTTTGTCTTTAGTCTCAATTTCTTTGCATTCCTGAAGGCATCTATTATCTGATTATTAGTCATACGCCTGTTCAGGACTGCCCCGCGCACATACTCATCCCCTGCCTCAACCCCTATGGAAATCGTTTCGCACCCTGCCTCTTTTATAAGCCCTAACCTCTCTAAATTGGCTGTCTCTGGCCTAACATTACATACAAAAGGAAGTTTGACATTCTGCTTGTATTTTTCACTGAATTCTTTCAGCCATTTAAGCGATGCTGTAAACGTATCGTCTTCAAAGACTATCCCTGAAAAGGGATGCCACTTCAAACATTCTTTTATCTCACTGATGATATGGTCCGGTGAGCGGAACCTCAAATATCCTGCTCTATCCCCATACAGGTCTTTAAATGCGGAGTTACAGCAGTTGGTGCATTCATAAGGACAGCCGCGGCTGCCCATGACCTCAAGGTATTGCTTGTTACCCTCTTCTATTTTATATATTGCCCTGTCTGAAAAAGGCAGTGCATTTAAATCTGCTATCATAGACCTCAAGTCATTCTTAATAACTTCTTTCCCGTCTTTAAACCATATATTCTTAATATCTTTATTGGTTCCGCCCTTCTCCATCTGAGTCAATAATTCTAACAGGGCATATTCCCCCTCTCCCCTGCATATCATATCTATGGAAGGATAATCTATTACCTCTTCCGGAGCCAGTGTAGCATGATAGCCCCCGACGATAATGGGGATATTGACGGATCCGGATTTTATAAAATCAGATAATTCCTGAATCCAGCTAAAAGAGAGTTCATAAGAACTGAAACCTATAATATCTGGCATGAAAGATTCTATCTTTGCCTTGAGACTTCTAAAATCATTATTTGTAATCTTTTCATCAAGTATTAATTCAAGAAAATCTACGGTATGGCCGTTCTTCTTCAGGAATGCAGATAGTGCTGCTATCTGAAATGAATAGACAGGATAGGCAAGAGGCATAATAAACAGCATCTTCATAATAATTAATTCTCCTTTAAAGTCTTTTAGCGGTTATCAGAAACTGGAATGCGAATAATCCTTTAAATGTCCTTGCGGTAAGATATCTCAATTTATTTATAGCCCTTACGTGAAATATCCTGTAATACGGGAGTCCCGGTGTAACGTCTATACTGCATATTTCAAGCCCTGCACCGGCTACCATTTCACGGGAAGTTTTTAAGGTAAAAAATCTTAAATGCCCCTCGTCAAGTATACCTCCCTTATCATACGAGAAATTGCCAAATAATAATCTGAGACGCATCAGCCAGTAGGCAACGTTGGGAACTGATACTACACACAACCCTCCCCTTTTAATATATCTGGAAAGAAACCTCAATGTATCAGAGGGATTAGGCGTATGCTCCAGGACGTCGCCGCACAAAACTACGTCAAAATATTCATCTTCGTAAGGCAGTCTGGATTTCGTAGATATATCAATATCCAATACTGCGTCACAGAATCTCCTTGCAGACTGAGCTGCCTCAGGGTCTATTTCTATACCTGTTACATGGCAGTCATTTTTCTTGAGTAACTCTGAGAGATAGCCTGTAGCACAACCAACTTCCAGGACCCTCTTCCCTGTCCCTGTCATCTCAAGCATCTTCATGTTAGTTCCGTAAGGGTCTTCATTCAGACGGTTGTATTTGCACATAAGGATTTCTTCTCTTCTATAATCTCGTCTATCCTGTCTTTAAGAGTAAATCCTCCAGGGGAAAACTTAAGAATACTTTTTGCCTTTGATATGTCTGCAATAGAATTCCTCAATTCACCCGGCTGTGGGGCATCATAGACAGGCTTAATCCCTGGATTTATTCTCTTGCACAGTAGAGCGGCTATCTCATTTACAGAGGTATCTATCCCTGTCCCTACATTAAATGATTCCCCGCGAACGTCACTCTCCATAGCCTTGATATTTGCCTGGACAATATCATCTACATGGACAAAATCCCTCCGCTGTTCGCCATCCCCAAATATAACAGGGCTCTTCCCGGATAAGAGACGATTGATGAATATCGTTATGACGCCTACGTAAGGCGTAAACGCCTGGGCCGGTCCATAGGTATTAAAATACCTCAGTGCCACTACGTCTATATTGAGGAGTTTACCGATGTTAAGGCAATACATCTCACCTGCTAACTTGGATATCCCATAAGGGGAGATAGGGGATTTTATATAATCTTCATTCAATAGGGATGGCGCGGTAGAATCACCGTATACAGCCATGGAAGAGGCATACACTATCTTCTTAACCGAACTGCCCCTGCATGCCTCTAATACGCTGAGCGTGCCCATTAGATTGTTATTGGCATCGTTATAAAATTCCTTTGTGGATATCCTGATACTTACTACAGCAGCCTCATGAAATACAATGTCAACACCAGATAAAAGCTTTTTGACCAGTTCCTTATCCAATATGTCACCCTTTACAAAATCCGCCTCAGGAGGCACATTCTTCATGTTCCCCATGGAAAGGTTATCAATTACTACTACCTTTATCCCCATCTTGACTAATTTCTTTGCGATATGAGAGCCAATAAATCCTGCCCCGCCGGTCACCAAAGCCTTTTTATATTTCATACTTAAATATGTTCCCTGAAATCCATTACCTGCTGTGGCGTAACGATAAGGTTTTCAATATCCCTGTCTAACCTTACATGTGTATCAGGGAAAATGACAGAATCTATAATCTTAATAGGTGAATCTATCCTTACGTTATCACCTATTACGGAATTGATAACCTCTACCCTCCCGCCAAATTTGACGTTCTCCCCTATGACTTCCTTCTTACGCAGCCGTTTCAGTTCAACCATATTACATTTCAGGAGGTCAACAGGAACCGTCAGGTTCATATCCTCGTTGATAACATTTGAATGTAAGACAGGTATTCCATCATCTATCAATATCTGGATTGCCTCTGTTATTTCATACTCATCCCTCATCGCAGTCCTCGGGGTCCTGCGGACAGCATCAAATATATGAAGGTCAAATAGGTACAATCCACAGCCCTTAAGATTATTGGATATATATCTCGGTTTTTCAATCACCCTTTTTACAAACCCGTTCTCATCGTGAAGGACGGCAAAATTCCTCTTTATCGCATCCTTGTTCGTCTCTATCTTTGTAGCAAGGACAGCACCTGCAGAATGTTTATCAAGCATATCCAGCATAGGGGAAAGGTCTTCTGTTATAAAGAATATGTCCCCCAGGAATAAAAGGAAAGGTGATTTAATAAAATTCTCAAGTTTACCCAAGGCGTGTGCAATGCCCAATGTATCACTCTGTTCTATATAGGTTATATTTACACCTATTGACCTGCCATCTCCTAACCGCTTTGTGATTTCAAACCCTAAGTATCCAATAACTATGATAATGTCTTCAATACCTAATCCCTTCATTACCTCAATCTGATACTGGAGCAAAGGCTTGTTACAGATAGGCAGGATGGGCTTGGGATAATTTGTGCTGAATGGGACCATCCGTGTCCCTTTCCCTGCAGCCAGAATCACACCCATTATTTTTTTCATCCTGTTATACCTCCCTAAATCCTGCTGATAACATTGCTTTTAAACAACCATATCTTCAGCCTGAGGTAGACTAAGAATTTTAGCATATTAACCCCTGTCCTGAATGGCTTCAACTTGGAGATACCGCCCTTCCTGTCGAAATGGCTTACGCCCACCTCGCCAATAGAGGCATTTAAAACAGAAGATTTTATAATCAACTCTGTGGGAGTGGGATACCCTTTAGATTCAATATTGATGCCCCTTATCAGTTCGCCTTTCCCCAATTTAAGGGCACAGTTAGTATCCTTTAATTTCAGACCAAACATCACCCGCAGTATCAGGTTCAGGACCCTGTCTAAAAATACCTTTAAGACAGTGTCTTTCTTGCCCTTCCTGTAGCCTGTAACAAGGTCTAAATTGTCCTTTTCCAATCTTTCCAATAATAACCTGTATTCCCCTGCATCAAATTGGCCGTCAGAATCAATGGTTAGAACATACCTGCCTGAGGAATTTCTTATTGAATTAGAGAGTGCCATGCCATATCCGCCATTCTTCTCCAGGGATATGACAACGAGAGGAACTCTTGAATCTACATCATGCCCATCTTCTCTATCAAACTCATCTTTAAGTCTATTTAATATCTCAAGCGACTTATCCTTACTCCCATCATTCGTAACAACAATTTCTCCTATTATACGGCCTTTTTTAAGAACACCTCTCCAGTATCTGATAACCTTTTCTATATTTGCTTCTTCATTATAGACCGGGGCAACTATAGATAACGTTACACCCCCTTCATGTCCTGCACGATTCCCTTGCATTTATTACCCTTCTATATTCTAAATTTTATCACATCTTTCTCAAAAGTCAATCTTTTAATCCAATTTTTAATCTCATTTTTCTTGTCTGACCCACTCTATTGCCTCTTCCCTGGTCTTTATCCTGTCTTCCAGTTGCAAATCTTCTACCTCTCTCAGGATTTTTCCTATGACAGGTCCCTGGGGTATGCCCATATTTAAAAGGTCATCGCCGTTTAATAATGGCTTGGGCTTTAATGGCTCACTCAGATACTTATTATATTCATCCGTCATGAATTCATATATGCTCAAGTCCTTGTGGCTTACCATACAGTCTATCCTGTGGAGTTCAATCTCGTCTTTAAATGTCTCTCTCATAAACAGCCTTTTCAATGTGGATTTCTTCATCTGGGCCGCATTTATAAAGTTCATATGGTTCTCTACGCAGGCAGAAACCCTGTCAATATCATCATTGGGAAACTTCAATCTACTCATTATTTCCCGTGTCATCTTCGCACCTACTGTATTATGATTATGAAACCTTATCCTCTCCTTTACTTCATAGGTTAAGGGTTTGCCAATATCATGGAAGAGGCAGCCAAAGGCAAGCGTCAGGCGAGGATTCTTCAGGTGAGCCATCATCAACTTTGTATGTATAAATACATCACCCTCCGGATGGAATTCTTCAGGCTGTTTGACTCCTTTCATCTTAACAACTTCAGGCAGTATTTCAATAAGGAGTCCCACCTCGTCTAATAACATAAGTCCATAGCCAGGGTTTGGGCCTGTCATTATCTTGATAATCTCATCCCGCACCCTTTCAGGGCTTACCTTATGAATCGTTTTTGCCATCATCTTGATGCCATTGTAAGTCTCACCCTCTATTGAAAACTTAAAGTTCACTGCAAATCTGACTGCCCTG
>ERZ1292645.435-Hain-H14-02um-R2-435-length-15383-cov-12_pt1 | contig 15383 bp, 15 predicted proteins | sample MGYA00564401_ERZ1292645 | MGnify/ENA primary metagenome ERZ1292645 (study PRJEB36523, sample SAMEA6512644) | groundwater metagenome | collected 2019-01-09 | study: AquaDiva: Metagenomics assemblies of 32 groundwater samples | reverse complement strand
TAAACCCGAAAGACCCTGCAAGCACAGATGAAGTTTATATCTATGAAGTTAAAAAGTAAAATGCCTACGTTTGCTCACAATAGACATCAAGACCCGTAAATCCGTAGAAATAAAAAATTCAAATGACTAATCAATCTAAAGCAGTATTGAGCAACTTGCCAGTGCAGTTTTTGCACATTCCAAATTCTCTTTTATCTTCAATGATTTGCCTCCTAAAATTTTGATATTTTTTGTTATTCCAAATATCCATGAATTTTTCCTTAAAGGCATTTCCAAACGTATACGTGGCGTTATAATCATAGCAGCAGGGAACTACCGAGCCGTCTGTCATAATCATAGTGCTTAGCCAGACGCGAGTGCAATAATGTATGTCTACTTTTTCTTTATTAATCCAATTTTTTGTATCCGCGTACCTTCTAAACTCAGGGTTATCTGGGATATACTGGGCCTTTTCTTCGTCCGAAAGGTTATCCACTTCGCCAACAATAACACCTTTTAAAGTTAGTTTATCGACCCCAATCTCTTTTGCCAACTCTTCTATCTTGCTAACTTCATGCTCGTTATGCTTCATTACAATAAATTGCACCTCAATATAAGGAAGCTTTCTCTTAAGCTCCCTTTTCATCTTAACTATTCTCTTTAAATTGTCTATGACTAGATTAAAATCTCCTGATTTTCTATACTGCACATAAGTATCTTGACTTGCGCCATCGATAGACACAATCAAGTCATCAAGTTCAGATTTAACAAGCCTTTCCACATCTTCTTCCTTGAAAAAATGGCCGTTTGTGCTCACCCTTACAAATGACCTTTTATTTTTCGCGTATTCAATCATCTTGTAAATATCCTTATTCATAAAAGGCTCTCCAAAATTATACAGGGTTATATTAAAAAGGTAATCACCAATCTCATCTACAACTTTCTTAAAATTGTCAAATGACATAAAGCCCTTATTTCTGGTTAAAGTGCCAGCTCCTGTAGGACAAAGCGGGCATTTTAAATTACAGATATTTGTAGGCTCTATCATTAATATAATAGGATATCCTTTTGGAGCAACATCTTTCTTAATATAAAAGGCATAGCAATTCCTAATAGTATTCAATATTCTTTTGATTGTAATCTGCCTATGCTTAATCATATGCAGAAGAATACGTACTGTGTCTTTTCTGCCCATTCTAATCTTCTAGCTTAATAACTTTTCACCTAGCTCTAAATGTAATTCATTGAATTTATAAATCTTTTGATAAAAAGATAAAAAGTTATACACGAAGATTCCTCTCGTTTGACATTTTCTACTTAATATCTTAACAGATGTAACCTGTCATAAATAAAGAATCTAAACACAAAAAATGCTGCAGTCAGAAAAGCGGATCCAAAAGCTGCTGAAAGCCCAATTACCTCAACAAGCAACCACACAAAAACGACGTTTAAGACATAAAATATTCCCAGAACAAGCATGTAACTAAAGATTCTGTTTTTCATCATTCCGGACATTACATAAGAATAAAATTTTAGCATCGTCAATGCACCGATTATTATGATTGAATATCTCAATGTCGGCTTATTCAATAAGTCAATAAATATCCAAAGAAAAAATATCTCAAGCAAGGAAAAAATTGAGCCTATAACAGTATATTTCTGAAAATTTGTACGATAACTCTTAAACTTTTTATCTACGAATATTTTCATTTTGATAATTTCACAATGTCCTATTTTTTGATTCAATATAGGATATAGTGGCTCTTTTTGAGTTTGTGAATTGACCATTTTTTAAGACAATTTTGTCCCTTTCAACCCACCAATTTGCAATCTCACAAGGCGTGGTGATCCATCCATCATCGAATCTTGTCAGGTATTTTAATATCCTCTCGTAAACATCCAAATACTTGTCATTTCCAAAAATATGGGAGTCTGGATGGGTTAGCAATACAACAGCACCATTGATTTGTCTTATAAAGTCAACCTTATCCTTCCAAATATTGAAAATTTCGTTTTTGGTCTTGTTAAGGCGCATCAACCTATAATCTTGAGGAAGTGTTACGGGAATTTCCACCATATTTTTTATAAAGAATGGGAACACGGTGGATGTTCCGCTTCTAATGGCTACTGGCGAGTATATGTCAGTGTCGCATGTGGATGAATCATATTGAAAATAATTCGACAATAGCTCAAGAAACTCTTTATTTCTTAGTAACGATTCAGATCTAAATCCCTTAATATCGAATTCCTGCATAATTTTGGATGCACTCATTATCCTTTCTATTATTTCACCTTTTTTTAAAAATGGAGTTTTGTTATCGTGATTGTAGCCGTGCAGCCCGATTTCACAACACTCATCCTTTAACTTTCTCAATTTTTCTCTGTTTATTCTGTATTTGTTGCTTAATACATTCCAGCAGGAGTTTATACTATATTTTTTCTCTATATCCCTTATTTTATCAATATTGTTAAATGATGATTCTGTATCGCAATCATGGGTAACAGCTATTGCAAACTTTTTTTTATATGGCCAGAAAGAAACGTGCGGGATTCTCTTCCTAAGCAAGAGAGATACGGATTTTATGTACAAATATCTTATCAGTTCAACACTTTTTTCAACAGGCCATTCCGGCCATTTTGGATCGGTTTTCAGCTTCAAAACTATATCAAATAAGAAATTCCTTAAAGAGATAGGAATCTTTGTATAGTTTATTGGCAGTCTGCTATGAAAAGGAGGATTCTGCTGGTAATATCTCTCATAAATTAAATTTTTTATTATTCTTTCAAAATTATTAATGTTGATATTATATTTTTCAATACTTAAAAAATTAAAGCTGCCTTTTTCAGTCTCGATAACACAATCAGAAAGATTTCCATCATCAGCATAACCATTTACAAGCACTCTTGTTTTATTGTCAGCCCACTCAGGTTGCAGATCTTTGTTATTTATGCCTATTACCACTATTTCTTTTCTATTCTTAAAGTCTGGGATATTCTTAATCCCAGCTTGTTTCTCAAGTCCTTCTTCTATTTTCCAGTGATTAGTCAGCATTTTATTCTTAGAAATATTCCGTTAGGTTCATTTTTTCTTATTTATGCTTTCTCTTATTGACACCAAAAATTCAGCAAGAAATCCAAGAGCGAATAGTTGTATTCCTGAAAGAATAAATAAAACCACAAGAAAAAGCAACGGCATCCTAGGTATTAAAGGTTTGCCTAAAATTTTTATGAATGCTAAGTATGCGCCCCCAATAGAGCCAAGCACCAAAAAAATCATTCCAAAAGAGCCAAATACGAACATCGGTTTTCTTGAAAATGATAAAAGAAACCGGATGGCTATTAAATCAAAAAATCCGCCTGGCAGCCTCATTAAGCCGAATTTGCCAAATTTTGATTTGCCTTTTTTTCTGGGATGGAATTTTGTGCTGACTTCCTTGATTTTGTAGCCTTTATCGGCAACAAAAATAACGAGGAAACGATGCCAATCAGATCTTAATTCAAGGTCACTTATCACTTCTTTCTTGAAGGCCTTAATCCATCCAAGGTCGTGCACAGGCACTTTGAATATCAGTGAAGCCATCATATTAAAAATAAAAGAGGTTGTGCTTTTTATAGTATTAAGCCTGCTGCCTTCGCGCTTTCCAACAGCCATGTCATACCCTTCATCCAGTGGCTTGAGAAGTATAGGTATGTCTTCTTCTGGGTCTGATTCCAAGTCAGATGGCAAAAAGACAATTATATCCTCTTTGGCATTATTAAATCCAATCCATGCAGCGCCAGTCAGCCCAATGTTTTTTCTATTGTTTATCAATCTTACAAGAGGCTCTTTTTTTGCTATGTTTTGTGCAATAACCCCAGTTTTGTCTGTGCTGCCGTCATTAACAATTATTATTTCTCCCTTTAGATTATTATCTTTGAATGCCCTAATGGTTTTTCCTACAAATAAGCTTATGCATTCTTCCTCGTTATAAGCTGGAGCAACAACAGATATTCTTTTCATAATTTCAGTAATATAACTCTAAATTAATTATAAATCTTTCTAAAATCCTTTTTACTAGCAAAAACATGAGTTAAATATTTCCTGCTTTCATCGAAACGCCCGAAAAGTTTATAAATGCCCATTTAGTTTAGAGCTCTGATTATTATGGCTAAAGATGCAGTATTCATATATCCGCCAATAAGATTTGGCTCTACTGAAAGTTTTACTTACCCGCCTATGGGGATTATCTACATAGCAACATATGCAAAGAAAATGGGGCTTTCGGTAAAATTTATTGATTCTCTCATAGAAGGTGGGACGAAAGAAGAGATAGTAGCAAGCATTTTAAACGAACATCCTAAAATAGTCTGTTTTAGCACTATGACGTGCCAAATACATACAGCTCTGAAGCTTGCTACAGAGATCAAGGAGACCAACAAGAATATAAAAATAGTTTTTGGCGGCTCACACATCTCATCTACAAAGGAAGAGTTATTTCACTTTACAAAAGATGTTGATTACCTGATGTATGGAGAAGCGGAAAAGTCTTTCTATGAATTATATAACAGTAAAAGCGATGAGGATCTCTCAAAAATAAGCGGGTTGATTTACAGGGCTGGAGACACTATAAAAATAAATCCAAATGCACCAATACAGGATTTGGACGAATTGCCATTTCCAGATTTAGGTTTAACAAAACTTTATGCTTACAACGGTTATTATGTGAAAACCCTTCCAGTAGCAACTATAATGGGAACAAGGGGATGCCCGTTCAGATGCACTTTCTGTGACCAGTTTGCTACAATGGGCAGAGAATTCAGGTTTAGAAGTCCAAAAAATATTGTAGACGAGATTGAGTTTAACCACAACACTTTCAGTGTTAGAGATTTTGTATTCAAGGATAGCACTTTCACTTGCAAGAAAGAATGGGTTTATGATATTTGTAAGGAAATAATAAATAGAGGCATCAAAATAAATTGGTCTTGCAATACCAGGGTTAGCATGGTGGATGCTTCGCTTCTTAAGGCAATGAAAGACGCAGGGTGCTACATGATTGCGTTTGGTATAGAAGCAGGAGCGCAGCATGTTTTGAATCTGATGAAAAAAGGGACAACTGTTCAGCAGGCTTACACAGCAACGAGGCTTTGCAAAGAAGCGGGAATTGAAGCAACAGGATATTTTATGATAGGAAATCCTGGAGAATCAGAAGAGGACGCACTAAAAACAATACAGCTGTCAAAGGAAATCGATTTGGATTATGCCACTTTTGGAGTTACAATAGCGTATCCCAATACAGAGATTTACCACTGGGCGCTTCAAAATAATTGTTTAAGCGACAGGCAATGGTACATGAAGGAATCAGATACAGATATAGTGGGCACAAGAGAAATAAACGGAGGGGCACTTGACAGGGAAGATTTCCCAGTTCAAAGGCAAATTGAGTTGTGTAAAAAAGCCAATAAGGAGTTTTATTTCAGACCATCGTACATTATAAAAAAAGTGGGTAAGATAAGAAGTTTTAGTGACATTACAAGAAATTTAAGGGCCGCTGCTGAAATTATCTAAATCATATTAAGTAAATTTTTTAATATTAGATATCTTCTGAAAAACAAATCATCCAATATTAAGGCTAAAACAAATGAAGATTGCAGTTGTTGGGGGCGGAATTTTCGGCGTATCGGCAGCATGGACACTTGCCAAAAATAACCATTCTGTCGATTTGTATGAAAAGGAAAAAGATATCCTTTTGGCTGCTTCTGGAATAAACCAGTATAGGATCCATAGGGGGTATCATTATCCGCGAAGCAAGGAGACGGCATTGTTATCCATAGAAGGTGAAAAAAGCTTCGCAAGAGAGTATTCTGACGCATTGCTGGGAAATAATGTAGTCCATTACTACAGCATTGCAAAGGAAGGCAGCCTTGTTACAGCAGACCAATGCTTAAAATTCTGGGACGAGTGCAAACTCAAATATGAAGAAGCAGATATAGGCATTATAAACAAAGAAAAAATAGCATTAACTGTTAAGGTAGAGGAAGACATCTTTGACCCTGCGGCTCTAAAAGAAATCTGCTGGAATAAATTAAAAAAATATAACGTGAATGTTCATCTAAAAACAGAGGCTAATGAAGATGAACTCAAGCGCTATGATTTGGCTGTTATTGCGACATATTCTATGAATAATTCTCTGCTAAGCCATTATCCAGAGGCTCAAAAGGATTACCAATTCGAGTTGTGCGAAAAACCTGTACTTAAGCTGCCTAAACAATTCAATAATAAAAGCATAGTTGTAATAGATGGTCCATTCACATGTATAGCTCCATTTGGAAGGACAGGATTTTTTGTTATGGGGCATGTTGTGCATGCTATTCACAGCTCAAACACTGGTAAGCTTCCATTGGTGCCAAAGAAATTCAAAGAGCTACTGAATAATGGCGTCATAAAAAACCCAAAAATCACCAACATCAAGAAATTTATTGAGGCAGGTTCAGAATTCATCCCAGATGTGAAGTATGCAGAACACATAGGCTCGATGTTTACCGTCAGGACAGTTCCCCCATATAGAGAATATGACGATGCACGTCCAACCCTTGTCGAGAGAATCAGCCAAAATATGGTTGTTGTATTTTCAGGAAAAATTGGCACATGCATCGATGCAGCAGAGCAGGTCCTTAGAATAGCTGACAGTATAAGAAACAAATAAATAATATAATGGAGCTTAAAGAATATAATGGAGCTTAAAGATGAAAAAATTACCTTTGGTTGACTTAAAAAGTCAGAATAGACTGCTTAAAAATGAAATAAACAATGCTTTGAATAATACCATAGATGGCGCAAATTTCATCTTGGGCGAAGAGATTAAGAAGTTTGAGAAAAATTATGCAAAATTCTGCGGAGCAAGGCACTGCATATCCCTGAGCTCAGGAACATCTGCTTTGGAGCTCGCATTAAAAGTATCTGGCATTATGCCAGGAGACGAAGTTATTACCGTTCCAAACACCTTTATAGCCAATGCTGAAGCCATTATTGGTGTAGGAGCAAAGCCAATTTTTTGCGAGATTGACAAGCAAACATTTAACATCGATACAGATTTGCTGAAAACCTTAATAACAAAGAACACAAGGGCAATTATGCCTGTTGATTTGTATGGCCATCCTTGCGATTTAGACCCTATAATGGAGCTAGCTGCAAAGCATAACCTAATAGTGGTGGATGATGCCTGCCAAGCCCACGGCGCAAAATACAAAGGCAAGGTAATTGGCGGAGTCGCTCATTCAACTGCATTCAGTTTTTATCCTGGAAAAAACCTAGGCGCTTTTGGAGATGCTGGGTGTTTAACTACAAATGATGACGAATTTGCGGTTAAAACCAAATCGCTCCGAAATCACGGCAGACTAAATGATGAGAAGTATAAGCATGGCCTAATAGGCAGTAACTACCGTATGGATGAACTGCAAGCTGCTATACTAAATGTGAAGTTAAAGTACTTAGAAGGATGGGTTAATGCCAGAAGAAAAGTTGCCTCAAAGTACAGAGAGTACATATCTGCCAAAGATGTCAAGCATCCAACAGAAGCCATTTATGCCAAGCACGCATATCATTTATATGTTATCAGGATAAAAAAAAGGGACGAATTAAGAAAGTTCTTAAATTCTAATGGCATTTCAACAGGAATACACTATCCCCTGCCTTTGCACCTGCAACCCTCGCTTGAGTTTTTGGGCTACAAGAAAAATAACTTTAAGATTACTGAAGAGTATGCCAACACAATTTTATCCTTGCCTATTTACCCAGAGCTGACAGATGATGACATTAGCTATGTATCAAATAAAATAAATGATTTTTTTAACGACAAATGAGCCAAATAATAAAAAACTGCAGGATTGGCAAAAATACAAAAATATGGGATTTTTCCAATTTATACGGATGCGATGTTGGTGACGATTGCATGATAGGCTCTTTTGTTGAGGTCCAGAAAGGAGTTAAGATAGGAAATAATGTTAGAATCCAAAGCCATACTTTTATATGTGAAGGCGTTACAATTAAAGATGATGTTTTTGTTGGACACGGAGTGATGTTTACTAATGTGAAACGCCCTTCAATGAAGACTTATCCTAATAAGCCTTTACTAAAGACAACAGTCGAAGAAGGCGCTATAATCGGATCCAATGCAACAATATTGCCTGTCAGAATCGGCAAGAACTCAATAATCGGGGCAGGATCTGTTGTCACAAAAAACGTTCCTGCAAATAAAACAGTTGCTGGAAATCCCGCTAGAGTTATGAAATAAATTATATTATCACTCGAGGTTAAAAGCAATAATTTTTAAACCACATTTCTTCCTGTATAAACTGCATGTTAGCGTTATAATGATGAAAAAACTTTCCATAATTATTCCGGCATATAATGAGATTAAGACGATAGAAGCTATATTACGCAAGGTCAAAAAAGTGGATTTGGGAGAGATAGAAAAAGAGATAGTGATAGTGGATGATGCCTCTACTGATGGAACAGCCCAAATCTTAAAAAAAATCAGGAATAGTTCTATTAAAATACTTCATCATTCCAAGAACATGGGAAAGGGTGCAGCTATTAAGACAGGGCTAAAGCAGGCTACTGGAAATATAATCTTAATACAAGACGCTGACCTCGAGTATGATCCAAAAGACTATAAAAAATTGATTGATCCAATCTGTGAAGGAAAAGCTGATGTTGTTTATGGTTCTCGTCTTCTCGGACAAAGGCCCACATACTCAAAATTTGCTTATTATGCTGCAGGCAGATCATTAACTATGCTTACCAACATTCTTTATGGAGCAAATATAACAGATGAGCCCTGCGGTTACAAGGTTTTCAAGGCAGATATAATAAAGAGTATTCCTCTTAAATGCAAGGGCTTTGAATTCTGTCCTGAAATAACTGCGAAGATCTCTAAGAGGCAAATCAAGATATTTGAAGTCCCTACATCTTATATGCCAAGGTCAAGAGAAGAGGGTAAAAAGATAAAATTCAAGGATTGGCTGATTGCAGTATACACCTTGATTAGGTACAGGTTCAGAGACTAGATACATAATTTGAAAAAAGTTTAGCGTCTTGCAATTACTAAGCCTTGGTAGTGCTTGATGCTTTTCAAAATGCACCTAAATCCTGATTTAGACAAGTGGTATACGAGATTTTTTGTGTTGTATGAACTATTGCATATTCCGAAATATTTTGGCGAATGATATTCTATGACCATCAATTGAATCCTCTTTAGGATTTTATGGCCGGTGTTAAGCAAAATATCATATTCAGCGCCTTCGCAATCCATTTTCACGAAAGAGCATTTCTTAATAGAATTATCTTTAAATATTTTTTCTAAGCTGATTGACGGCACTTTCTCAACTTTCAGATTAGACTCACTAAAATTGTACATGCTATTGGCAGCGGAATTTCTGCGGTTGACATGAATGGAAACTTCCTGATTGCTTGAAGACACCGCCTTATTAAAAGATTTTACATTGTTAACTTTGTTAAGCTTAATATTCTTCTTAAGAATAGAATAGTTAGCTGCTGAGGGCTCAAAACACAAAATCCTAGCTCTTGGGAGTATCTTTGCCGCAAACACTGAAAAACATCCTATGTGGCTTCCTATATCAAGAATAAATTCATCACAGTCTTTTATGGACTTTATCCGATAATCATCTCTTATGATGCACTCATAAGCCATTGATATATCTGCGCTTTTTGCAAAAAAATTTTTTGTCCTTATTAACAGCTTTATCCCATTGAGGTTAATCAAGGTTACCTCTTTATTTGTTGTCCAAAAACCAAGCCAAAAATTAAAAGGCCATGAATGCAAAGAATAAATCATAATCCTCGCCACTTCATATGCTTGTGTAGCGCTGCCGTACAATTTCATTAACATTTTCTTTGGTGAAAAACTAATCACTTCTTCCGTACATTCTTGTAAATTTTTGTATTTGTTTTTTTATTGTCATAGACCAACTCCAAGTTCTTTTTGCTTAAAACTGCCAACTCTTCCTTTGTCATTATGGATTGCGGCTCAAGTGCAAAATCCTGATTTATCCACACATAATCATAATTGTTAGAGTTGATGTCCTCTTCCGGAAATATTATTTTCCTATCGGTTCTGAAATGAATGCACTGACCTCCATTGAGGATGATGGCTTCTTTTTGAGTGTTAGCCTTAATCCAGTCAAAATCTCCTTTGTAGTCTCTCCACGTACTGGAAGCCAATTTAAATTTTATGACTTCAGCAGCAACGAATCCAGAAACCATAATTATTACGAATATTAAGAGTAATTTTCGTGATTTTTTAAATTTGTCCAATAGCTTGTCCATTCCAATTCCGTATATGAAAGCAAGGCCGAAAATCGCAGGCAAGACTATCCGTGATACGGCAGGCCTTACATTCAGCTCAAATAATAGAAGAAGTAAAGCGAATGATGCAAGAAATATGTAAATGAAGCCGTATCGCTTGTCTTTGCTGAATCCGAAAAACAATGGAAATACAAATATTAAAGTGGCAATAACAAATATGGATATTAACACCTTTATGTAAGGCACATCAAAAAAGAAGAAAGCTCTATAATGGCCGTCTGGGACACCAAAAAACCCAAGGTAGGTTATTATGTATGTATCTGGCCTTGCCAAATTACCCAGCCCAAAATTTGAGTAAGATTCCTGCTGCAAACCATTAAAAATAAAATTGAGAAATGGCCAGATTGGGTTCCCAAGCAAAAGCCAATTCCTTATGAACCATGGCATGCTCACTATTAATGGGACTATCGTGACATAAACAAGATTTTTTATCCTTTCTTTGGTGTTTTTGCTATGCCTGTATGCAAGAAACAGCAGAGTGGGAATCACAAATACTCCTGTAAATTTTGCCAATATTACAAGCCCTGCAGATATGCCGCTCAAGAAGAAACGCTGGTTAGCAGCAAAATAGATGCTTAAGATTACAAAGAACATGACTGTTGATTCAGGATAGCCTAAAATACTATAATCGATGCCTATGGGCAAAAATGACATAAAAAGAGTTGCATAAAAAGTTTGCTTGTCATCTAAAAACTTTTTGAATATCAGGTATGCTAACATTAAAGACAGGCTGCCAAACATAAAAGGAACAAGCTTCAGCCCAAACTCTCCCAAAAATTCATAGAAAAAAGCCGCAATTAAATGGAATAAAGGAGAAGGCCAAAAAGGCTCAAATTTTGACCTGCCTAAGCTTTCATCAAATGGAATCCTTAAATTGTCTGCCATAAATTTTGATGCTGAGAAATGCCAGCATGCATCGCCAGAAATAGTATGCATTAGGGTAAGCGCCAGCCTTAAAGCAATTGCTACCAATAACACCCCTATCGTAAGTTTTTTGTAATTAAACGGCTTCATTTTAATAATTTCACGATTGCATCTGCAAACTGATTAATATCCCCTTTTTCAACCAAAATACCTTTCTTAACTAATTCTGGATGAGGTCCAATGTTAAATGCAACAATCGGTTTGCCGCATGCCTGGGCCTCTGCTGCAGGAATATTAAAACCTTCCCATAAAGACGCAGTTGCATAGATATTGCATGCAGCGAAATAATAAGGCAATTCCTCGTCATCAACAAATCCGGCAAATATAACGTCAGTGTTGGCAATTTTCTTTAATTTTTTGAAATAGCTGTCGAAAGTCGGCTTGCCTACAACTAATAATTTCAGATTTGGAATCTTTTTTTTCGCAATATTAAATGACTCGAGCAGCAGGTGAATCCCCTTGTGAGGCGCGATTCTTCCAACATAAAGTATAACCTTATGATTTCTTAGACTGTACTTTCTCATTATCATACTGCCTTTTATTTTTTTGTTAAATCTCTTTTTGTCTATTTTATTGTAAATTACCTTGCTATCTAATCCAGAAACCTTTTTTAAATCGTTTTTTAGGTAATTGCTCACAGAATAAACTTCGTCAGCATTCCTTATTGTGAGGTTTGTCAAAAATGAGAAAATTCTCATGTATACCTTCTGCCATAAATTATCCAGCAACCCTGTTGTATTGACGCCATGATTGAAATAGATATACTTTATTTTGTACTTATTTCTAGCCAAATAAGCGAGCCAATTCATCGGATAAAAATGGCTTATTACGACATCATACTTTTTCAAATTTTTGTAGCGGGCAATCTTCATAAAATCCAAGAAGAAAAAAAGCCTGTATAATCTTTGCAAAAATGCATTTCTTGGCATCCCTAATATTTCTATTTTATAATTTCTTGGCTTTATCTGGGATTCCAATGCTATTACCGTGACTTTGTGCCCTTTTCTTGCGTAATCATCTGCCTGTTGCTGCACTACTCTATCGATCCCACTGTAGTAATTAAAGGTTGGAGTCAAAATTGCAATTTTCATGTCTGATACTTTTTTATTTCACCTCTTCAGTCTATATATTAAGATTAGCTTCGGCTATGGGTTATATTAATCCTAACAATTGCTTGGCCTTCAGCTTCATAACCATGAAATAGCCTGCAGCCAACTGGGGAATGCCAAGCTTCGACCTTCCTTTTTTTCTGTTAATAAATGTAATTGGAATTTCTTTTATTTTGAAACCCTTGAGATGAGTTTTGAACAAAATTTCCTGCACAATTGCAGGGCCTTTTGACTCAAGCTTTTCTACTTTTATGGCTTCAAGCACTTTTCTTTTGAAGCACCTAAATCCAGAGTTGCAGTCTTTGACTTTTAGCCCAAGCACCAGCCTTATGTATGAATTAGCAAAATGTGTTATAATCCTTCTTACCGCACTTCTTCCAATTTCCTCAGCCCCTTCAACCCTTCTTGAGCCAATAACCAAATCTGCTCTTTTTAATTCTTTAAGCATTGCAGGAATATGCCTTGGGTCATGAGACATATCGGCGTCCATCTCAATAATAACATCGGCATTATGTTTTAAGCAAAAAATAAAACCGTATCTTCCAGCAGAGCCTCTTCCTTTGCCTTTTTTCCTCAATAGGAGATAAACATTTCTAAATTTTTTTGAAATATCCTGAACTATTTTCCAAGTTCCATCAGGGCTATTGTCATCTACGACAACAATATTCAAGTTTTTTATCCTTAACTTTAGGATTCGGCTTATCAAATTCTTTATGTTTTCCTTTTCGTTGTACGTTGGGATAATAATGAAGATTTTCATCTAATATCTGGAATAGCATAACCATTTATAAATATAGTTTTATTTTATGACCAATAAACTTCAATTATCTTTAAATATAGATTGTAATCCCCTAAAAAATATGAAACTCCTGGCCTTTACAGATGTACATGGCTCTTTGCTCGCGTTAAAAAGAATTGAACAAAAAGCAAAAACTCAAAATCCGGATGTGATGATTTGCGCTGGCGATATCACAATTTTTGAGCATGGAATCATCAGTTTAATGAAAAGATTGGATAGATTAAATAAAAAAATCCTGATAATCCATGGCAATCATGAAAATAGCTCTACTTTTATTAAATGCTCAAAATTATTTAAAAATATTGTATTAATCCATAAAAATTATTTTATTGAAGACAATGCGCTGTTTTTGGGTTATGGCGGCGGAGGATTTTCTATTATTGATAAAGTGTTTGAAAAAGTTGTGCAGAATAAGTTTAAAAAAATAATAAAAGAAAATGAAGATAAAAAAATAATCCTAGTGACGCATGCCCCGCCATACAAAACCAAGCTTGATAAATTAGTCGGAGGGCATGCTGGGAACAAATCAATAAGAAATTTTATTGAAAAGAATAAAATTGACTTGCTGATTTGCGGGCATTTGCACGAGAATTTTGGGAAAGAAGACAAGATTGGAAAAACAAAGATAATAAATCCGGGACCGTTTGGAACGATCATTAGTGTTTGAGTGTAAGTTCGTATAACGAACAGCGTAAGACGACCCCGCAGGGCTCGAGGCGAGAAATTTTTTCCTCGAATTTTGAGGCAACCCCACAAACTTCAGAGTGGAAATTTTTTCAGAGCTGTAAAAAAGTTAGGTGAGGGAAGCGAGGGCTTTGATGCTGGGCGGAGGTTCTTGGTGACCAAAAGCGGTAACACCAAAAGTAAGCAATTAGTTCTGTTTATTTTTGGCTCCATTAATGATGAGTATCTATACTTTTTTTGAATAAAAAGTTCACGTAGTGCTATGTGTTTAATGTACTAACATTAAGCGATGATGTGTTTTAGGTCACTTTTGGATTTTCCCTTTTGCTTGTTAATATTTTCCAAATTTACATAAATATAAATATATTAACAGTTTATTTATTACATATGTTAATTAGAAATAACAAATTGTATATTTTAGAAATAATAGTAATGGTTTTAATTTTATTACTAGTAACTTTCTTCTTTAAGGATGAGAATATTGTACATGTTACATCTATTATAGTTTTAATCGTGTTTTTTTTATTATTAAAAGAAGAGACTTATGAAAAAATAAAGTATGTAATACCATTAATACTGGTTTTGATTGTAACATTATCTCCAAATATAATAAGTTTATTTCAAGAAGAACCACACACAAAAGTATATTTAACAAGATACAACACATTATCTTCTGGTACATATACTTTACCAGTTAATTTATGGAACATGTACTTGATGTATAATCCTTTATTGGATTATGATTTTTTGTTAACAATATTTTCTTTAAATACTTCAGACCCTAATGAGAACGTTTTCTTTGCAGGAAGTGATTTCATTGAAAATTTAAGATGTTTAGACAAATGTAATATTTATTATATTGAAATAATCAATGATGGAAATGTTCCAATTAAGAAATTAATTTTAGATGGATCAATATTTACAAATAATCTTGAATTCTTTGGGGTTGATCCGAAAATAAAAATTTCTGATAACACTGGATCTTATGGACATGGAGGTTTTCATTTAGAAATTGGTGATTTAAAGCCGAAGGATCATTACAAAATGAGTATTAAGGCAGATGGATTTTATAATTTTACACTATATTGTCAAATTGAAGGAAAATGTGATTTAAGTATATACGATGCAGAAATTGCTCCGATTGGAAAAAATATTAGAGCTCTTGACTTTTTAGATGAGAGGGATAATGAACGAAAAATTATAAAATTACCTAGAGACTCTGATGAATGGAAGTCATTTAAATTGAATAAACAAAAACTAATTTTTGAAGAATTCTATATGGAACAGTATTCATATATAAAGCAAGATCAGCTTTATTAGAGTAGTTAAAACTAACAAGCAAAAGTTTCTAGAAGACACCAAATTTTTATTCAAAATTGTTAACTTTTTATTTGAACCTTTGATGGTGAAAATAGTATCATCGAGAAATCGCATAATTATGCTAGGTCACCAAGAACTTACATATAACACGTCAGCCTGTCCCATAATTCGTAACTTATAAATACTAGTTCTCGTCTATAAATAT
>ERZ1292645.433-Hain-H14-02um-R2-433-length-15425-cov-8_pt1 | contig 15425 bp, 13 predicted proteins | sample MGYA00564401_ERZ1292645 | MGnify/ENA primary metagenome ERZ1292645 (study PRJEB36523, sample SAMEA6512644) | groundwater metagenome | collected 2019-01-09 | study: AquaDiva: Metagenomics assemblies of 32 groundwater samples | reverse complement strand
AAAAAAAGCGGACCGGCCACTAGGGCACGGCCCGCCTCCGGGGGAGACTTGATCGTCTAGATCTGGCTCGCGAGCGCGTACACGCGATCGAGGAAAGCTGAAACGTCGACGTTTGAAAAGTCCTCGGGCAGTTGCGGGCTCAGTTCCTGTACGGTCTGGTAGCACGACATGGCAATCACTCCTATCGCCGGGTTCCAGTTCACGCACAACAGCTCTTCGTCGTAGCGGCGGTGCTCGGCGCGCTTCGCCGCTTTCGCTTTCCGGTATTGGTCCATGTAAATAACCATGGCATTCTCCACATTCATCGTTCGGTTCCTGCCCAAGCTTCTGCAGATTCCATGCCAGCCTTCCTGGCTGGGGAGCGCGTTCTTTAATGACATGTTTAAAATGATTTTTTGTGTATTCCGGCTAATGAAATGCCAACTGCTTCTCATCCCGGAGGGGGTGTAGACATGGACACGGTCGGGGCGTCCGACAACCCGCTATCGAATTTTCGACAGCGCTCCCATGGCGAGTGTGAGATACCTCACAACTGATGCCTGAAACGACCCCCTCGCGCGCTGTGCTATGGTTCGCCGGGGGCCTGGTCACCGCCGTGCTCGCCCGGCCTCGGCGAGCGGCGACTTGCATGTGGCGCGCCACGAGGACTGCTGCCTGTTTGATCATCATCGCTGTCTAGCCGTGCAGATACCGAGCCAGGAAAACGCGGCGCAAATGTTGCCGGTCACCTACGACGACGTGGCATCCGCCGCGCGCATGCTGGCGGACCGCTGTCACCGCACGCCGGTGATCACTTCGCGCACGGTCGACCAGCGCTGTAGCGCGAGCGTGTTCTTCAAGTGCGAGAACCTGCAGCGCGGCGGCGCCTTCAAGTTCCGCGGCGCCTACAACGCGCTGACGCGCCTGCCCGCTGAGCAGAAGCGGCGCGGGGTAGTGGCCTATTCCTCGGGCAATCACGCCCAGGCGGTGGCGCTGGCGGGGCAGCTGCTGCGGATACCGGCGCTGGTCGTCATGCCGCAGGATGCGCCGCCGGTCAAGCTCGATGCGACGCGCGGCTACGGCGCGGAAATCGTGTTCTATGACCGCGGCCGCGAATCGCGCGAGGAGATCGCCGAGCGGCTGGCGCAGCTGCGCGGACTTGCCGTGATTCCGTCCTTCGATCATCCCCATATCGTGGCCGGGCAGGGCACGGCGGCGAAAGAACTCATCGAGGACGCCGGTTCCCTCGACTTCCTGTTCGTGCCGTGCGGCGGAGGGGGGTTGCTCTCGGGTTGCGCCATCGCCGCGCGCCACCTGGCGCCGGGCGTCAAGGTGATCGGTGTGGAACCCGCGGCGGGCGACGATGCCACACGGTCGTTTCACACACGGGAGCTGCACACCGTCGCCGATCCCGACACCATCGCCGACGGTGCGCGCACCTCCTCGCTGGGCAAGATCACCTTCCCGCTGGTGCTGCACCACGTAAGCGACATGGTGACGGTCACCGACCAGGAGCTGGTGTCCGCCATGGTTTACCTGTGGGAGCGTCTCAAGCTGGTGGTAGAACCGACCGGCGCGCTCGGTGCAGCGGGCCTGTTCGAAGGAAAAGCCGATGTGCGCGGCGCGCGCATTGGGGTGATCCTCTCCGGCGGCAATGCCGATTTCAGGCAACTCGCCCGTGTACTGTAAGCGGTGCTCCGGATGCAGCACACTGCCGCGCGCCCTGATCGTTGATTGATCCATGCTGCTCCACGCCGGCACGATATTCCTCAGCGCATTCCTGCTGTTTCTGGTCCAGCCCATCATTGCCAAGCAGATTCTGCCGTGGTTCGGCGGCGCGGCGGCGGTCTGGGCGACCTGCCTGGTGTTCTTCCAGTCGGTGCTGCTGTTCGGTTACGCCTATGCCGACTGGACGACGCGCTTTCTCGCCCCGCGCCGTCAGGCGTGGCTGCATCTCGCGCTGCTTGCCGCGAGCCTGCTCACGCTGCCGATCATTCCGGACGCCGGCTGGAAGCCCGGCGGCACGGGCGGCGGCGAGCCCACGCTGCTGATACTCGGGCTGCTCGGCGCCACCATCGGCCTGGCTTATTTCCTGCTTTCCACCACCAGCCCGCTGGTGCAGGCGTGGTTCTGGCAGCGCTTCCGGCACGCGGTGCCGTACCGCCTGTTTGCGCTGTCGAACTTTGCCTCTCTGCTGGCGCTGCTGTCGTACCCGGTGCTGGTCGAACCTTTCCTGCCGCTCGCCGTGCAGTCCTGGATGTGGTCCGGCGCCTACGCCGTGTTCGCGCTCCTGTGCGCAGCGACGGCGCTGGTGAGCACCCGCGGCGCAGCCACCACCGCGGCGCCCGCTGCCGCGGCGGATCCCGCTGAGAATGTGCCCCCGTTCGGCGACCGTCTGCTGTGGATCGCGCTCTCGGCAATGGGCTCGTGCCTGTTGCTCGCGGTCACCAACCACCTGACCCAGAACATCGCCTCGATACCGTTCCTGTGGGTGGTGCCGCTGTCGCTCTACCTCGTCACCTTCATTCTGTGCTTCGACCACCCGCGCTGGTACCGCCGCGGCGTGTTCCTGGCGCTGGCGGCGCTGCTGCTGCCGGCGATGGCGTGGTACAGCGATTCGCTCGACTTGTGGACCGCGGCGCCGCTCTACGCAGCGGGGTTGTTCGTGTGCTGCATGTTCTGCCACGGCGAGCTCACCTTGCTCAAACCCGGTCCGCAGCATCTGACGACGTTCTACCTGATGATATCGGTCGGCGGGGCGGTCGGCGCGCTGCTGGTCGGCATCGCCGCTCCCAAGCTGCTGTCGGGCTATTACGAACTGGGGATCGCTCTCACCGCGTGCGCGTTGCTGCTGTTCTCTCGCACGCTCTCCGGCCGCTGGTGGCTTGCCGGCGGCGCGCTTGCGGTAGTGGCGGCAACCGCTACCCTCGCCGCGATCAGCATCGGTGAATATCTCTCCGACACCCGGGTGATCCTGCGCAACTTCTACGGCGTGGTCCGCACCCGCGATTTCCCGGAGCCGGTGCCGTTTCGCGTCATGTACCACGGCGCCATCAACCACGGGGGGCAGCTGCTCGATGCGGCGTACCGCGGCAGGCCGAGCAGCTACTTCGGCCCCACCAGCGGTTATGGCCGCGCCTTCGCCAGCCTGCCGGATGCACCGCGGCGTGTCGGCGTGATCGGGCTGGGGCCGGGCGCGATCGCCGCCTATGCCCGCACGGGCGACGTGTTCCGCTTCTATGAGATCGATCCGCAGGTAGCGGCGGTCGCGATCAAGGAGTTCACCTTCCTCAGCGACAGCCCGGCGCGCATGGATATCATCCTGGGCGATGGACGGCTGAGCCTGGAGCGGGAACCCGACCAGCACTACGACCTACTCGCAATCGACGCCTTCTCCGGCGATTCCATTCCGATGCATCTGCTCACGCGCGAGGCAATGGCGACCTACGTGCGCCATCTCAAGCCCGAGGGGGTGATCGTGTTCCAGGCGACCAACCGCTTCGTGGACATCTCGCCGGTGGTGGAGCGGCTTGCCGCGGAGTTCGGTTTGACCGCGGTGCTGGTGACCGATTGGCCGGACAACATCGACGGGGCGAGTTACTGGCTGTCCAGCACCGATCAAATCATCGTCACCCGGAACGCGCGGTTCCTCGCCGCCGAGCCGATCCAGTCGGTGGCGGAACCGCTGCCGCCGAACGCCGACTTCCGAGTCTGGACCGACGACTTCTACAATCTGTTCCGCATACTGAAATGATGAAATTTTGAGCAAACCAACGTCGAGCGCGCGATTGCGCCTGATTCTCGGCGGCACTCGCCGCTTACCCACACAGTTATCCACAGAAATTGTGAATTGTTTGTGGCGGGATCAAGGCGCGCCGGCGCGGGCGCACACTATGTATCCCCTGCGGCTGCGCGGGGAGACTGGCCGTAGCTCTCGCTCTCGCACGCCGGTCGTCATGTCACGCTCTCGCCACCCATTCCTGTCATGCTGTGATTTCAAAGCGTTAGCTGTCGGTACCCGGCTGTTGCCGGCACCAGCGCGTGGCGGTGCGCCGCACCTGCGCGCGGGAGAGGTCACGGCTGCGGGAGAAGCGCTGAGAACTACCGGGATGAGGCCGGCCCCGCGGCAGGCGCTGCGGACACAGTCGCGCAAGGATATCAACACCCTACAGTGACACCGGCCGCTTTCGACCTTGGGGCGCGCTAGAATCTGGCCGATGAGGGCCGGGGTTGCGTTCTTTCTCGCTACTGCGCTGTGCGCTGCCGCGGCGGCGCAGGACACGGAACGCGTCGCAACCGTGATCGGTGAGGACATCACCCACGGCGAGCTCACGGCCGCCGCGAACGGCCCGTCGCGCATCAGCCGGCTGCTGGAGCTGATGTGGCGCCGTATCGTCCCGCATTACGTGGCGCAGCAGGGGCTTGCTGCCACGGCAACGGAACTGGCCGAGGTGGCGGCGTATGACCGGGAGTTCGAGCGCAAGGATCGCTCCCAGCGCGCGCGCAAGCTGAAGGAACTCGATCAAAGGCTGGCGACGGATGGACTCGGTCCCGCGGAACGCGCATGGCTGGAGGAATTCCGCGCGATCTTGCAGCGCCTGGCGCAAAATGATCTCGCAAAAGACCGTCTGGCCCCGCCTGGTCCCGATGAGCGGCGGGCGTTTTATGCATCGTGGATCGAGCTGTGGAAGATGAACAAGGCGCTCTACGAGCAGTACGGCGGGGTGGTTGTGCTCACCGAGCTCGGCCCCTCGCCGCACGGCGCGCGCGCCGCGCTCATCGCCGACTACGAGCGGCAGGGACGCCTCAGGTTCTTCGACGCGGCGCTGCGCGAGCGGCTTTATGCGCTGATCGAAGCACGTCCCTCGACCGTGGTGCCGCCCGAGCGGGTGGATTTCACGCCGTACTGGAAGCGGCCGATTCCGCCGTCGTACTTACCCGACTGAAGGACACTAGAAGCCGTCTAAAAAATCAAAAACGACGATTAGCCGCAGATAAACGCGGACGAAAATCCCTCCTAATCGCTCTTGTGGGCTGGATATCGGCGTCCATCGGCGGCTTCAGTGTGGTTTTTGGGGCCGCTTCTAGCCACAGAGAGCACAGAGAACACAGAGAATTGAAATACCAAGTGGTTCCTGTAGTTATTTTCTCTTTCTCTGTTAACTCTGTGTCCTCCGTGGCTCCGCTGTTCGGGGTTATTGGCGTTTATCGGCGTGCATCGGCGGTTTCAGGCGGGTTCTAGAGCTGCCGCACGAAGGTCTCGATACCCCGCAGCAGCATTTCCACCGCGATGGCGGTGAGGATGAGCCCCATCAGCCGCTCGAAGGCGAGCAGCCCTTGTTCGCCCGCCAATTTAGCGAGGCGATCCGCGGAAACCAATAGAGCCACCGTCGCCAGCATGGCAACACTGACGGCAACGCACCACTCGAGCAGCCGCTGCGGCGCGCGCGAGACCAGCAGCATAACGGTCGCAATTGCCGCCGGCCCTGCGATCGAGGGAATGGCGAGCGGCACGATGAACGGCTCGCCGCTCACCGTGTCGCCGAAGATGCCCTCGGGGCGGCGGAAGATCATCCGCAGCGCGATCAGGAACAGAATGACGCCGCCGGCGATGGTCAGCGACGGGTCGGAGAGCCCGAGGACTCCGAGGATGGCTCCGCCGAAGAGGACGAACACGAGCAGGACCACGAACGCAATGGCGCATTCGCGCAGGATGACCCGCGTACGGCGCGCGGGCTCCACATTGCGCAGCAGCGATACGAACAGCGGAATGTTGCCGATCGGATCCATCACCAGCAGCAGGATCACGACGGCGGAGGTGAACGAGACATCCATCGCGCGGGTGCCCGAAATCGACAGTTTATGCGCAAATCCCGCCGAATATTGATAAAATTGGCGTGGTTTCCTCCTGCTGGTAACTCCACTCGAGATCCATCAATGCCGGATGCCAGGGTACAGTCGGCGATCGCGCACTGGGCGCCGCGTTTTGTCGCGAACGGGGTTCCGCTTAGCGACTTCCAGGAGGTGACCGCGGACCTCGAGCGCTGGGAGGACTGGTGCAGCGCGTGGTGCGGGCGGGCGGCGCTGCACGAGGATCTGGGCCGCCAGGCGCTCGCCGATGGTTTCAAGTTGTCGGCCGGTGAACACCTGACGCGCGCCGCGGTGTGCTACCACTTCTCCAAATTCGTGTTCGTCGCCGATTACGCGCAGATGAAGAGCGCGCACCAGAAGGCGGTCGAATGCCGTAATCTTGCACTACCGCTGCTGCACCCGCTAGGAGAGCGCGTCGCCATTCCGTACGGGGGCGTAAACCTCTACGGCAACCTGCGCAAACCGGCGGGGGACACGCGCCCGCCGGTGGTGGTAATGTGCATGGGGCTCGACTCGGCGAAGGAGGAGATGGACGCCTACGAGAGCATTTTTCTCGCGCGCGGGATGGCCACGCTCGCCTTCGACGGGCCGGGGCAGGGCGAGGCTGAGTACGAGCTGCCGATCCGCGGCGACTACGAGGTGCCGGTGAGGACCGTGATTGACTGGATCGAGCGGCGTCCCGACCTGGACGGTGGGCGCATCGGATTGTGGGGCGTGTCGCTGGGCGGGTACTACGCCGCGCGCGCCGCGGCATTCGAGCGGCGCATCGAGGCGTGCATCGCGCTTTCCGGCCCTTACGACGTGGCTGACGACTGGGAAATGTTCCCCGAGCTCACGCGCGAGACCTTCCGCGTGCGGTCGAAGTGCAAGACGCAACCGGAAGCCCGTAAATTCGGCGCCAGCTTGAGCCTGAAGGGCGTCGCGGGGAAAATCACCTGTCCGCTGTTTGTGGTCGCCGGCAAACTGGACCGCATCGTGCCGTGGCGGGACGGCGAGCGGCTCGCGCGCGAGGCGAAGGGACCGGTCGAGTTTCTCCTGATCGAGGACGGCAACCACGTTGCCAACAACCGCGGTTACCGCTATCGCACGCAGTCGGCTGATTGGATGGCGCGGCAACTGTCCGCGCCGGGACATTGACATAAGAGACTCTAAGGAGGGAACCATGTTGCGCAAATCCTGTTTGACACTGTTGGTGATGACAATTGCAGTCGCCGGCGCGGCGGGCGCGGCCGAGAAATTCCCGACGAGACCGATCCGCATGCTGGTGCCGTTCTCCGCCGGCAGCCAGACCGACATCCTGGCGCGCTGGGTCGGGGAGAAGATGAGCGTGAACTGGGGCCAGCAGGTGGTGGTGGACAACCGGCCGAGCGCGGGCGGCACCATCGCTGCACAGTACGTGCTCGGCGCCAACCCCGACGGGCACACGATAATGATGCACGCTACCGGCCATGCGGCTAATGCGACGCTTTATTCGAAGCTTCCGTACGACACCGTCAAGGACTTCGCCGGGGTGTCCCGGGTGGCGAGCGTGCCCAACCTGCTGGTGGTTGCGCCGTCGCTCGGCCCGAAATCCGTGAAGGAGCTGATCGCATTCGCGAAATCCAGGCCGGGAACGGTCAACTTCAGCTCGGCCGGCATCGGAAGCGGCACGCAGGTCAACGGCGAGATGTTCAAGCTCGCCGCGGACATCAACGCGACCCACGTTCCCTACAAGGGCGCCCCCGAGGCGCTCAACAACGTCATCGGCGGGGGCGTCCACTTCGCTTTCTCGCCCGTGCTGGTGGCGGCGGGACAGGTCAAGGCGGGCAGGGTGCTCGCGCTCGCCGTGAGCACGGCCAAACGCTCGCCCTTATTCCCCGACGTGCCGACTGTCGCGGAAGCGGGGGTGCCCGGGTTCGAGTTTGACCAGTGGTATGGGATCCTTGCATCGGCCAAGACCCCGAGGCCCCTGATCAACACGCTCAACAAGGAAGTCGTGCGCATCCTGAACCTGCCGGACATGAAAGAACGGTTGCTCAGTCAGGGTGCGACACCGACGCCGAGCACGCCGGAGGAGTTCGACAAGTTCATCCGCTCGGAGGTGGTGAAGATGGGCAAGGTGATCATCGCCGCCGGCGCACGGGTCAATTAGGTAAACGCATGGGACGCGAAGCCGCAAAGAATTGAATAATGTTGTGATTCTCCTTTGCGCCTTCGCGACTTTGCGTCGAGGTTTTTTCCTGAACTGACGGATGGATATTGGATACGCCTGACAGGATACCCAAGGATAAGCGGGTCGAGATCGCGATCCATCACTGGGCGTCGCGCTTCGTCGCGAGCGGTATTCCGCTCACCGATTTCGAGGAGGTGACCGCGGGCATCGCGCGCTGGGACGAATGGTGCGCGGCGTGGAGCGCGCGCGCCGCGATCCACGAGGAGCTCGGCCGCAAAGCGCTCGCGGAAGGCTGCACGCTTTCAGCCGCGGAGCATTTGACGCGCGCCGCCCTGTGCTACCACTTCGGCAAGTTCATGTTCATGCACGACATGGGCGAGATGCGGCGCACGCACCGCAAGGTGATCGAGTGCCGGCAGCTCGCGCTGCCGTACCTGCGGCCGCCGGGAGAGCGCGTCGAAATCCCGTACCAGGGCGCGCATCTCGCCGGCCACCTGCGCAAGCCGGAGGGCGGCACACCGCCTCCGGTGGTGGTGATGTGCGTGGGGCTCGACTCGGCGAAGGAGGAGATGGACGCTTACGAGAGCATTTTTCTCGCGCGTGGGATGGCCACGCTCGCGTTCGACGGGCCTGGGCAGGGGGAGGCGGAGTACGAAATACCGATCCGCGGCGATTACGAAGTGCCGGTCAAGGCGGTGTTTGACTGGCTGCAAACGCGCGGCGACGTGGATGCCTCCCGCGCCGGCATCTGGGGCGTGTCGCTGGGCGGATACTACGCCGCGCGCGCCGCGGCGTTCGAGAAACGCGCCAGGGCCTGCATCTCGCTCTCGGGCCCGTACGAGTGGGTCGAGACCTTCGACGGGCGCAACGAACTGTCGCGCGAAGCGTTCCGCGTGAGGAGCCACAGCAAAACCATGGAGGAAGCGCGGGAAAAAGCTAAAACGCTCACCCTGCTGGGCGTGGCGAAGAACATTACGTGCCCGATCTACGTGGTCACTGGCGAACTCGACAATCTGACGCCGCCGCACAACGCGCGGCGTCTCGCCTCGGAAGTGTCCGGACCGTGCCAGCTCCTGATCGTGAAGGGCGGCAACCACGTCGCCAACAACCGGCGCTACCTCTATCAGGCGCAGACCGCGGACTGGATGGCGCAGCAACTCGGTCTGCCGAAATCCTGAGAGGAACTTCACATGAGACCGTTCGTCCGGTGTGCAGTTGTCGCAGCAGCCCTGGGGGTGTTCGCCGCGCAGGGCGCGTTCGCGGCCGATCCGGCGGCCACTTATCCGAACAAGCCGATCCGCATCATGGGCATGGGGGTCGGGAGCACGGCGGACTATCTCTCGCGTTACCTTGGACAGAAACTCAACGAGCGCTGGGGACAGGCGGTGGTGGTGGACAACCGCTCCGGTGCGGGCGGCACGATACCGGCCGATATCGTGGCCAAGGCGGCGCCCGACGGCTATACGCTGGTGATGGGGCAAGCTGGGCCATTCGTCAGCGCCGTGTCGCTCTACAAGGACCTGCCCTACGATCCGGTCAAGGACTTTGCGCCGATCACGCTGGTCGCCAAGCTGATCACGGTGCTGGTCACCCACCCGTCGGTCCCGGTTTCAAACGTGCAGGACCTCATCGCCTACGCCCGGCAGAAGGGCAACGTGAACTTTGCGTCGGCCGGCCCTGGCACGATCAGCCACCTGACCGGAGAACTCTTCAACCAGGTCACCGGGCTCAAGTTGGTGCACGTACCGTACAAGGGCGCGGGCGCGGCGCTGATCGCCCTGGTCAGCGGCGAGACGCCGGTGTCGTTTCTGTCACCGATCACCGCGCACGCGCAGCTCAAGGCGGGCAGGGTGAAGGCACTCGCCGTGTCGAGCCGGACGCGGTTCGTCGCGGTGCCCGACATACCCAGCGCGACCGAAGCGGGCGTCCCCGGCATGGAGGCGGTGCTGTGGTTCGGCCTGTTCGCGCCGGCAAATACTCCGGCCCCGGTGGTGAAAAAGCTCAACACGGCGGTGACTGATATTCTGCGGCGTCCCGAGGTCAAGGAGGCGATTCTCAAGCAGGGCGGCGAGGCCACGCCTTCGACGCCTGAAGAGCTTGGCGCGTGGGTGAAGAGCGAGCTTGCGCGCTGGACGCCGATCATCAAGAGTGCGGGCATCAAAGCCGACTGAGGGATGAGGGCAAGGAGCTGTTCCAGGTTCAAGGTTCAAGGTTCAAGGTTCCAGGTTCAAGGTTCAACATTCAAGGTCAAGGGTTAGGGTTTGTCGTGCAACATTGAACTTTGAACTTAGAACTTTGAACAAGGCATTCGTCACGAGTCACGTCTAATCGATATCTTGAAGGAAAGCACGCCATGGATATGCCGGCCGCCAAGAAGGACCCGAGAGTAGAGGCGGCGATTTCGCACTGGGCGCCGCGCTTCGTCATCAACGGCGTGCCGCTCACCGACTTCCAGGAAGTGACGGCGAGCGTCGACCGCTGGGAAGACTGGTGCGCGGCGTGGAGCACGCGCGCCGCGATCCACGAGGAGCTCGGCGACAAAGCGCTTGTGGAAGGCCACAAACTTTCCGCGGGCGAGCACTTCACGCGCGCCGCGGTGTGCTACCACTTCGGCAAGTTTCTGTTCGTGAACGATATGGCGCAGATGAAGCAGGCCCACAGGAAGGCGGTGGAATGCCGCAACAAGGCGCTGCCGCTGCTCAATCCGCCGGGCGAGCGCGTGGCGATCCCGTATGAAGGCAAGAAGCTCTACGGCAATCTGCGCAAACCCGCGGGTGTGGCGAGGCCACCGATCGTAGTGATGTGCATGGGGCTCGATTCGACCAAGGAGGAGATGGACGACTACGAGAACCGCTTCCTCATGCGCGGGCTCGCCACGCTCGCCTTCGACGGGCCGGGGCAGGGGGAAGCCGAATACGATTTTCCGATCTGCCCCGAGTACGAAAAGCCGGTGAAGGCCGTGATCGATTACCTGGAGTCACGCAAGGACATCGACGTCGCGCGTTGCGGCGTCTGGGGCGTTTCCCTCGGCGGCTACTATGCGCCGCGCGCCGCGGCGTTCGAGAAGCGCATCAAGGCGTGCGTCGCGCTCTCGGGCGCCTATGAGCGTTCGTCCAGCTTTGAAGGGCGGCCGGTGATCAACGTCGAAGCCTTCCGCGTGCGTTCCAAGAGCAAGAACCTCGAGGAAGCGGGCAAGGTCGCGGCGCGCATGACGTTGAAGGGCGTTGCCAGGAACATTACCTGCCCGATTTATATCGTCGCCGGCACCCAGGACCGCCTCACGCCGCACACCGAAGCGCAGAAACTGGCGGCCGAGGTGTCGGGTCCGTGCGTGCTCTCGGTCGTCGAAGGCGGCAACCACGTGGTGAACAACCTGTGGTACCGCTACCGCGACCAGACTGCCGACTGGATGGCGACGCAGCTCGGCGCGCCGAAGGTTTGAGCAGCGTGACGGGTGACCAGTGACCAGCAGTCGTCTCAAAAAACTCCATTCGAACCGCAGATGAACGCAGATGAACACGGATAACTCCATCGCGAGCGGCAGTCGGCAAGGGCGGGCATCGGCGTTTATCTACGTGAGTCCGCGTCGGAGTCTTATTCTTGAAACTCGAGAGGCGCTTTACCCACTGGAAGCTCTCTCAAGAACGCGGATTGTGGCAGAAAGAAGCACTGATAGACGCCGAATCTACGACAGGTGTCGACGATGAACGGGAAAAGTGATCTGCGTTGATCGGCGTTGATCTGCGGTTAAATACAACTTTTCTGTTATTGAAATACGCTACAGTGATTGGTAAACGAAGATCAGGAAGTTCACTCATGGCCCGCAAGCCGAAAAAACCGGAACCGCGGATCGTCACCGCGGGTAGCGTCAATCCCAGGCGCCGGCCGAAAGAGGGGCCGGCCGGCCTCTACGATCCGACCAATCCGCGCCACCGCTGGGACCGCCCGCTGCAGGCGCCCGGCCACATGCAGGTGGACTTCGAGGAGCGGGTGGATTTCCGCCGCCTGCATGAGTACCGGCTGGGCCGGGTGCGCAAAGCGCTCGCGAGATCGGGGCTCGGCGCGCTGCTGGTGTTCGACCAGCACAACATCCGCTATATCTCGAGTACCGTGATTGGCGAGTGGGCGCGCGATAAATTGACGCGGTGGTGCCTGCTCACCGGCAACGGCGAACCGTATGTCTGGGACTTCGGCTCGGCGGCGCGCCACCACCGGCTCTATGCGCCGTGGCTGCCGACCAACCACTGCCTCGCCGGGCTGGTCGGCCTGCGCGGCGCAGTTTCGCCGAAGGCCGGTCTGTTCGAGTCCGCTGCGAAGGAGATCAAGGACATTCTCACCCGCGAAGGCGTGGCCAAGATGCCGCTCGGCATCGACGTCGTAGAGCCGCCGTTCCTGTTCGCGCTGCAGAAGCTCGGGATCGAGGTGCGCGACGGGCAGCAGGTGATGCTCGATGCGCGCCAGATCAAGAGCCAGGACGAGATCACGCTGCTCAACATGGCGTGCGCGATGGTGGACGGGGTGTACCAGGACATCTACGAAGCATTGAAGCCGGGGGTGCGCGAGAACGAGATCGTCGCGCTGGCGACCAAGCGGCTCTACGAGATGGGCTCGGACTGCGTGGAGGCGATCAACTCGATCTCAGGCGAGCGCTGCAGCCCGCACCCGCACAACTTCACCGATCGCATCATCCGCCCCGGCGATCAGGCGTTCTTCGACATCATCCAGTCCTTCGTCGGCTACCGCACCTGCTACTACCGCACCATCAACGTCGGCCGCGCGACGCCCGCCCAGGTGGATGCCTACAGGAAAGCCCGCGAATGGATGGACCGGGCGATCGCGCTGCTCAAGCCCGGGGTCGCGACCGACCGCATCGCGGCCGCCTTCCCCAAGGCGCAGGAGATCGAGTTCGAGAGCGAGATGGCGGCGTTCGGACTCAATTTCTGCCATGGTCTGGGGCTCGGCCTGCACGAGCGGCCGATCATCTCGCGGCTGAATTCCTTCGACGATCCGATGGAGCTGCAAGCCGGCATGGTGTTCGCGGTCGAGACCTACTGCCCGGCCAAGGACGGCATATCGGCGGCGCGCATCGAGGAAGAAGTGGTACTGACGCCCAACGGCGCCAAAATCATCACGCTGTTCCCGGCCGAAGAGTTGCCGATCGCGAACAAATACTGAAGATTTTGAACCGCCAAGGCCGCCAAGGCCGCCAAGAAAGAGAAGATTTTATTTTCGAACGGCGTAAGTCATGCGTGATGGCAAACATTGCACATTCCTAGTTTTGTATTGGCCTTTCGGAATGAGTCGTTATGTTTCTTGAATCGGTTTTGTTTTCCCTTGGCGTTCTTGGCGGCCTTGGCGGTTAGGAAAGTGATTGGGGGTTGCAGTGGATACATCACTCAAACGCAAGAAAGCGACCGCTGCCGCTGACGACATCGGCCGCGAGACGCGGCTCGCGCTCTACCGGCTGCAGGTCGAGCTGCGTTACTGCGAGAAGCGCGCCTACGATCTGTTCCTGCAGAACCTCGTCAAGGGCACGAGCCATCTCTCGCTCGGCCAGGAGGCGATCGCTGCGGCCTTCGGGGTAGCGATGCGGCCCGACGATTACACCTTCTGCACCTACCGCGGTCACGCGCATACGCTCGCGCGCGGCGCCTCGATGGCGGGCGTGCTGGGCGAGCTCATGGGCCGGCAGTGCGGCCTGCTCGGCGGCAAGGGCGGCTCGATGCACCTCACCGACGTCGAGCACGGCGCGATGGGCTCGTACGCCATCGTCGGCGCGCACCTGCCGGTCGCGGCCGGCGCGGCGTGGAGCGCGCAGTACCGCGGCACCGAGCAGGTTTCGGTGTGCTTCTTCGGCGACGGCACCGCCAACATCGGCGCGTTCCACGAGGCGCTCAACTTTGCCGCGGTGTGGAAGCTGCCGGTGATCTTCGTGTGCGAGAACAACTTCTACATGGAATACACGCCGATCGGCGCGGTGACCGCGGTCGAGCATCCCGCGGCGGACCGCGCCGGCGCCTACGGGCTGGAATCCATCATCGTGGACGGCAACGACGCCGACGAGGTCTATCGCGCCGCGATGAAATACATGACCCGAGCGCGCAAGGGCGGGGGACCCGCACTGATCGAAGCCACGACCTACCGTCACAGCGGGCACTCGCGCGCCGATCCCGCGAAATACCGGCCGGAAGGCGAGCTCGAGAAATGGCTCGAGCGCGATCCGATCAAGCTCTACCGCGAGCGGCTGCTCAAGCACGGCTTCGTGGAGGCAACGCTCAAGGATATCGAAGGCGAAGCGATGCGCAAGGTGGACGAGGCGACCGCGATCGCGAAGGCGTCGCCGACGCCCTCGGTGGACGACATCGGGAAGAACGTCTGGGCCGACGGAGGCGCCGCATGGCGGAACTGACCTATCGTGACGCGGTGGCCGCCGGCATTGCGCAGGAAATGGAGCGCGACGAGCGCGTGGTATTCCTGGGTGAGGACGTGGCGCACGCGGGTGGCGTTTTCAAGACAACCGTGGGTTTGCTCGAAAAGTTCGGTCCCTTGCGCGTGCGCGACTGCCCGATCTCGGAGCAGGCCATCATCGGCGCCGCGATGGGTGCCGCGATGACAGGCCTGAGGCCGATCGCCGAGATCATGTTCTCGGACTTCCTGGCGGTGTGCTGGGACATGGTGGCCAACGAGATCGCCAAGACGCGCTACATGACGAACGGCCAGATCGCGCTGCCGCTCGTGATCCGCACCGCCAACGGCGCGGGCTCGCGCTTCGGTGCACAGCACTCGCAGTCGGTGGAGAACTGGGCGATGGCGGTGCCGGGGCTCAAGGTGGTGGCGCCTTCGACGCCTGCCGACGTGAAAGGCCTACTTGCCGCGGCGGTGCGCGACCCCGACCCGGTCATCTTCTTCGAGCAGAAGTCGCTCTACGCGATGAAAGGCGAGGTGCCTGACGGCGAGCACGTGGACGAGCTCGGCAAGGCGAAGGTATTGCGGCAGGGAAAGGACTGCACCGTCGTGGCGCTCGCCCTGATGGTGCATCGCGCTCTGGAAGCCGCCGAGATCCTGGAAAAGGAGCACGGCATCTCGGCGACGGTGGTGGACGTGCGCTCGCTGGTGCCGCTCGACACCCGAACCATCCTGTCGGAAGTCGTGAAGACCGGCCGGCTGGTCACGGTGGAGGAAAACCCCCGGCTGTGCGGCTGGGGCGCGGAGATCGCTTCGATCGTCGCCGACGAATGCTTCTGGGACCTCGACGGGCCGATCGTACGCATCACCACGCCGCACGTGCCGCTGCCCTCGGCCGACCAGTTGGAGGACAACGCCATCCCCTCGGTTGATCGAGTAGTGAGGATGATTCGCGAGACCATGGATTGACAACACCCCCTCCCCATCCCTCCCCCTCAGGGGGAGGGTTAGGGTGGGG
>ERZ1292645.432-Hain-H14-02um-R2-432-length-15427-cov-11_pt1 | contig 15427 bp, 25 predicted proteins | sample MGYA00564401_ERZ1292645 | MGnify/ENA primary metagenome ERZ1292645 (study PRJEB36523, sample SAMEA6512644) | groundwater metagenome | collected 2019-01-09 | study: AquaDiva: Metagenomics assemblies of 32 groundwater samples | reverse complement strand
CAGCTGATTTAAGCGGCTCTTTAAGAGGCAGGCATAACCTGTACAACCATTTGGAGTACTTATTACTCAAGGCAAAAAACAAAGTATTAATTTTTGCAACACAAAACGAGTTTATCAATCTTACCAAAAGATTTAACTCCTTATTCAAAAGACTTAAACATAAAAATATAAATATCAAAATTCTAACACAAATAAATAAACAAACAGAAAAATATGTTTATGAAATAGAACAATTTGCAGAAGTGAAACACACCAATAATAAAGCAAGGTTTTGCATTGTTGATAGTAAGGAAGTGTTCTTTATGACCTTAGGCGACACCGATGCACACCCAACATACGATGCTGGGATATGGGTAAATGCTCCGCTGGCCAAGGACTTAGAAAATGTTTGTTAAGGAAATCATTCAAAGGAACTATCTTCATAATTTATCTGATTTCTTAATCTCTTAAGACAACATACAGGGGAAGCAAAAAACCACCATAACCTTTATAAATAACTTACCTTTATCTAATTTTTAATTAGGTTCAGACATTGATCAATAAAAACAAAAGCCTGAAAAGATTGCCTTTTCGGTGCAGTTATTTAACCTGCTTTCTACAAAAGGTCATCAACAAAAGGCTTGTTTTAAAAGAAATGCACTTAGGCACACCAGTCTGAGGTGGTACCAGCAAACAAATGTCAAGAGTAAGAAAACCAAGAGCAGGCAGTATGCAGTTTTGGCCAAGAGTCACAAGTAGATACATCTACTCTAGGATAAGGAATTGGCCAACATGCAAAGAAGCGAAACCATTGGGTTTTGCCGGTTACAAAGTTGGAATGACGCATTTACTAATTACCGATAACAGGCCACATTCTTTGACAAAAGGAACGGAAATTTTCTGCCCAGCAACAATTGTCGAGTGTCCACCGCTCAAAACTGCTGCTATTCGATTTTACAAAAACACCCAAAACGGTTTAAAACTTAACGATCAATTATTTTCTGATATTCTTGATAAAGAGCTCCAAAGAAAGATAACAACAATAAAGAAAAAGAAAGAAGAAACAAGAGAATTTGATTTAATAAGGTTATTATGTTATACGCAGCCAAAACTAACGGGCATAGGCAAAAAGAAACCAGAAATATTTGAAATTGGCATAGGTGGCAACAAAGAGCAGCAGTTAGCTTATGCAAAAGAAAAACTAGGCAAGGAGATAAACGTAAGCGAAGCTTTTAAAGAAGGGCAGCTGTTAGATATACACTCACTGACAAAAGGAAAAGGATTTCAAGGCCCAGTCAGAAGATTTGGAGTACAACTAAGACATCATAAATCAGAGAAGAGCAGGAGAAACCCAGGATCTTTGGGGGCATGGAATGCACAAGGGCATATTATGTGGAGAGTTGCACATGCCGGCAAAACAGGAAACTACTTGAGAACGGAATACAACAAACAGCTTATTAAAATAGGGAGCAATTCCAACGAAATCAATGTGAAGGGTGGATTCTTAAATTATGGTATTGTAAAAAATACACACATTCTGGTTAAAGGTTCTGTAGCCGGAGCACAAAAAAGGTTAATTAGATTAACTGATGCTATTAGGCCAAAACAATATCTTACAGAAGCACCCCCAATAGTGTATGTAAGCACAGAATCAAAACAGGGGAATTGAAAATGAATCTAGACGTTTTAGACTTGTCAAACAACAAAGTAGGGGAAATTAAATTGCCAATACATTTCGAAGAAGAGTTTAGGCCCGACTTAATCCAAAGAGCAGTGTTAACAATACAGAGCCATAAACGGCAGGGTTATGCTGCAAGCAAAGAAGCAGGAAAAAGGGCATCAGCTAAACTGTCTAGAAGAAGAAGAGACTATAGGGGATCGTATGGATATGGTATTTCAAGAGTCCCAAGAAAAATCTTGACACGAAGAGGCACAAGAATGAATTGGGTTGGAGCATTCGCACCAGGTACTGTTGGTGGAAGAAGAGCCCATCCACCAAAATCGCAAAAAATATGGTGGCAAAAAATAAATGAAAAAGAGAGGACAAAAGCTATAAGAAGCGCAATTGCTGCCACAATCACCAAAGAATTGGTAGTTGATAGGGGGCATTTAACACCCGAAAATTACCCATTTGCGTTGGATGATAAATTTGAACTTATAGATAAAACAAAAGAAGCCATAAACGCGTTTAAGAAATTGGGCCTAGAGCTAGAGATGTCAAGGTCTCAAGAAAAAAAACTTAGGGCTGGAAAAGGCAAACTAAGAGGGAGGAAATACAAGAAAAAGAAAGGCATTTTGGTAGTTGTATCCAAAACAGGCAAATTAGGCAAGGCAGTGGCAAATATACCTGGAATTGACATTGTTGAGGTTAGGAGTCTAAACACGGAATTGCTTGCACCGGGCGCAAAGGCAGGAAGACTCACTTTGTGGACTAGCGCAGCTATCCTCACTTTGGAAAAAGAGCATCTATTCAATTAAAATGGACCCTTACGATGTCGTAAAATATCCCTTATCAACTGAAAAATCGATAAGGCTAATGGAAACGGAAAATAAACTTATTTTTGTGGTAAACAAAAAAGCATCAAAAAAAGAGATAAAGAAAGCTATTGCGGAAATATTTAAAGTAGAGGTTGAGAAGGTTAATATATTTGTAACCCCAGACAACGAAAAAAGAGCGTATGTAAAGTTTTCCACAAAGAATCCAGCAATCGACATTGCAACACAAATCGGATTGATTTAAAATGGGTAAAAATTTAATTCAGCAGAAGAGAGGAAAGGGGAGCCCAAGATACAGGGCACCAAGCTTTAGATATGAAGGGAAGGCAAGGTTTACAAGATTTGAAGAAGGCAAAGTGATCAACACCATTATCACAGATATCATACACAGCAGCGGGCATAGCGCACCATTAATGGAATTAAAATACAGCAATGGTGAGAGGGGGCTCTTGCAGGCGCCTATGGGAATAAGGGTAGGGGATGAAATAGAGATAGGTGAAAATGTAGAATTGAAGACAGGGAATATCCTCCCTTTAAGAAGCATCCCGGAGGGGACATCAATTTACAACATAGAGGCAAATCCTGGTGATGGGGGTAAATTTGTGAGGGCAAGCGGAGCCTTCGCAAAAATTATTGTAAAAATGGAAGGGAGCATCGTAGTAGAACTTCCATCCAGTAAAAGAAGAAGCTTTTTACCTGAATGCAGAGCAGCAGTAGGAATTGTCGGAGGTTCAGGCAGAACAGAGAAGCCGTTTTTGAAAGCAGGAAAACATTTTTATGCAATGAGAGCAAAAAATAAGTTATGGCCGAAAGTAAGCGGAACATCGATGAATTCTGTGAACCACCCATTTGGAGGATCCAGCTCACACTCAAAAGGAATTCCAACACAGTCTTCAAGAAATGCACCGCCAGGGCGAAAAGTAGGCAAGATAGCCCCAAAAAGGACAGGTAGGCATAAGAGATAAAAAATGATAAAGAAAGAATATATTTTCAAAGGGAAGAAGGAAGATGAATTAAAAAAGATTAGTTCGACCGAACTGGCGCAATTATTGACAGCAAGGCAGAGAAGAAATATAAAAAGAGGATTCACGAACCAACAGCAAATTCTGCTTAGAAAGTTGAGGGCAAATGGAAAAAATATAGAAACTCACTGCAGGGATATGATAATTTTGCCAGAAATGATCGGAAAAACTATAAAAGTGCATCAGGGCAGAGAATTTGTTCCTGTTACAATAGAGCATGACATGATTGGCCACTATCTTGGTGAATTTGCGCTGACAAGGAAAAAAGTAATGCATAGCGCACCTGGAATAGGGGCCACAAGATCAAGTGCAAGTTTGTCAGTTAAGTAAAATGAAAGGCCCTCTTAAGAATTACAATCAGGAAAGTATGGCAAGAGCTAATGGAATGAATCTTCCCATTTCCTTTAAGCAAAGTGTTGAAATATGCAGATTTATAAAAAACAGAAGCATGAGTAATGCGAAAAAAATTTTGCAAGAGGTTATTAACGAAAAAAAAGCTGTTCCTTTCAAAAGATACAACTTCGATTTGGGCCATAAAAAAAAGATAGGGCCAGCGAGATACCCTAAAAAAGCGTCACAAGAATTCATAAGATTGATTGACAGCGTTGAAGCGAATGCCCAATTTAAGGGGTTAAACACCTCAAATCTGGAAATCACCCACATTAGCGCAAACAAAGCAGGCAAAGCATGGCATTACGGCAGAAAATCACGAAGGAAAATGAAAAGGACAAATATTGAGATTATCGTTAAAGAAAAATCAAAAAATGATTGAAAGAAAATTTGTAGCACAGAGAATAAAAGAATTTCAGATACAGGAGTATATCACGCAGAATTTAAAAAATGTCGGGCATAGTCATACTAAGATGATTAAGACTCCATTAGGAGAAAAAATAATAATATTTGCTTCAAGACCGGGGCTCATAGTGGGGAAAAAAGGCCAAAACATAAAACAACTTACAAAGACTTTGAAGAAAAGGTTTGACTTAGACAACCCGCAAATTGAGATAAGCGAAGTGGATACCCCAAACTTGGATGCCCATGTAGTGGCAGAAAAAATTGTTGATGCGCTTGAAAAATTTGGCTCCGAAAAATTTAAGGCCATAGGCCACAAGATAATGGGAGACGTTATGCGGTCTGGAGCCCTAGGAATTGAGATTGTTGTGAGTGGCAAGGTCCCAAGTGCGAGAGCTAAATCATGGCGTTTTTACTCAGGATATTTAAAAAAATGCGGGGAAGTGGCTGAAGGTGTCAGGAAAGCCGACTCTCAGGCCCAATTAAAAACAGGCGTTATAGGGGTTAAAGTTCGAATAATGCCCCCCGACATTCATCTACCGGATGACATAGAATTAGTGGAGGAAAAGGAAATAAAAAACGATGAGAAAATAGAAAACGAAAAAAAAATAATAGCAAAGGATGAGATCAAGATAGCAATTCCGAAGAAAAAAAACAGGAAAAAAGATGAAAGCGAAAGAACTAAAACTGATGAGCAAACCGGACCTGAGAAATAAAATAATAGAATTAAAAAAAGAGTTAATGAAATTAAATTCACAGGTCGCAGTAGGAACGGCACTTAAAAACCCAAATAGGGTAAAAGAATTAAAAAGGACAATTGCAAAAATATTGACTTTAAATAGCGAAAACATACACAAAGACAATGGAGGAACTAAAAAGGAATGAACGAAGTATGCCCGATGTGTGGATTGGTTAAGGAGCTATGTGTTTGCGAGACAATAGCCAAAGAAAGCCAGAAAATTTTTGTTTATATTGAGAAAAAAAAATTTAACAAGAACTATACTATTGTTGAGGGAATTAACCAAAGAGAAATAGAGCTAAAGGATTTAGCAAAAAGACTCAAGTCAGAACTCGCATGCGGCGGCACTATCAAAGAAGGCAAAATAGAACTACAAGGTGAACACAGGCAGAAAACAAAAAGAATTTTGGTTGATTATGGGTTTGCACCCAGTAGTGTAGAATTGAGATAAATTTAGGAAATAAATGTCAAGATGGCTAAAAAATCGTCAGATAATACTGAAATGGGCACAAAAACATCAAATCAAAAATGCAGCGACATTAAATGCCCAATCCACGGAAACTTAAGTGTGAGGGGGAGGAGATTTGATGGGACTGTTGTTTCAACAGATATGAGAAAAACAGCAGTAATCGAATTTGGGAGGTTGTATTTTTTGCAGAAATTTGAAAGATATGAAAAAAGAAGAACAAAATTAAAAGTGCATAACCCGGACTGCATTAATGCGAAAAATGGTGATATTGTATTAATTATGGAATGCAGGCCTTTGAGCAAGACAAAAAATTTTGTTATTGTCAAAAAGTTGGGAGTAGCAAAGGGCTTTAAAGCAAAAATGGAAGCAAGACAATCCGCAATGGTAAGTATAGACAAGAAAGAAGAAATTCAAACTGTAGGGGGGATGTAAGTGCAACCGCTAAAAGCCCATGTTACAAAAGCAATCCCTGTCGGCTGCAGAATGGAAACTTGTGATAATTCCGGAGCAAAAATAATAAAAATATTTACAGTTATGGGGTTAAAGACAGTTAAAGGCAGAATCCCTAGTTGCGGAGTAGGTGACCTTGTGATGGCATCTGTACAAACCGGCAGACCAGATATGAGAAAGCAAGTAGTATTTGCAGTTATAGTAAGGCAGAAGAAGGAATACAGGAGAGCTGACGGAATCAGGATCAAATTTGAGGACAACTCAGCTATTATATTGAAAGATGACAAAGGTAATCCCAAGGGCACAATATTCAAAGGAGCGATCGCAAAAGAAGCATGCGAACGCTGGCCGGGCATAGCAAAAATAGCTAGTGTGGTTGTGTAGACGATTAAAATGAAACATTTTTCGACAACGTGGAAAGGCAGTAAGAAACCCGGAAAGCAAAGAAAATACAGATCAAATTCCATGCTGCACATCAAGCAAAAACTTGTGCATTCACACTTATCAAAAGAATTAAGAAAGAAGTATCATAAGAGAAACGTTGGATTAAGAAAAGGAGATAAAGTAAAAGTAATGCGAGGACAATTTAGAAAACTTGAAGGAAGGGTGGAGAAAATAATTCTGAAAAGAATAAAAGTGTTTGTTGAAGGAATAGAAATAAAAAAAAGAGATGGTGCAAAAAAATTAGTGGGTATGCACCCTTCAAATTTGATGATTACAGAATTAAATTTAGAGGATAAATCAAGACAGAAATTTTTTGGGATTAAATAAAATGGGAAAGAATCATTTAAAAATATTGGCGTCGCCCAAAACTTGGCACGTAAAAAGAAAAGGACTAACATTTATAGCGAAACCAGCAGCAGGTCCGTATGGTTTGAACACAGGAATGCCTCTGAACTTATTACTCCGGCAAGTTTTAGTTGGGGCTAATACAGCTCGAGAAGTTAAAAAATTATTGAATTTCAACGAAATAAAAATTGACGGCAAAATAAGGAGGGATCCCAGTTTTTGTGTTGGTATTTTTGACACAATAGAACTTGCAACAGATAACTGTTTTAGGGTTATACTAAATGAAAGGGGCAAACTCGGCGTGATAAAAGTGAGCAAGGAAGAGACATCACTCAAGCCTTGTAAAATCACCGGAAAGACCATGGTAAAGGGAAGACTTCAACTGAACCTGTTTGATGGAAAAAACATTTTAGTTGATGATAACGCCTATAAAATAGGCGACACCATTATTTTGACATTGCCAGAATTAAAAATCAGCAAACACCTGCCGCTTAGCAGAAGGTCAACAATATTTTTAGCCGGCGGAAAACATATTGGTGAGGTGGGAATGGTAGAAGATATAGTTAAAGATAAAGTATTTTATAAAAATCAGAAGGAGGAGTTGATAGAAACCTCTAAGAAATACGCTTTTGTAGTAGGAGAGGACAAACCGTTGATTGCACTTAAATGAATATGAACCAGATGAGAAACATCAAAATAGAGAAAATAACGTTGAATATCGGCGCTGGAAAAGACCAAGCAAAATTAGAAAAAGGTCTAATGTTGCTTAATACAATAGGAAATGCAACTCCAATAAAGACTGTAACCAATAAGAGAATACAGGAATGGGGTTTAAGGCCAGGCCTACCAATCGGATGCAAAATGACTTTACGAAAAGAAAGGGCAATTAAACTACTCCCAAGGCTTCTCGGAGCAGTCAACAACCAATTAATTGAAAAGCAGTTCGATAATAATGGCAACATAGCGTTTGGAATACATGAGTATATAGAGATTCCAGGTGTGAAATATGTCCCAGAGATAGGCATTATTGGCTTCCAAGTTTGTATTACTCTTGAGAGGCCAGGCTACAGAATCAAAAGAAGAAGGTTATTGCCAAGAAAAATACCGCATAAACAAAGAATATCCAGACAAGAGGCCATAGATTTTATGACAAAAAACTTCAGCACAAAAGTGGAGGTCAGCTAGATGACCTATAGCGACTATAGCAAAGTATTCAAGCAATTAAGGTCGAAGCCTGTTAAAATGCAGAAATATATCAAGCACAATACCCCAAAATTAAGAAATTATGGACGCTCAACAAAAAAATGCAAAAGGTGCGGCAGACCTGGAAGCCATATAAGCAAATATGGACTGGAAATGTGCAGAACCTGTTTTAGGGAGATTGCAATAAATATCGGCTTTAAGAAATACAGTTAAATGTAAAAATGCTAAACGACCCATTATCTAACGCTACATCGTTGATGTTGAACAACGAGTTAATCGGAAATCACGAGTGTTTGCTGAAACCAGTCTCAAAAGTAATCAAAGAAATATTGAATGTCATGAAAGATAATGGGTATATAGGTGATTTCAATGAAATTAAAGACCGCAGAGGCAACTACATAAAAGTCATTTTAATCGGAGGCATCAATAAACTGGGTGTAATCAAGCCAAGGTATAGTGTAAAAGTGAACGAATTTGAAAAATTTGAAAGACGATATTTACCTGCCAAAGACATCGGCATATTGCTTGTATCATCGCCAATGGGAATAATGACGCATTATGACGCTAAAACAAAGAAAACCGGAGGAAAGCTTTTAGCCTATTGTTACTAAATGAAAAAACTTAAAGAAATTGAAATGCCAGATGTTGTAAAGGCCTCTATTCGTGGCCAGTTTTTGGTAATCCAAGGGCCAAAGGGTGAAGTCCAGAAAAAAATCAAACAGAAAAATGTTTCAATAATAATCGATAGCAAAAAAATTATTTTAGAATCAAAAAATAAAACTAAAGAGGATAAAAAAATCACCGGTTCTTTAGCAGCACATATCAAAAATATGATTAAAGGATGCACACATAGTCATATGTATACGCTAAAGATATGTTCGGGGCATTTTCCTATGAATGTGGCTATCAATGATCATACGCTTATACTCAAAAATTTTATTGGGGAAAAAGTGCCAAGGATTTTACAATTAAAAGAAGGTGCTGACGTAAGGATAGAGGGAGACTTAATCCACGTCACAAGTGTTAGCAAAGAGATAGCGGGGCAAGTATGTGCAGATATCGAAAAACTGACTAACAGGCCAGGATATGACACAAGGATATTTCAAGATGGCATCTACATTATCAATAAAGACGGAAAAGAACTCAAGTAACCAAAAAAGAAAGATACACATTAATGATAAAATCACAATGAATCTACAGTTTAAATCAATAAAATGACACAACTAAACACGCTACTGGAATTAAGAACCAAAATAAAAGAAAAAAAACCAGAATTCATAAGGCAAGACACCCACAAAAGAAAAAAACTCAGCATTAAGTGGAGGAAGCCTAAAGGAATACACTCAAAAATAAGGCACCATTTCAAGGGAAGGGGCAAAATGCCTTCGCCTGGCTATAAATCACCACGAAAAACCAAAGGATTACACCACTCAGGATTAAAAATGATAAGAGTTTTTTCACCAGAAGATGTTAAGAAAGTAAGAAAGGAAATTGAAGGGATTGTTGTACCGAAGAATATAGGAATGAAGAAAAGGTTCGAAATTTTGAAAGAATCAAAAACAATGGGAATTTCAGTTTTAACCTTGGATATAGACCAACAGTTAAAAAATATTGATGATTTAATTAGTTCAAAAAAGAAAAAAGAGGCTAAAGATACAAAAAAAGATGATGTTAATCTAAGAACGAAAGAAGCAAAGGAAAAAATATCTGAGAGTTTAAGCGAAGAAAATAAAAAAAGCATGGAGAAAAAAGAAAAGGACAAGATACTAACTAAAAGAACGTAAAATGCTAAGTGTACAAAAAAGATTGGCTGCGCAAGTCTTGAAATGCGGCAAAAATAGAATAAGATTTGATCCTGAAAAGTTAACTGAAATAAAAGAAGCAATAACTAAAAATGATGTAAAGTCGTTGATAAACAATGGAGTAATCTCAAAAAAAAGGCTACTGAATACATCAAGGTTTTGGGCTAGAAAGGCAAAACGACAAAAAAGTCATGGGAGACGAAAAGGATTTGGCTCAAGGAAAGGGAAAAAATCCGCACGAAACAATCCGAAAAGGTCATGGATAAACAAAATAAGACTACAAAGAGGATATATCCGCTATTTAAGAGGCAAAAATATGATTACAAATGAGGCCCATAACGAGCTTTATATGAAAAGCAAAGGGGGGTTTTTTAGAAGCCTAAGGCATATGAAGTTGTATATAAGCGAGAAAAATATAATGAAAAAATGAAAAAAACTAAGGTTTTCTCTGTTCAATTCAGAAGGAAGAGGGAGGGCAAGACATTCTACAAAAAGAGAATGAAGTTGCTATTGTCAGGCAGCTACAGATTTGTAGTCAGAAAATCCTCAAAAAACATCCAAACGTCAATAATTGAATATCGTGATAAAGGAGATCATGTGCTTTTCACTGTTAACTCAAAGACACTGCACAAACTTGGGTGGAAGGGAAATACAGGAAACCTGCCGAGTGCATATTTTACAGGAATATTAGCAGGCAAGAAAGCTATCGAAAAAGGAATCAAGGAAGTTATTCTCGATTTAGGATTTAATAAGTCTATAAAAGGTTCAAGTATTTATGCTGCACTTGCTGGGGCAATAGATGCAGGATTAAAAATTCCATCCAACCCAAAGGTGCTTCCTACAAGAGACAGAATTTCTGGCGCGCACATTGCTAAATATGCAGAGTTGTTAAAGAATGACAAATCAAAATACAACAAGCAATTTTCCGCTTACATAAAAAGGGGAATTTATCCAGATGATATTGTAAAACATTTTGACGAAGTCAAGGGCAAAATAAATGGATAGAATAAACACAGGAGAAGAAAAAGTTATTGATGAGGAGAAAGCTACAAAAGTTGAAGAATTGACTGATGAAGAAGTGATAATTGAAAAACCAAAAGAGGGACTGGCAGTTGAACTTGGGGAAGTGAAAGAGCTTGAGGAAGAGATAATAATCGAGGTTAAGAAGAAAAATATATTCGAAAAAGAGGGATGGAAGCCAAAAACGTCTTTGGGTATTAAAATAAAAAATAATGAAATCAGCAATATTGACGAAATTTTAGATCAGAGAATCAAGATACTAGAACCGGAGATAGTAGACATTTTAGTGCCAAATCTCACAACTGAGCTGCTGATGATAGGGCAGTCAAAAGGAAAATTTGGAGGTGGCCAAAAAAGGATATTTAAACAAACTCAAAAGAAAACTCAGGAAGGCAATAAGCCCAAATTTGCAACTTTTGCCGTAGTAGGAAATGAGGATGGTTATGTTGGCGTCGGATACGGAAAATCAAAAGAAACTGTGCCGGCAAGAGAAAAAGCAATAAGGCAAGCAAAGTTAAGCATAATCAAAATAAGAAGAGGCTGCGGTAATTGGAGATGCGGATGCGGAGGCGCACATACAATCCCTTTCAAAATAGGTGGAAAAACAGGTTCTGTAGTTATAACCTTATTGCCCGCTCCAAAAGGAACAGGATTGAAAATTGAGAAAGAATGCCAGAAAATTCTGAAATTAGCCGGGATAAAAGATATTTGGTCAAAGACAGAAGGACAGACTAGGAGCAAGCTTAATTTATTGTATGCATGTTTTGACGCACTACAAAAATTAATGCAGTTCAAATTAAATCAAAAAACTGTTGAAACTCTAAATATTGTTGAAGGCAGCCTAAATGAGGCAAGAGTTTAAAATGGAGCAAAAACTGGCAGTGATAAGAATAAGAGGACTAACTCAGATAAGAGCGACGATAGAAGATACATTAAAAATGTTAAGCCTCTACAAAAAAAATTATTGCTGCGTTCTGCCAAATAGTCCTGCATATGTAGGTATGCTTAAAAAGGCAAAAGATTATATCACATGGGGAGAAATAGATGATGAGACGTATAATCTGATGATTGACAAAAGAGGAGAAAAATTTAATGGAAGGGAAACAGATTCTAAGAAAATTATCCATTATCACAAATTTTTCGTCTTTGAAGGTACAAAAATGAAAAAATATTTTAGGTTAAACCCCCCTAGGAAAGGCTTTGGGAACAAGGGAATTAAGCATTCTTTCAAAGAAGGCGGAGCCCTAGGTTATAGGGGCATTGCGATTAACGATTTAATTAGGAGGATGCTGTAATGACTGTCAATAAACGAAAAAAGAATACAAGGCAACGTGGGAGTAAAACACACGGGTGGGGGGCTAAGAAAAAACATCGCGGAAAAGGTCACCAGGGCGGAGCAGGGATGGCTGGCACTGGAAAAAGGGCGGACAGCAAAAAGCCCAGTATTTGGAAAGAAAGGTATTTTGGCAAATATGGGTTTATAAGCAAAACACCAAAAATCAAGATATTCCCGGTTAATATAAGCTATATCGAACAGCATATTGACAAATTTGTTTCAAATGGGCTGGCTAAGAAAGAAGAAGGATTTTATTTAATTGAGCTGAAAAAACTCGGCTTTAACAAATTATTGGGTGACGGAAAGGTTTCTAGCAAGTTTAAGATAACCGTGCCATATGCTTCAAAAACAGCTGTTGAAAAAGTAAAAGAGTCTGGCGGTGAAGTAATTGGTTTGATACGTAGTGAGAAAAAATGACAAAGGTTTAAATATTTCATATATTCTTATATCTTAATGAAGCAGAAATTATTTCCAAGAAAAATTTTTCTTTTAGTTATAGCTATTACTCTTATTCTCCTTTTGGGGTGCTCAAAAAAAATTGAAAGTTCTACAACACAACCAAAAACAGATACCCCACAAACTCAAACAGTAAAAAATACAAAAACCAATCAAGAACCAGGGCAAACAGTTTTCAAATTACCCTCAAAACAAGATTTTGATAATTGTGAAGGTAAATTATGCACCATTGCAATCGTGATTAAGCAGGAAAATTACGATGATTTAAAACCCGAAATCAGTACTTGGATTCAAGATATTGAAAGAGAAACTGGAAAAAGGGTAGAGTTAAAAATATACAACAATAATGTTAAAAAAGAGACGATTAAATCAGATCTCAGAACTCTTTACTATAATAATAATCTGCGCGGAGCTATTCTAGTAGGAGATGTTCCTATAGCAAGGTCTGGGGTTAGATGTTCAATCTATCCTAATCAACTTAACCCTTGCTTGGATTATGTGGAACAATTAGATCAGGATTTACAGAAACAAGGAAAATATATTAATGATCCATTTGTAACTGATAATTTGAATATTAATGATTATTATTATACAGATATAGACAATCAATGTAAATATAAACAAGATTTAGATGCTTTTTATCAGGACACCTGCCTACAAGATTCAAGAGAACTACCTTTCTGGATATCGCGATTAACTCCACCTAGGAGAAATATTGAAGAATCCAACCAACTCTTAAAAAATTACTTAATAAGAAATCACAAATTCAGAACAGGTCAGATTTCATTTCAAGAAAAATTTCTAGCTTATCTCCCAATTTTAGAAGATAGAAGCCAAGAAGAGAAGACAAAAACTATCAGTGATTTCTTAGATTGGTACAAAACTTCATCCAATCCACCTTATCCTATTCAGAATATTAAAATTCTAACTTCTGAGAGTTCTGACAATGAATATTTTAGTGAGTTAGGGCTAAGATACGAACATGTGTTTTATAATGGCCACGGTTCAGCAAATTTTCATCAAAAGAATGTTGATTCTCAAACCATCATTAATAAGGTACCTAAATCATTTTTTTACGAATTTGGATCTTGTTCGGTTGGACGTTACAATGAGGAAGGGTATTTAGGTGGTGAATACCTCTTCAACTCTGATGCATTAATATCTTTAGCGGCTCAATCACCAGTATTCACTGCACCCCAACCCAGTTTTCACCTTCAGTTACTTCTAACACAAGGTACGTCTATAGGAGAAGCATCAAAGATAATAAATATTGGTGCCAACAGAATTTTAGGGGATGGAACATTAAAACTGAGATATAAAAAAATAGTTTCGCAAAATAGACCGAAAATAGTATTAGACAAATATGAGCTAGATTTTGGGGAACTTGATTTTAAAACTATTGGGAAGAAATTCTCATTTAAGATTAGAAATATTGGCAATGCACCTTTAGTGATATACAATGATAAGGGTAACCCACCAAAACTAGACCTTAAAAATGTACCCCCAGAAAATTTACCAAGCATTGCAGGGCTTTTTAGCGAAACCATTATACCCCTTAATGAAGAAGTTGAGTACACAATAGATATAATTATAGGTGGCTGGTCTGCCCAAAATCCCAAACCTTACACAGGAAAATATTCTGGGTCTTTATATCTGCTTTCTAATGACCCTGATAACTACGTTTTGATTATTCCATTTAAAGGTGAGATAATAGAATAAATTTTGGGGCTTAAGTAAAATCTCGAGAATTTAACTAATTCTATAGTAGTTAGAAAAAACAATAAAGGGCAGTACACAAAATGTATACTGATCCTTCCCTTCATAATATCTCATACAAAGAGGTATAAATGGAAGTGCTTACCTTATTATTAAGTTTTGGTTTAACTGGGGACTGTTAAGACAAATAAGAGATGCAATTAGTATATGGCTTGATGAGTGGGTTCTCAATACTAAAGGATTAAGATGTCCTGTTTGCTTGGGCAAACAGATATGGAAGGATGGACATGAAAAGAGAAAGAACAGATGTCCTGTTCAGAGATACTATTGCATTAATTGCAGTAGGAGCTTTTGCATAAATACCCTAGCTCCTTGGTATTGGTACAAGTACAGTTCAGCTTCTATCATCCTATTTCTCTGGTATATGCTCTCTGGAGATAGCATACTAAACTCCAGCAAGCAATGTAGCTTCTCAACTAAAATACCTACATGGAAAACTTTATGGAGCTGGCTACAGAAATTTGGTAGCTTTATTATCCAAAAATGCTCTAGAATAAAACATAAAGTTTCTCGTTATAGAGCATGGCAAACTGATGAGATGTATCTTAGGGATAAGCCAGTAATAGGTACGATAGACCCACAGACAAATAAAGTTTTTCTTGATGCTATTTAGCATGCAGATACAAAAAATCTGTTTTACCATTTGAGACGTGTAGTTTCAAAGTGGAAGAAAAAGCCAAGAGGTTGGTGGACTGATGAATGGCAAGCATACCTAAAGGCATTTGATATGCTTGATGAGGATTTGCCTCACGGCAAAATAAAGCATAGGGATTGGAAGTTTAAGAACTCCAAGGGTATAACTACAAATGCTGTCGAAAATATTTGGAGACAATTTAGGAGATGGCTTCACAGGAAGAATGGGATTAAGAATCAAGCTTATGTAGATTTCTATGTTGATTTGTTTGAAGCCAAGTATAATGTAATTAATAATCCAAGGATAATGATGGATATGTTAATGTGGTGTTAGGTATTGGGTTATTATTGTATTTTAGCTTATCCTCGATTTAGTATATAAGCCCCTAAATTTTATTTCCTCTTTATTCCGAGTTTTTCGAATAATTCTTATCAAGGCTTTTAGCCTTAAGTATGTAAGAAGAT
>ERZ1292645.431-Hain-H14-02um-R2-431-length-15489-cov-6_pt1 | contig 15489 bp, 17 predicted proteins | sample MGYA00564401_ERZ1292645 | MGnify/ENA primary metagenome ERZ1292645 (study PRJEB36523, sample SAMEA6512644) | groundwater metagenome | collected 2019-01-09 | study: AquaDiva: Metagenomics assemblies of 32 groundwater samples | reverse complement strand
TTTTTCTACTTTTTTTATTTCTTTTGGCATAAGTGATATTTTTTTATTATATCATGTCTAAAGAAGCTTAGCTTCTCGCTTAGAAGCTAAGCTTCTAAGTTAACGTAAAATAGCTTTTAATTCTTGCTTTGTTTTATTTCTTATTTCTTCCTGAATTTTATTTATTTCATCATTCTCTAAAGTTCTTTCCGGAGATCGGTAAACAATTCTGAAGGTGTAGCTTTTTTTATCTTTGCCGAATTTTTTTTCATCTTCGTAGTTATCTATAAGTTTGACCTCTTCAATCGATAAATTCTCGGCAAAATCCCTGACAATTTCGTAATAATTATTTAAGTTTATATTTTTATCAATAATAAAAGAAATGTCTCTGGAAATTTCCGGATATTTACTTACTTCTTTATACTTGCTGTTGATGTCTTTAAACTGGCTGGTGATTCTTGGGTCGTCTGACCACATTATTCTGATATCGGGAATGCCCATTTTAATCATGGCAAGCCTCTCTCCAAATCCAAATGCCCAGCCATTATAAACTTCCGGATCTAATCCGAAATTTTTTAAAACTATGGGATTTACTAACCCTGCTCCATTAACTTCCATCCATTCCCCATTAAACATAATGTCCATTTCGAGGCTTTCAACCGTATAGGGAAAATTATCGTCTAGAAATTTGTATTCAATATCTTGGCCAAAAATTCCCTTTGCCAAGTCGGCTTGAACTTCTTTCAAATCTTCTTGTGTTATAACTTTTTTCGATTTTTTACAAATAAATAATCCGTCAATCTGGTGAAAAGCAGGATAATGACTCCTATCAATTTCATCTTTTCTGAAAACAATTCCGGGAGATAACGCTTTTATTTCTCCCTCTTCTTCCAGTCTCTTTAAGACTTCCGAATCTTTCAGATAGAAAGACCAAAAAGCTGTCGTTTGCGTCCTTAAAAGGTTATTTTCATCTATATAATATGTATCTGTTTCTTTTCTGCTGGGATGATCTTTAGGAGTATTTAAAAGGTCAAAGTCTTGCTCTACCGTAATAATGCGCGGAAAATCAACTAAATCAAAATCAGCAAATCTTGGTAATTTGAATATTTGGTCAAATAAGATTTTGACAGGAGAGTTTTCTTTTTTTGTCAGATCAGGAAGATTTAACAATCTCTTGATTCTTTCCGCTTTAATATCATTTCTCTTATTTAATTTTTCAATTAAAGCGCCCTCCTCTTCGTCTTTTATTATGATGTTTTTTCGCATATTTACTATTTAATTTTACCTTAATTTTAAGCCAAAAACAAGCCCGCTAAATATGAAATTATGTTTTAGCGGGCAAATAGACCCTGCTCATTTCTCAAAGAACTCTATGGTATCCCCTCCTGTGAATAGCCAGCAGTCTGCCATAAACATATCTGGAGTATAAGGGCAATTTTTTCTAAGTTCCTCACAGAAGGGCGGTAAACCATATCTGTCCCAACAGTGATTATTTCCCCAAACCGGACACTCATCCACTTTTTGACCAGGATCAGGAACGAATATCTGCACTGTCATTATCACCTCCTGCGGAATATATTAGTTTATTTTAGTAAACCAAAGAATAATGTCAAATAAAAATGCCCGAACCTAAAAATGTCATAGGTGTCACCTATGACATTTTCTAATCCTAATAACCCATTTAACACGGTTATTCGACTTCGGGAGTCGAATAAAATTTCATCAACCAATAAAAAAGCCCGCAGGGTTGCTCGGCGTTGCCAAGCAATACCCTTTGGGCTATGAAACAAATCCCTTTCTCCATCTACGGATATATTGTGTTGGCTTCCATGGCCAACGCAAAAAAATTGTGCCAAAACTGATTGCCGAAGCGCCAAAATCCCACAACCTCTGAATATCAGCATAGTCCCAAACGCCGGAGCCGATAATTGGTATTTTTGTTTCTCTTGCTAAATCCTCAATCATTATCCGAGTAAGCGGTTTAGCCACCGGTCCGGAAATACCACCTCCGCCATATTTCGCTAAAGGAGATGGAATCTCGCCAAAAATAGTTTTCCAAGGAATTGTATTAAGACTAATCGCTTCAACCGTGCCCTGCAATATTCTAGCGATCTCAAGATATGGCTGGGCATAGCTAAGCTTTAAGAGAATCGGGTGGTCGGAAACCTTTTTTATGGCCAAAACAAGCCTAACTACTGTTTCCGCATTCTGTAAAAGCGTCGGATCGGTGTTCGGACAAGAAGCGTTAACTTCAATACCCATCACACTGCTTAATCCATTCAACCTTCTTGCTATCTCAACACAACCCTTCCCGCCTTCGGGACCAGTGATAGAGACTATCACCTTATATCCTTGGCGATTAATAACCGGATAATCTCTCTCTAACCATTTCTCAATTCCCGGTCCGGTCAAACCGATGGCGTTTATCACGCCGCCGATTGAACCAGGATTTATCAGGGCTTTTAATGGATGAATTTCTTTTCCCTCTTCGGAAATAAACTTCACTACGTCCCACGGACGAGACAAACGGAGATTGCCTTTTACAGGTTCTGAAAGTATATTTTTCGTGATAACAGTGAAAAGATGAGGATCTATTAGCCCTGCCCAGAAAAGCGGCCACTCCCACGGCCACCCCCGGCCGTCAAATGCTAAAGCTCCTGAAGCTGTCAAAAATTCCAACTCATGCCCGTTGCTTAACTTTATCATTTTGTTAAAGACCTCCTTTGTTTTTGATATTAACACAATAAATAAATTTGGCAATAAAAAAGCCCGCGGAGATAAATCTCTTTGGGCCAACTATCGAGGTTCGGCCTCAATAGTTACTTAGGCCTCAATTAACTAAACTGGTTGAAAACCAGTACGTATCAAAAACTCTTTACCTTTACCGATATCCGTGCATACTGATCCGGGCCCCCTCTCTTTACAAATAGCACACCCATCTTCCTTAAACATTTTCATATCCAAGTTGAGAAGAGAAACCAATGTGGGCACTCCCAAAGATTGGGCAGTAACCTTACCGCCACTCCGGTTGCAAAGCGCGCCAACGCCTACTACTTCACCCCCGACCAGTCTCACCGCCTCAGCTGTTTTTTGCACGGTTAAACCGGTATTTATTATATCCTCTACTATTAGACAACAGTGACCTTTGACGAATTTGTCATAGCCGCGCTTTATTATTCGCTTGGTCCCCATTTTTAGCGCTTTACTCATATCTAAAAGTTGTTCAAAAACGTCTTCTTCGTCGGCGAAAACCGCTAAAACTTCCTTTTGATAAGAAAAAGGGGCCAGCCAATGAGCCGTCCACTGGGCTAAAGAAACTCCGCCGACAGTAGGGCCAATTACTATCTCGATTTTATCACGGCAAAACCTGTCGGCAATCTCTTTACAAAGAGGACTGACAAATCTCGTAAAAGGATAAATGGCGTCCTTGTTCACATACTCACCGCCGTGATACCAGCCGTCTGCTTTTTTAGCATAAACGAAATGATCACCGGTGATTATGGCCTCAGCCTGGGAAAAAATCTTTTTTATTTCATCACTGTACATATTTCACCTCCTTTAAAGAAATTTTATCAACTATTTTGTTGAGTTTTTGCCTGGTTTCCAGCGCCTCAGCGATTTCGGCTGCGATGCGTTTCGCAGCTTTAACCGGTCCGCCGATTTCGGATGGCGGCTGGGTAATTGGTCGGCCAATAACGAGATAGTCAGCTCCGGCTCTAATTGCCTCGCCTGGCGTCATCACCCTTTTTTGGTCGCCAACTGCGGCCCATTCTGGGCGCACTCCGGGAGTTATTGTTAAGAGACTATCTAAATCCGGCAATGTCCTAATAAGAGATAATTCGTGTGGCGAGCATATGATTCCGTCCGCTTTCACATCAGCTAGCATTAAAGCGAAACGCAGAACTTTTGTTCCGGGCTCTTGCCCAAAAATGAACACGCACTCCTTAGAATCGATAGAGGTCAAAACGGTTACTCCTAGCACGAGGGCATTCCCCTTGTTAGCAACCGCTTTCACCACCGACTCACGGCCAGCCGAGGCATGGACATTAAACATTCTCACGCCCATTTTAGCGACTGGTATTGAAGCACCAGCAACCGTATTCGGGATGTCATCGAACTTACCATCCCAGAATATCTTACCAGACAGCAAGTCAAATAGCCGTCGGATAGCCCAAAGGTTTGACTCAGCCTCTTCCCTATCCTTCGGCAGGATCAAGGAGGCCAGCATGGTATTAATAAACTCCAAACCGACCTTGAACGGTCCGACATACGGGGCGAGTAGCTCCACTAGGTTTGTTGCTTTCTGAACGCTATCCACATCCAACGGTAAAATGATCCGGTCCTTCGGTTCCATAACTCCTCCTTATAATTTTCTTCCGATTTAGTTGACAAAAAGCTATAGACACCTCCTTTTTTCTTTCTTTAGTCTGTAGTTTTCTTTTACACCACCGGCAAATTTTTGTCAACAAAAAACCACCCTTATGGCGATTTTTACTAACTTAAATAATTTTTTAACATCTTCTTTACGCTTCTTAACCCCCAGCCTGATTTCAGATATAACTCTCTATTCTTTGCGTCTTTCATATTAACAAAGGCTTCGTAGAATATAACTTTATATGGTCTGAATGGTTTAGTCGCCTTACTTTTCCCGTTATTGTGTTCCTCAAATCTATTCTTTAAACTTTGGAAAATATAAGTATAAAACATTAAAAGCTGTATGCGGCGGGACGTAATAATTTCTTTTAGAAATTAAACGTCCCAGCAGCGTTGAACGTACGATTTTGCTAAACAAAATCTACGTTCTTACGTTGCGCGGGCGACGGGATTTGAACCCGTGATCTCCTCCGTGACAGGGAGGCGTGTTGAACCAGGCTACACTACGCCCGCAAGTGGGACTAATGCCGAGGGTGGGACTCGAACCCACGATCTCTCGCTTATGAAACGAATGCTCTAACCAGCTGAGCTACCTCGGCTAAATTTTGCGGGCGAGGGAGTCGAACCCTCCCCTCAGGCTTATGAGACCTACGAGATCACCGGACCTCTTCCCCGCGATAAATATTATAACAAAAATTAGAGCGCCTGTAAATCAACCAGAGCTTTTTCAAAAATCGCAATGGTTTTTTTTGTTTCGTCTAGAGTTAATTTATAATCAGGGTCGTGAACCACATTGCTGCGGATTTGATGAGCCAAACGAACTTCATTTAAATTCGGCAAAGAAACCGCCGTCAATTTATCCAATCTTTCCCCCAAACTTGCTCCTCCGAAACCCATTCTTTTTAAGACCTCATCCATTGTTGAATCAGCCTCTAAAATGGCTAATTTGTATTCTGCCTCCAAACCGGTATCTAATCTTGCTTTAATTTTATTCCAATCTTTGATAACTTTTTTCGTTCCGTAGGGCCGCCGCCGAAAAAATTCCTGCAAGTCGCGTAAAATATACCATTTTAACCAACTAGTCTTAGTTAAAGCGAAAACAATAAAAACAATAAAAAACAGGGTTATCGCCAAGAAAGCAATCTCGGGATATATTAATAATTTAGCGAAAGGCGGCGAGATAATAAGATTTAAAATATCAGACATAAATTTTGGCGATGTTTAAAATTTTTTCCTCTTCAAATGGTTTGCCGATAATTTGCAACCCAACTGGCAACCCCCTTTCCGTTTTACCGCAAGGCAGGGATAAAGCCGGCAATCCCGCTAAATTTATAGAAATAGTAAAGATATCAGACAGATACATTGCTAAAGGATTATCAATCTTTTCTCCCAGTTTAAAGGCCGGAAAGGGCGATACCGGCGCAAAAAGAGCATCAACTTTTTCAAAAACTTTTTCAAAATCTTTTTTAATTAAAGTTCTTACTTTTTGAGCCCTGACATAATAGGCATCGTAGTAACCGGCAGACAATACATAGGTTCCCAACATAATCCTTCTTCTTACTTCCGGCCCGAATCCCTCTTCTCTGCTCTTCAAATAAACATCTAATAAGTTTTTGGCTTTGTCTGCCGAATGGCCAAATTTTATTCCGTCATAACGAGCCAAATTTGCCGAAGCTTCTGATGGCGCAATTATATAATAGCACGGCAAGGCGTATTCTGCGTGAGGCAAACTTACTTCTTCAATTTTCGCGCCCATTTCTTCGTATTTTTTTATAGCATTTCTGATGATTTTTTCAACCTCTTTGTCTATGCCTTTAACAAAATACTCTTTGGGCACACCGATTTCTAAATTTTGAATTTTAAATTGTTTTTGATTTTGAAATTTTAAATTTATTGAAGTACTGTCCATCTCGTCGCGCCCCTTTATGGCATCAAACACAATCTGGCAGTCTTCCACTGTCTTTGCCATTGGTCCGGCTTGATCTAAAGATGAGGCATAAGCTATTTCACCATAACGGGAAACCGCTCCGTAAGTGGGCTTTAGTCCAACTATTCCGCAAAAAGAAGCTGGCTGTCTGATTGATCCGCCGGTATCCGTACCTAAAGCAAAAACCGCCATGTCTCCGGCCACGGCAGCTGCCGGACCGGAAGAAGAACCTCCGGGCACCCGGCTTGAATCTAAAGGATTTTTTGTCGGACCAAAAGCTGAATTTTCTCCAGATGACCCCATTGTAAATTCGTCTGTATTGTTTTTACCCAAAATTACCGCTCCCCTATCTTTCAGTTTTTTTACCACCGTGGCGTCATAAGGCGCAATATAATTTTCTAAAATTTTTGACCCGGCCGTACATTTTATTCCTTCAACCATAAAAACATCTTTTAATGAACAAGGAACACCGGCTAAAATATCAATTTCCTCGCCTTTGCTTATTTTTTCATCAACCGCTTTTGCTTGAGTTAAGGCCAAGTCTTCGGTCACCGTTAAAAAGGCATTAATTTTTTTATCATCTTTTTTAATTCTATCCAAATAAGCCCTCGCCAATTCCATAGCCGAAAACTCTTTTTCTTTTAATCCCTGATTAATTTTTTTAATCGTTAAGTTATTTAAATCCATACTAACTATTTTTTAAAATTATCAAACATTCAATGTTTAATAAATGGTAAGTTGATGTTAATCGAGAAGAATATCTTTAACAATAAGATTGGTCTCGCTGGCTTTTAACTTTGCAGTGCTTGTTTCTACAAATTTATAATAAGCATCAGTATTAGAAAACTGATCAAGAATAATATTTGGTTTCAAAAGTTCTCCCCAACGATTTTTATTAATTAAATCTTGATAACTTGACCATGGGTATCTCGCCTCTTTATTTTTCCATTCGTTCAATTCTCTTGGATTACGGTGAATATACGCCGAAAGATAGAGAAGCTGCTCATCGGTTTCTACTGGAATAGCGCGGAAAGCACCCTGAAAAAGATGTCCTTGTTTTTTATATTTTGCATTAAAATATTTTGCATAACTATTTTGAATTCGTTGAAGATAAAGAGAAGTTCCTTTTTTATTTTTTTCTTGTAAAAGTAGATGAAAATGATTGGGCATTATTGTAAAAGAATTGAGTTCTACCCTTCTTGATGTTATTATGTTTTGAAAAATTTTTGCAGATATATTAAACATTGAATGTTTGATAAAGTAAGAAATTTGGAGGCTAAGATTATGGAGGACAATTGGCGATTGGTAAAAGAGAATTAAAAACAAAAATCGAGCATAATCTCTCCCGTCAAAGAACATTGGTTGTTCATCATTGCTTCTGTTACAAATGTGATAATACGAGCCCGGAACGAATTGAAATTTTCTCATGTTTTTTTATTTTACTATATCAAACATTGAATGTCTAATATTTCCTTGCAACTATTGACATAACTATTTAATTAGATAAAATTAAATTATTCTTATAAAGAAAGGGGGTGATTAATGATTACTTCAAGTCTAAGCCACCAGCAAGCCCTCTCCCAAGAACTACGCCATAGCGCCAGCGATACCTCCACTAGGTAAATCACGCGCACTGTGATTTTGTGGGGTGTCAAGGGCATAAAGGAGAGAATTTCTGCATTGCACAACTCTCCTTTAGCAATTATAGGCCGCTCATTGTTTAGCGGCCTTTCTTTTGCCTAAAAAACAGATTTTACTTTTAGATGGCCTTCTATCAATTTTTTCTCAAATTTTAAAGCCTCATCTTTTCTTGTTATATTCTCCAGCAGAACAGAATGGCTTGTCGGTTCCACGCCCTCAATATTAACTTCTTTTAATTTCTCAACATAACCCAAAATATCAGAAAGATCTTTCTGATATTTTTCCACTTCTTTCTCGGTTAACCCTAGCCTAGCCAATTTAGCAATATGTTTTACCTCTTCTGCAGATAACATAACTATTAATGACTGTAGATGTTTGACATCTACGAGTTGATGTCAAACATCTACAGTGTTACCTTGGCGGTTCGAGTTCTTCTGTTTCCACTAATACTTCTTCCAAGCTGTCTAAATTTTCCAAAACAATTCCCGCTCCCCTAACCACGGCCGTCATCGGGTCTTCTATAACTTTGGTCGGCATTTTGGTTTCTTTTTGAATTAAAACATCCAGTCCGCGCAACAAAGATCCGCCGCCGGAAAGATAAATGCCGTTTGTCATAACGTCTGCCAATAATTCCGGCGGCGTTTGTTCTACCGCCAGCTTTACTTCGGCCACAATTTGTTTTACCGACCGTTCCAAAGCCCGACGGATATTTTCGTCGGAAACCATAATTTCTTCCGGCAGTCCGGTTATTAAGTTTCTGCCCCTCATCGGCAATTCTCTTTTTTCTTTGATCGGGTAGGCTGATCCTATGCCAATTTTTAATCCTTCAGCCGTTCTTTCTCCGATTAATAATTTAAATTCTTCTTGAGCAAATTGAATGATGTCCTCGTTAAGCTTATCGCCGGCAATCCTTAAGCTTTTTGAAAGGACAATCCCGCCCAAAGAAATAATCGCCACTTCGGTTGTTCCTCCGCCAATATCAACAATAAAATTTCCGCCAGCTTCCTGAACCGGCAACTTAGCTCCGATAGCGGCAGCCATCGGTTCTTCAATCAAAAATACTTCCCTGGCTCCGGCTGACCTGCCGGCGTCAATAACCGCTTTTTTCTCAACTTCGGTCACGCCGCAGGGAATGCCGATAATAACTCTGGGCCTCCGACTGAAAATAAATTTTCTTTTTTGGGCTTTTTCAATAAAATACCTCAACATTTGCTCCGTCACTTCAAAATCGGAAATAACGCCGGCTCTTAACGGTCTTGTAGCCACAATATGCGCCGGAGTACGTCCAACCATCTTTTTAGCCTCCAATCCAATAGCCAAAACCTGGCCGGTTTTTTGATTAACCGCCACCACTGATGGCTCTTGTATGACAATCCCCCTGCCTGAAACATAAGCCAAAGAATTAGCCGTGCCCAAATCAATAGCCAGGTCTTCTGAAAAATAAGACAAAATTTTATCTAATAGTTTTAACATCTTAACTTAGAAGCTTAGCTTCTAATTCAGAAGCTAAGCTTCTTAACATTACAAGCTTTGTTTCTTTTTTATTTCTCTCTTTTATTTCCACCGAATCCTCTTTTAAAGTTTTTTCGCTGACAACCATCCTTATCGGAATTCCGATCAAATCGGCATCGGCAAATTTTTCTCCGGCCGATTTATCTCTGTCGTCATATAATACTTCAACTCCTGCTTTAATTAAATCTTCGTAGATTTTTTTGGCCGAACTCTTAATCTCAATAAGATGAACCTGAAATGGCGCCACTTCTTTTGGCCAAATAATCCCCTTTTCATCATAAAACTTTTCGACTATGGTCGCCATGACTCTTCCCAAGCCGATGCCGTAAGAGCCCATAACTACGTATTTTTTTACGCCATTTTCATCGGAAAATTTAAGATTAAAGGCTTCCGAGTACTTCGTTCCCAAGGGAAATATATTACCGACTTCTATGGATTTTTTCTCCTTTATCAGTCCGCCGCATTTAGGACATTCTACTCCGTCCTCAAGTTTAGTGATCTCTTTATTTTCTGAATATCCGCATTTTTCGCAAACATAAATCGTATCTTCTCCGGCGTCGCATAGAACCTGGAATTCGTGAGTATTATTCAGAGTGAAATCACCTCCGGCAGCCAGTGTATAAACGGAAGCAAGTCCACACCGCTCAAATATCTTTTTATAAGATTTCGCCACCAAATCATAATATTCAAACAGATTTTTTTCCGATGTGTGAAAGCTGTAAAGATCTTTCATCAAAAATTCCCTTCCGCGTAAAAGGCCTGACTTTGCCCTTGGCTCATTCCTGAATTTAGTTTGGATCTGGTAAACGGAAAATGGCAAGTCTTTATAAGAGTTTATATATTTCGCCGCAATTTCAGATATTATTTCCTCATGCGTCCAACTGAGATTAAAGGTCGGCTCTTTTTTTCCTGCTTCCGCTACTTTAAAAACGACGTCAACTCCCCAACGTCCCGTCGCCTGGAGATAATGCTTGTCATGAAGCGCAGTCATAAACATTTCCTGTCCGCCGATGGCATTCATTTCTTGGCGTACTATTGAAGCTATTTTCTGAATCACCCGCCAACCCAGCGGTAAGAATGAATATATGCCAGCCGAATTTTTATAAATAAAACCTGCCCTGGTTAAGAGATTGGCGTTAACGGAAACTTCGTCTTTCGGCGCTTCTTTAATTGTTTTTGTAAATAATTGTGATTGTCGCATATTTTATAACTCACAGCGTCCCGAGACCCGATGTCGGGACGATTTTATTCTAACATAAGTTTGTTAAATTCCTCTTCTTTAACTTTACCCCGATATTTTAACCAATCTTCCATAAAATTTTTACAACCTTTTTCTCCGCTCATTAGTTCCAGCAAAAATTTTCTTTCTGTAACTGACGGAAAATTCTGTCTGCCAATATAATCTTGATAACTTGACCACTTATAATTTTCTATAAACTGAATGGCTTCCTTTAACTTTTTGATACCTCTTTCTTTCCATTTTGGCATTATCAAAGATAATGCATTGCTATGAATATAGGCGAAAACTATTTTCAACTGACGATCGTTCTTAATGTGGATAGCAAGAAAGGTGTTTTGAAAAACATGCCCCTTGCGTTTATATTTAGTATTAAAATATCTTCCATAACCTGCGCCGAGTTTTCTCATAAATTTAGTAATCCCTCCGTCTTTTAATTGTCTTATCAACAAATGAAGGTGATTCGGCATAAAGCAGAAAGCCGCTAATTCCACCAATTTATCTCTATAATCTATAAAAAGAGGCGGATTTTCTTTAGCTTTCTTGAGAATTTTTTTAAAATGAAGACGAACTTTACGTCTATCTTTAATCGCCACTGCTTTTGCATTATTAAATTCGTATATTGAAAAAATCCCGCGATAATGATCGTTAATATCTTTAAAAATCCTATTTTCGTCGATCCCCCTAATCACAATGTGATAAAATTCACCGGTAACAAATTGTTCTTTTCTATAAGGCATATCTATATCATCGTCCCGACATCGGGTCTCGGGACGATTATTGATAGATTTTAGCATAAAATTAGAAGAAGGGGGAGTAAGCCAGGGGAATTGGTTTACTTAACCCTTATCCGCATGGTTGATGTTTTTTGGGGGGGGCATGCCAGAATCTCTCGTGTTCCTCAGGAAATTTCCCATCAGGACCTTGTCTCGAGGGGATTTGAAGTTCCTGCAGGGTGCCGTAACAATTCGCTGCTGAATGCGGATTAGTTTTCCGCAATTCCTCTGTACATGCGTCTAGGTGAGCCGTCGGCAATAGGGACCTCCTTTTTTTGTATACTGTTTTTCCCCTGGCTTACTCTTTTCCAAAAGAAGCTTCGTAAAACGAAGACCTCCTCTGGGGAAGAGGAGGTAGAGTTTTTTTATTTAAATGGCTTAAAAGATTATTTGCAAAACTCAACTACCCCTTCCTGAAAGGAGGTCGTGATCGGAGGAATAGTTGCCGTGAAAAATTTATAATTCATACTCATATTAAGAGATTAACAAATTTCCGATTCTTTGTCAAATCTCAAGAGAAAGTAAAGTTCCCTTTCGTTGATTTAAAATAATCTGATTACATCTTTTATTGTAATAAAAACCATTAATAAAATTAACAAACCGAAAAAAACAGCGGTGATATTTTGTTCAATTTTATAATTAATCGGTTTTCTTTTTATCGCTTCTATGACCAAAAAAAGAATTTTCCCGCCGTCAACCGCCGGGATCGGCACAAGATTAAACAAGGCAATATAAATAGCTACCGTGCCTGTAAACTGCAAAAAATAACTGGCTCCCATTTGGCTGGCTTGGGTGAAAAGCCGAAAAACACCGACCGGACCGGTTAAGGTTACTCCCGTGGGTTGTCTCAAAAAGAGCTTTTTTATCGCATCTCCATAGCCTTCAATCACTGCCCCTGTTGTATTGTAAGTGGCCTGAACGCCCTTAAAAGGGGCTTTATACCAAGGATATGACTGGAAAGCCGTCCTGGCCAAAGCTACGCCCATCATCCCTTCGCCCGTAGGCGGATTTTCCCTCGGCGTCAATTTTACATCAAAAACTTCTTTTCCCCTCTCAATCGCCAAGACAACTTCTTTGCCTTTATATTGCTCTGTAAACTCTTGCACCTCTTTTACTTTTGTAAACTTAGTTATTATATCGCCGGGTTTTAACCCCGCCTTTTCTGCTGGACTGTTTTTAGCGATAGCGACAATCTGGACTTTCGGATTAATTAATCCTTCGGAATTTACTTCATCGGAAATTGCCACAAAAGTTCCCATACTAAAGACTATACTGAAAAGAATTATTGATATAATCCAAAAAGAAATCACTCCGGCTAGGGCAATCAAAATTCTTTTTAAAACCGGCTGACTTGAAAAACTGCGCGGGTCGTCTGATTTCTCTGTTTCCCCCGGCATTCTGACAAAAGCGCCGAAAGGTATAAGATTAATGGAATAAATCGTCTCCCCTACTTTTTTTCCAATTAATCGGGGAGGATAACCTACTCCAAATTCTTCCACTTTGACGCCAAATTTTTTGGCTAAAATAAAATGGCCAAGTTCATGGATAATTAATAAGCCGATTAAACTGATAAAAGCAATAATAATATTAAAAAACATAAATAATTATTCCGAAATTTCTTTTCTTTTTTTCTCACCTACTCCATCAATTTTTTTGCCATATTCGTCTATTAATTTTTGAAGTTCATCTTTACCCCGAAACTTATCATCTTCGCGAATTTGCCCATCTTTAGCAAAGGCCTGAATTTTTGACCAGGCTTCTTCCCGGTGATGTCTTATCACCTGACGGGCTTCTTCTTCTTTCAGGGAAACTAATTTAAGCAATTCTTTCCTGTAGTCTTCGGTTAAGGAAGGCAAACTTATTCTGATTGTATCTTTATCAACAATAGGATTAGACCCGGTTCCGGTTTTTGACAAAGCCGAAACTATTCCCTCAATATAGGATTTATCCCACGGCTGAATTAAAATTTGCCTTGGTTCGGGACAGGAAATTGACGCCAATTGCTTTAAGGGAAAATTCTGGCCAAAACAATTTACCACCACATCCTCAACTAAAGCCGGCGTTGCCCTGCTTGTTCTGATTTTGGACATTTCTCTATCTAAGAAAGCAACAGCCTTGTCCATCTCCGGTTTAAATTTTTCAACAATTTCTTTGTAGCCCATTCTTCAAATATACCAAAAATTTAATAAAATTTAAAGCTCTAACATTAGAATTTCCAGGGCGAGGCGGGGGCTGACATTGGTGCTGGAAATTAAAGAATTTGTCTCTTGAATTTTTTTTAAAACACCTGCATAATGTTCGCCGCCCGGTTTCAATAAAAGATCCCGAAAATAAAACAGCCAGGTTGCCAGAATTTCTTTCAGATTGTCTTTCTGGGAAATTTCTTTGGCGTATTGGAAGCGCGAGGATAAATCAGAATTGACCAAACCGGCCACTTCGTTTATATTTATTTTAAATTCATCTAATTTCTGGGGATCAGAAAAATCAACCGCCCGGCCCGGCCTGCCTAAAGAAATTTCCGCGATCTCTTTGGAAAAATTATTTTCCATCTCTTTTTGAGATAAGGGCTGAAAATTAATTGATTGGCAGCGGGAAAGAATAGTCGGCAACAAACTTTTCGGATATTCGGCAATTAAAATTAAAAGATTATCTTTTTTCGGCTCTTCTAGTGTTTTTAAAAAGCAATTTTGACTTTCCTGATTCATTGTTTGAGCCTGATCAATAATTGCCACTTTTAAAGGCGCGGAATAAGGCTTAAGAGATAATTTCCAAATTAAATCCCTGATTTGGCCGATCTTGATCTCCTTACTTTCTAATTCCGGCTCAACTAAAATCAAATCGGGAAATGAACAATGCAAATGAGAAGCAAATTCTAGGGCTGCTGTTTTTTTCCCTACTTTTTCCGGTCCGGAAAATAAATAAGCGTGAGCCAATCTGTTTAACTCAGCGCTTTTTTCCAAAAGCTTAATTTGTTTTTCATGCCCGATCATCGCCCTTTTGACATTATGCTTCTTTTATAAATATCCAAGTTTTCCAAAACTATTCCCGTGCCTTTTGCTACGCAAAGCAATGGTTCTTCAGCTATGGTGCAGGGAACTCCGGTAGCTCTGGCAATTAATTCCGGTAAATTTCTTAATAAACTTCCGCCGCCGGCCAGCACCATACCCTTATCTATAATATCGGCCGATAATTCAGGCGGCGTTTCTCTTAAAACGCTTTTAATTATTTGAATAATTTCCATTAAAGTGTCGGAAACAGCCTCGCAGACTTCCGCCGAAGAAATTTTTATATTCCGGGGCAACCCCAAAATCAAATCCCGGCCTCTAATTTCTAAAAATCGATTTTCTTTTTCCGGCAAAGCGGTGCCGATTTTAATTTTTATATCTTCTGCGGTTTGTTCTCCGATAGCCAAATTATGCCTTTTTCTGACATAATCAGAAATAGCGGCGTCCATCTTATCCCCCGCTACCCGCACTGAACGCCAATTAACAATTCCTCCCAGGGCGATTACCGCCACTTCAGCCGTTCCGCCGCCAATATCAACAATCATATTGCCGGAAACCGAATTAATTGGAATACCCGCCCCGATAGCCGATAAAACCGGCTCTTTCGCCAAATAAACAGCCTTGGCGCCGGCAGCCATCCCCGCTTCTATGACCGCCCGTCTTTCGGTGGAAGTGATGCCAGCCGGAACTCCAATCATCAACTCGGGTTTTAAAAAACGATAGCGACCGGCAACTTTTTCAATAAAATATCTTATCATCGCCAGAGTCACCCTAAAATCGGCAATTACCCCATCTCTTAATGGCCGATAAATTCTGATAGTATCGGGGGTTCTTCCTGTCATTTCTTTGGCTTCTCTGCCGACTGCTAAAATTTTATTTTCCGCTAAAGTCACGGCAACAACCGATGGTTCCTCCAAAACCACCCCTTTTTTAGGCAGAAAAACCACTGAATTGCAGGTTCCTAAATCAATGCCGATTTTAGTCACGAACATGTGTTTTCATCTTAATAGTTCCGGCGCCAAAAATCAAGACGCCAAA
>ERZ1292645.428-Hain-H14-02um-R2-428-length-15558-cov-5_pt1 | contig 15558 bp, 11 predicted proteins | sample MGYA00564401_ERZ1292645 | MGnify/ENA primary metagenome ERZ1292645 (study PRJEB36523, sample SAMEA6512644) | groundwater metagenome | collected 2019-01-09 | study: AquaDiva: Metagenomics assemblies of 32 groundwater samples | reverse complement strand
TTTGGGGAACGATTTGGGGACATTGGGGAGGCATAACTAATATTGTTTCAAATCGAAGAGATACCGGGTTCTGGAAAAAAAAGGCGCATATTTTGGCGTATAAGTTTGTCAATCGTAGGGTTTGGAAAGTAATCGTCAATTGTGAAGCAAGTAAGAATAGGGTAATTGCAGATGAAGGTGTTTCTGTGGAGAAGATTGAAGTGATCTGCAATGGGATAGACCTATTGCGGTTTGAACAACCTTTTAACAATGAACAAATTCGTAAGAGTCTAAGCTTGAGCAAGGACGATTGTGTTATTACTTCTGTGGGTAATTTAAGGCCGGTAAAAGGCCAAGAGTATTTGATTGAGGCTTTTAAGATGATTGTTAAGAGTTGCCCTAAGGCAAGATTAGTCTTGGTGGGGGATGGCCATCTGAAGGAAAGCTTAAAGCTTAAGACTAGAGATTTAAGGATAGAAGACAAAGTGTTTTTCTTGGGGAAACGGGATGATATTCCGGAAATTCTTGCGGCAAGTGATATCTGCGTCTTGCCTTCTTTGAGCGAAGGAATGTCAAACGCAATCCTTGAATACATGGCTGTGGGAAAAGCAGTGGTGGCAACCCTGGTCGGGGGAAATCAGGAACTTGTTGATGATGGAGAGACAGGGATTCTGGTTAAGCCGGGTAATTCAGCGCATATGGCTAAGGCAATAAGAAACCTTATTTCTGACAAGGATTTATCAGTTGCTTTGGGAGAGGCAGGAAAAAAAAAAGCTTATGAAGAGTTTTCTGCAAATCGGATGATAGAAGATTATCAGCGGCTTTTTGGAGGCGTTTCCAAGAAAGAAATCCGTATTTTGCATCTTATTAGCAGTAATGGTTTATACGGAGCTGAAAAAGTCCTCTTGAGCATTGCAGAGAATATGAATAGTAATGGTGTTAAATCAATGGTTGTTCCTATTAAGAATCTTCATAATCCTCATTCTGAGCTATTTAATGAAGCACTAAAGAGAGATATTCCTGCTCAGATCGTTGAGTCGCAAGGAAGGTTTGATAGAGGAACAGTAGATCAATTAGTTGAGTTAATTCATCAGAATCGTATTTCTATAGTTCATTCGCATAATTATAAAGCTGATTTTGTTGGGTTATTGGCTGCGCGGAAGGCGCAGATTCCCATTGTCGCAACAAATCATAGTTGGACTAATACTGACCTCAAGCTAAGGATGTATGAGTTTTTTGATGGTTTACTTTTACGTAAGTTTAATAAAGTAGTTGCTGTTTCTGAACAGGTGCGGACAGACATGCTTAAAGCCGGAATACCCGCAACAAAAATCACAGTTATTGACAACGGTGTTCCTTTAAATAAAGAAGCAGGGGATGCGGCAAAATTAAGGGTAGAATTTGGAATATCCGGTAGCGCGCTAATTGTCGGTTGCATTGCTCGATTGAGCCTGGAGAAAGGGCACACATATTTGTTGGAAGCCGCGAAAAAGATAACTGATGATAGTCACAATGTTTATTTTATTTTGTTTGGAGAAGGACCTCTTGAAGGAGAATTAAAGGATAGAGTTAAAGAGCTTGGTTTAGAAAAACGAATCTTGTTTGCGGGATATAGAAATGATATGGGGAATGTTTATTCAGCTATTGATGTTTTGGTCCAGCCATCCCTACGGGAAGGTTTGCCGTTGAGTTTGCTTGAAGCTATGAGTTATGGGAAAGCAGTTATCGCCACTTCTGTGGGTGCGGTGCCGGAACTTATAACAAATATGCAGACCGGATTATTAATTAAGCCCGCATCTGTAGAAAAAATTTCCCAATCATTAAAAACACTAATTAATGATAGCCAGTTAAGAGTTGAGCTTGGTAAAAATGCCCGGGAATTTGTGAAGGCAAGATATTCATTAGAAAAAATGATTTCTTCTTATAGGCAAGTTTACAAAGAGGTTGCTACACCAACATGAAAATTCTTTTTATCGTACCCAGATTACCGTTGCCCGCTGATACAGGGGCAAAGATACGAACCTTTAACCTGCTTAAAAATATCGCGCAAAGCAATGAAGTGACGCTCGTTTCTTTTTATTTTTCTGATGATGAGAAATCTGTTGAAGCATTGCGGGCCATGGGGATTGCTGTGCATTTGGTGAAAACATCTGAACGGATTAATCCGTTTACTCTTTTAGATGCGTTTCCAGTTACCATTGCAAAATACCGTTCCATGGTGATGGAGAAGAAACTGCGCAGCGTGATTGCCAAGGAACGGTTTGATGTGGTTCATTTTGACCATCTTCATATGGGGCAGTATAGGGATTGTATTGGGAATATTCCGTGCATGTTGGATGAGCATAATGTGGAATCAGTTATCCTGGAGCGCTGCGCTACACTGGAAAAGAATGCATTGAAGCGGTTTATTTTTCAATCCCAGGCGCAAAAGATGGCTCGGCTTGAAAGTAAGATTGTCAGTGATTTTTCGATGTGCCTGGCTGTTTCTGAAAATGATAAGGAAGGTTTGCTTAAGCTCTCGGGCAACAAGGCAAAAGTTGAGGTAGTTCCTAATGGGGTGGATACTGAATATTTCTCTGATATGATTGCTTCGTCGCTCCCTTTGGGAACTCCTCGCAATGACGAGAGTAATTCGCTCGTTTTTACAGGTTCAATGGATTGGTTACCGAACAGTGAAGCAGTCCTTTATTTTGCCCGTGAGATTCTACCTTTGATTTGGGAAAAGAACCCTAAAATTAAGTTTTATGTGGTGGGGAGGGATCCTTCAAAAGAAGTTCAGGCACTGGGAAAAGTAGATAGCAGAATCGTGGTTACTGGCTTGGTTCCTGATGTCAGGCCATATATGGCTTTGGCAAAGGTGTTTGTTGTTCCGATTCGCGTGGGCGGAGGGACTCGCTTAAAAATTCTCGAAGCTATGAGTATGGGAATACCTGTTGTTTCGACTACTGTCGGTGCTGAGGGGATTGCGTATACGAACGGAAAAGATATTATCTTAAGCGATTTACCGGATGAATTTTCTAAATCCGTTTTGATGCTTCTTAATAATACTGAAAAGCGCAATTTATTGGCAGACGCGGCAAGGAAGCTAGTCTGCGAGAAATATGATTGGAAAGTTATTACCAAGAAATTAAACGCGGTTTACCAAAAGGTAATCAATGAAAATATCCAAAGATAATGTTATTCTTGTGCTTGTTGGCATCATAATCGGTATCTTTTTAACTGCTTTTTCAGGAATAGTATTATATAAGGTGGTTAAAAGCAGCGGCCAGCCTGCGCGTTACGCTGAACCCGGCCAGGTAAAGGAAAAGAAGCCGCCTAAAGCAGAAAAAAAATTCAAAGTGTTTTATTTGAGCTTTGAAAAATCTTCCGACATTGATGTTTTTCAAGGAGATGGGGCTTCGCTTGAAATATCCAAGGCACACGTATCCCACGGAAAACATTCTCTGATGGCGCGCATCCAACCCGGATCTGATTATCCGGGCTTATTATGGGAGGTTTATGGCAGCGCTGTCCAGAATTGGACAGGAACAAAGGATTTTCATTTTGATGTGTATAATAATAATGAAGACAATATCAAGTTAGATGTGAAGTTTAAAAGCGGAAGAGACTATCCTAAAAAAAGCTATACTTATTCGGTTGATTTAGAGCCGCTTAGAATGAATTCTGTTTCTATTCCTATAGAGTCTATTGCCGGATCCTGCGATATCACCCAGATGTCTTACACCAAACTATTTGTTCAATCTCCGCAAAAAGAATTCGTGTTGTATTTTGATAATATGGGAGTCAGGCAGGGCACAAAGACAGATGAAGATACTGATACTGATAACGATGCTGTTGCTCCGCAGGTTGGCTCATCAGCAGTTGCTTTAAAGGAAAAAGAGGAGATCTTTGCTGCCTCAAGCCTGGATAGAGTTTTTCAAGATGGGAGGACTCTGGTTAAGCCAAGTTTTTCTCAAAACATAGTTTTGTCGCTTGCCAAAAATGAGTATGAATCATTTCAGATCGTGGTTAGTAACGGCAGGAACGAATTAAAAGACTCTGCGCTTGATATCTCAGAGTTTGTTAATGACCAGGGTGTAAGTCTGGGAAAAGATGCTGTTAGTTGGCGCAGGGTTGGATATGTCCTGACAAAAAAGCCATATTATCCGGTAAAGTTGATTGGGTTGTGGCCTGACCCATTGCTCCCTGAGGGCAAAGTAACTATTGAGCCTGGTTTGACGCAGCCTTTTTGGGTGACGGTTTATGCATCGAAAGATACTGCTCCCGGAATTTATAAGGGCACGGTGCGGGTGGTTTCCGGCGCTACGGTGTTAAAAGAATTGCCTGTGTCTGTGAAGGTTGAAAACTTTGTCCTTCCTCTTGAAAGTAGTTTAAAAACAGCATTTGACTTTTATCCGCATATAACTTCTTTACGTTATCCTCGGAAAGAAAACGAAAGTAATGATATGTATGCTTCGCGTATAGCAGAGATCAATGAAAAATTCATTATCAATATGTTAAAACACAGGATGGATCCTGTATTGAATATTGATCCTGCATCGCGGGAAGATCTTGGCAAAGTTGATAATTACCGCAGATATGGATTGAATAATTTTTCAATTGGTAAACGTGGAGGCACGTTTAATAATAATTGGCCGTCAACTGATGAAGAGATCGAGAAGCTTTTTCCGCTTTACCGCGAATACGGAGAAATATTGAAGTCCAACAATATACTGCAGGACTCCTATATTTATACCTGGGACGAAAGTAAGATGAATGACCCGCAGGTGGAAAAGGTTAGCTCGATGATCCATCGGGCGTATCCAGGGCTTAAAAATATGGTTTGTTATCATGGTTTCTGGGATCCGGTAAAAAATCCTGGCTGGGGTAAGGATATTGATATCTGGTGTTTTGGAATAGACGATTATAACGAAGCAAAGGTAAAGACTTTGCTGGGCCTGGGTATGGAGATGTGGATGTACATTTCCGGGCCCGGTAGTTCAGGAAGCCCTAATCTGGCGATTGATTTTGATTCGATGGATTATCGGATTGTGCCCTGGCTTTGCTGGAAGTATGATTTAAAGGGGTTTTTGTATTGGTGTGTTAACTGGTGGCCGTTAGTTGACCCTTATGTGAGCGCGGCGAATACCAAGTGGGAGCAAAACGGCAATGGGCTATTGTTTTATCCTGGTGAAAACGGCCCAGTTGATTCTTTGCGCGCTGAGGTATACCGCGATGGAATGGAGGATTACGAATATCTTGTGTTACTTAGACAACGTGTTGCTGAATTGCGCAGTAAGGGCATGGAAGCCCATAATCAGGAGCTGATAAATCGCGCCGATGATTTGTTGCGCGTTGACAAAACGCTTGTAGGTTCGATGAATTCGTTTACGAAAGACGGGCCGGTTCTTATGGAGAGGCGCAGGAAAATTGCAGAGGCGATTGAAGAAGCGGGGAGAGTTTTAGGCCATGAATAAAATCCTGATGTACCATTCAATCGGAGGCATGGGAACCGGCGAGGTTGGCTCGGAGTTGTATGCGGTTCCGGTTGAGGAGTTTAGAGAACAAATGCAGTATATTTCTGGTGTAAAAGAGGCAGTCCTCTACAGAGGCGGTCCCTTTATCAGTTTTGATGATGGATTAGAAGATAATTATACGAATGCATATCCGGTGCTTAAGGATTTTGGGCTAAAAGCATATTTTTTTATCTTAATTTCTAAAGTTGGGACAAGAGGATTTATGAATTGGCAGCAGATAGGGCAGTTACGCAATGACGGAATGGTAATAGGTTCGCATGGAATGACTCACAAGATATTAGCTGAGTTAAACGATGAAGGATTAGAGTATGAGTTGAGAGAGTCAAAAAGGATTCTGGAAGATAAATTAAGACAACCTGTTGAATATTTTTCTATTCCTCGCGGATTTTACAATAAAAAGGTTATAGAAAAAGCTAAGCAGATTGGTTATAAAGCACTTTTTACTTCTGATGCGCGAGATAGCGATGGCTTTAAATTTGGCCGTATTCCGGTGAAGGCAGGCTGGAGTTTAGATGATTTTATCAGGATTATAAATGACGGTTTTACCTTTAAAGAAAAGACTGAAGAGTTACTCAAAAATTATTCGAAGAAAATAATCGGAGCAAAGAATTACGATAGATTAAGGATGAGAATTTTAAGATAATGAAAATATTGTTTTGGCTATCAATACTGACAGTTATTTATGTTTATTTCGGTTATCCTCTATTGGTATACGCGCTTTCGCTTTTTTATAAAAATCCTCGGCGGGGTGAATATACCTATCCCACTTTATCTATACTAATATCTGTTTACAATGAGGAGAAGAACATAGAAAATAAAATACTTTCGTTGTTATCAATAGGCTATCCAAGTGACAGGGTGGAGATCTTAATCGGTTCTGATGGTTCGACGGACCAAACGGATGAAATTATCAGGAAGTTTACGGGGATTGCTTCGGCTGCACCTTCGGTGGAGCCTCGCAATGACGGCGGAGGCGAAACCAAGTGTATCCGGTTTTTTCGGCAGGAGGAACGTAAGGGAAAACCGGGCATGCTGAACCTTCTGGTTAAAGAAGCAAAAGGAGAAATCATTGTTTTTAGTGACGCGCGGCAAAGATTAGATAAAGATTCTTTAAAAGAACTGGTGAAGAATTTCTCTGATAAAAGAGTGGGTTCGGTAAGCGCGGAATTAGAATTCGAAGGGGAGAATACCCAAACCGGAAATGGGGTAGGGCTGTATTGGAAATATGAAAAATTCATCAGAAAAGCTGAATCAAAAATTGGTTCAATGTTAGGAGCCACCGGCGCGTTATATGCTATCAGAAAAGAATTATTTCCGGAATTACCCAAAGATTTAATTCTGGATGATGTCTATATACCTATGTGTATAGTGCAAAAAGGCTATAGGGCAATTTTTGATGAGAAAACAAAAATCTACGATAAATATTCTAAAAGTGCCAAAGAAGAATTCTCCAGGAAAAGCAGGACTTTGGCAGGTAATTTCCAACTGGTTATGTATTTAAAATGGCTTTTAAATCCTTTTAGAAGCCCGGTTGCCTGGCAATTTATTTCGCATAAATTTTTGCGCCTGATTGTGCCGTTTTTATTGATTTTGGCCTTTGTAAGCAATATGTTCATTTTGGAAAATTATTTTTATAGGTTGGTTTTTATTTTACAAATTGTTTTCTATACCTTGGCCTTTTTTGGCTTAATATTTGAACATAAGAATCGTTTATTTGACGTTTCATATATGTTCTGTGTAATGAATTCAGCCGCGGTGGTGGGCCTGTATAAATTCTTAACTCATAAGCAGGATGTTTTATGGCAGAAGGCAGGAGAAAGCCTGCGGAGACAAGGCTTGAAATCCGAGGTTATAGTTGAAGATATTCGCTGATATATTTTGCAAATTTAACAAAATCATTGAGGTCAGTCTGAAGATGCTGATAGACGATATCAAGGTCCAGGGTTATGTATTCGTGGGCTAATATATTACGAAAGTTAGCAACCGGCGCAAAGGGTTTAGCAAAATCTTGAGGAATTATATTTTCTTCACCTAAAACAGTAATGATATCCCGATAGTCTTCGGGGCTGCGCAGGGATTGGGCGGCAATAATATGGTTCCCGACATCGAGAATGCACTCAATAGCAAGTTCAAAATGTCTTTCTACAGTAGAATGAATCTGAATGTCTTGCTTGAATTTTTCAAGAGGAACCGCTTGATATTCGCGCAATATTTTGATGTATTCTTCTAATTTTTGCAGGCGCTTTTGAATAATCATCAGCTCGACAGCCATATCTGTCCTCCTTGAGTCTTTTAAGAAGATATTGGTTTTGTAGATTGTATAGTCTTAGAGCGTCGAAGAACTGCTGGCGCGTTGAGGTCTCAAAGGCGATACGTTTATTTTCATCTGTATTAAAGAGCAGGATTCCATTTTTGATGACTTGAAATCTTAGAAGTAAAGGGGCGCTGTTGAGGATGATTACATCTGCCTGTTTAATATGCAGGCGAGATGAAAACTCTCCCATTAGTTTTAGGCTGATGGAGGCCATTTCTTCTTTCTTTAGGCCCTCTGGCAAAAGGACGGCAATGTCTATATCGCTGAATGATGTTGTTTTCTTTTTTGCTCGGGAGCCAAAAAGATAGGCGATTCTGATGTTATATTTAATGAACAAATCGTTCAACAGAGACCTGATTTCTTCTATATCCATTTTACCTCTCCAATTTGAGATTAACTTTAACATAAAATTAACCGTGTGTCAAGAAAGTCAAGATTAAATGAATATTTATGCCATAGCGCCTTTAATTAGTTTTGTTTTACTTCTCGCCGGCGGGCTCTATATAATCAGGAAAGGAGCCAGGCGCATTTTTAATCTACTCTTTGCTTTTAGTATCTTTATTCTGTCAATGGTGGAATTGGGGAATTTTATGATGTTGATGTCGCCTAATTCTCAAGGGGCGCTATTCTGGCAGAGATGGGCCTTGGCGGCGTTGTTGTTTATGCCTTTTTGCTGGACGTTGCTTAGTCTTATGTTTGCCCGGGAAAACTACCAGCCATTAATAAAGAAATGGGGATGGTATCTGGCCGCGCTCCTGGCGCTTACCCTTTGGTTTTTAACCTTTTTGCCAAAGGAATCGCTGATAAGCGATGTTAAAGAGCTCTTTAAGGGTTATGGTTTTGCCTTAGGCCCTGCCGGGCGTTATTTATTCACCTTTTTATTACTAAGCCTGGTAATTGTTTTGTTAAATTTTGAGAATACTTATCGTTCTTCAGAGGGCAAGCAAAGACAGGGAATAAGGCATAGCATAAGAGGAATGGGCGTATTTATCGGCGCCTACGTTGTCTTAAGTAGTTTGGCTTTACTTTTTTCTTATATAGATATCCGCTTTACTGCCTTTGGCTCAATAGCGGTAATTAGCGGCCTGCTTTTAGTTGTCCGTTCAATAGTAAGGTATGGGTTCACTGATACCCGTATTTATGTTGGCCGTCAGGCAATCTATACCTCTGCTACCTTAAGTATCGTGGGAATATACCTGCTCATTGTCGGGCTGGTTACCAAAATATTCATCAAGATGGGATTTAGCTTAAGTGCGTTCCTTTCTTTTCTGGCGGCATTTTTTGTATTCTTTTTATTTATATCGCTTATCTTTTCCCGCTCTCTTAAGCAAAGATTAAGTTTGTTTATTGATCGCAGTTTCTATAGGAATAGGTATGATTACCGCCGGGAATGGGGAAATTTAAACGAAAGGTTAGGCACGCTCTTAGATATGGATGAACTCATTGCTGAAGTGAAAAATATAGTTAAACAGATTTTACAGGTGGAGACAGCGGATGTGCTGCTGGAAAATCTGGATGCCGAACTTACGGAGTGGCTGTTAAGATATGGAGAGCCAATTTCAATCGAGGAGCTCTCCAGAAAGCAGCCGGGGCTATATGAGCAGAACAGGCAGAATTTAGAAAAATCAGGCGCTTATATCCTGGTTTCGCTTAATGCCAAGCAAAAATTGCTGGGGATATTGGCTGTAGGCAATAAGGCGCAGCCAAAAACATTCTCTAATGAGGATACCGAGCTGTTAAAGAACATCTCCCGGCAGGTTTCCGTTGCCATATTGAATGCCAGGTTTTCTGAAGAACTGATTGTTACCCGCGAGATGGAGCATTTTCATAAATTGTCATCGTTTATAATCCACGATTTAAAAAATTCCATTTCTATGCTTTCAATGCTGGCCCGGAACGCGGATAAAAATTTTGATAATCCTGAATTCCAGAGGGATGCCCTGGATACGATATCCGGGACAATCGCCAAGATGAACAAACTCATGCAAAAACTATCTGCCTTACCTAAGAAGTTAGAACTTAACACTAAACCGGCAAATATTAACGCCCTTATTGAGGAAACAGTCAGTAAATCGAAGATTGATAGTATGCCTTCCATAAAGTTATTAAAACAGTTTGATGATATTCCTCAATTGACTATAGATGCCGAATATATGCAAGAGGTTATCCGGAATCTGCTTCTGAACGCCATAGAGGCAATGCCAAACGGAGGGAGTCTTACTATTGAGACAGGCCTTTATAAGGACACTGGTTCGTTAAATGGCAAGTATGTGCAGATGTCGTTTAAAGATACTGGCTGCGGGATGTCCGGAGAGTTTATCCATAGCCGCCTGTTTAAGCCGTTTCAAAGCAGTAAAGGCAGGGGTTTTGGTATAGGATTATACCAATGTAAGACGATTATTGAGGCGCATAAGGGTAAGATAGATGCAGAGAGTAGGCCAGGTGAGGGAACGACTTTTACTATAAGGTTGCCCCTGAATCAAGACCGATGATGGAAAGAGATAGAATATTGATTGTTGATGATGAGGAAGAGATAAGAAAGCAGCTGAAGTGGGCTTTGTCTGATGATTATGAAGTTATGGAGGCATCTAATAAGGAGGCCGCCTTAGATTTAGTCAGAGAAAAAAAGCCCCATCTGGCAACCTTAGATATCAGCTTAGACACATCTTCAGAAGATGTTTTGGGAGGAATGGAGCTTCTGGGAGAAGTCCTCGTCATTGACCCCAAATTGAAGGTAATTATGCTCACCGGAAACGACAATCGGGAACTTAGCTTAAAGGCGATAAAGATGGGGGCCTATGATTATTATGTGAAGCCGATTAACCTTGAGGAGCTCAAAGTAATCTTTAAAAGGGCGCTTTATATCCAGAAATTAGAGTTGGAAAATGAAAAGTTGGTCCGGGAATTAGAAGAAAGGCATAAATTTGAGGATATCATCGGCTCCAGCCCCGCGATGCAGGATGTATTTAGTGTTATCAGGAGGGTTTCACCTACTGAGGTTACGGTCTTAATCAACGGCGAAAGCGGCACCGGTAAAGAGTTAGTGGCCAGGGCAATTCATTATTGCAGTCCGCGCAAAAACGAGCCGCTGGGAGTGATAAATTGCGGGGCAATACCGGAGAATCTTTTAGAGAGTGAGCTCTTTGGCCACGAAAGAGGTTCTTTTACCGATGCTTATGCCAAAAAAATAGGTAAACTTGAATTGGCTGACAAGGGAACGGTTTTCTTAGATGAGATTGGCGAGATGAGCCTGGGCTTACAGGTTAAGATATTAAGGTTCTTACAGGAAAGGATAGTAGAGAGGGTAGGGGGAAGCGAACAGATAGAATTAGATGTGAGAATTGTTGCCGCCACCAACAGTGATTTAAAAAAGAAAATCCAGGAGGGTGCTTTTAGAGAAGACCTCTATTACCGCTTAAGCGTAGTGAATATCTGGCTGCCACCTTTAAGAGAGCGGGGAGAGGATGTTATACTTCTGGCTGAGCATTACCTGAATAGGTTCTCTAAAGAAAATAATAAGCCGATAAAAAGATTTAACCAGGAAGCAATAAAAGCCATAACTGAATATCCCTGGCCCGGCAATGTCCGAGAATTAGAGAATAAAATCAAAAGGGCGGTAATCCTGGCTAATAATCATCAGATTAAACCAGAGGATTTGGGCTTGGAAGCTGATAAGGATAATCAGTCCAGGTTCTTAAAAAAAGCCAGAGAGCAATTAGATATTAAGTTTATTCAAGAGGCATTGGCTAAGAATAAAGGGAACGTTAGCCAAGCGGCAAAAGAGATTGGGATTAGCCGGGTTTCTTTTTATGACTTGCTCAGAAAGTATGGAATAAGTGTCGAGAAAGCTTACAACTCATAACATCATTATTTTAAATATGTTAAGTAGTATCACTCTCCTAAAAAAGCTCATCCCCGTAGTAAATCCTGACACTTCTCGCCTTGAAATTTACATCTTATCCTTTAACTGATGTGCGCGGCTTTTGTTTTTTGTGTATATAACTACCTATATTCTAATAGGTTACAACAGCGATACAAAATAATTTCCCAGAATTAACCCGGTTGGCACAGCAGTTGCTTATATTAAGTGTAAGGAATATGAGAAGATGAGAAAGAAGCAAGTAAAGACAAAAATAAAAAGGAGGGAAGAGATGAAGAAGTTATTAATGGTTAGTTTACTTATAGGCAGTGTGCTCTTTTTTGGAGTTGCAACACAGGCCTATGCGTTAGTGACAGCGGATCTTGTAGCTCTCTATGGGGTAGTTCAACCTTTGCCTATAGTTCCTCCGGTTGCCATTGATGTAATAGATGCTAGTAACGTCCTGGAAACACAAGGTCAAGTAGATTTTGCAGTTTTGTTAAGCGGGGGAGTTTACAGTTATTTTTATCAAGTGACAAATTTAGGTGGTGGGTTGGGTGGCCCATTGTCCAGATTCAGTATTGCTGACCCATTTAACTATCCTCTATTAGGTAGCGGAGTGATTGCTGAGGCGGGTGACCCAATAGCTCTGACAACAGCACCCCTTAGCAACATTGGGGCGTTGCTCGATTCCTCTATTTTTGGGGGAGATTTATTAACGGTAGGGCAGACAACTAAACGTTTTTTCTTCCAATTTTCAGGAATCCCTGGTTTGGTTTCTGGCAGCCTTCAAGATGGTGGAGCTGTAGGAAGTAAATTGGTTGTTGGTCCGGTTCCTGAGCCCTCTAGTCTGCTTTTGCTTGGCAGTGGATTGTTAGGTTTTACTCTGTTTGGCAGGGCAAAGAGGAAAAAGATTAGCGCGTAATCTGATGAGGCGCATCCTCGTTGCTTTTAGAAAGGGCGAAGAGCACTCTTCGCCCTTTCTAATAAAGAAGATGAATAAAAAAATAGTATTCTTAAGCATCTTAATGATGGCGGGAATCGTGGCTCCCGCGCTTGCTGTTCCGAACCTTCAGCTATTTGTGGAAGGCGCCATTTTTGATACCGTAACCGAAACCTGGGTTACCTCACATGTCCCGGAATTTAATCTGCAGGTAATTGGCGCGAATCGGAACATTTATGACGTATTTTTAGCCGTCGCCGTACCCTTAGGAGAAACCGGGGCAATTACTATTAACTCTGCGGCCATAGGGCCGTATACTTTCGGAACCCCTATTACGGGTGATGGCTCGCTTCTACCTGCTCATGGCATATATCCCGCGGATTTTGCTACTTATTTTATGGGTGATTTTGGGCTACTTCAAACAGTCTATGATATGACTCCCGGAGAAACCGGAAGTGCATTGGGCCAGATAAAGACAGTCAGCGTTTCGGTTTCAGGCTATTCCTGGGCCCATTTTGATGCCTATGACCATGTGGTTATAAACGAAAAACATATCAAATATATCAAGGCTCCATTTTCCCACGATGCAGAATTTGTTCCCGAACCTGCCAGTTTGCTTCTATTTGCTTCAGGCCTTTGCGGCCTTTTTGTTTACAAATATAGACATCCTGTTGGTAAAGCTGACAAAAAAGCTCGCCTTAACTGTATGTAAGGATTAAAGTTGCGATATGTACATCCTCAAAGATAAAATGGTTGTTTTAATTAGACTTTTAATTAAGAAGGAGGGTTATGGATAATTTGATTTAGAGAATAAGCGAATTTAAGAATTGTAACTTAATATAAATCAACCCTTTACAGCAGAAAAGTAAAGGGTTTTTTATTTTTAAAAGGCGGTAAGTGGCATAGAAATTGCTTTTATTTAATACATACGAAATGGACTTCTGAGATTGCTTTGTCCCAGTGAAGAGGTGATGGAAATGAGGATGCGGTTAATAATGAAAGAGTTTAATGACCTGATAGATGCCTGGAGAGATTACCTAAGGTATCATTTTTATTCTAAATACCGGCGTCGCTTGAGGAGAGTTATGCCCGGAGCCGGGAGATTGGTGGTTATATTGTTTTCCCTCTTTTTAATCGTCATTAGCTTATCCTGGCTAATTGGGAATATGGCCTTTGCTCAAGAGAAACTTTCTTTATCCGAAACAACCTGGTTAGTTACCTTAGGCAGTTTCTTCCCCTGGGCAGCAAGCGGTAGTTTTGTGGGTATGGTTGTCCATTTTTTAAGGAAAAGGTTTCAGAAATTTAAGCGCGGCTTTGACTTCTTAATTGCCAGCTTAGGCCTGGTCTTGCTTTCGCCCGTATTCTTAATTATTGCTATCCTGATAAAAATTGACTCTGAAGGGCCGGTGTTTTTTAAACAGGAGAGGGCAGGTAGCGGAGGGAGTATTTTTAAAATGTGGAAGTTCCGCACAATGCGCCATAACGCGGAGTTAGAAACCGGGCCGGCCTGGGCAGCAGAGGATGACCCGCGGATAACCGGCCTGGGAGGGTTTTTAAGAAAATCACACTTAGATGAAATTCCCCAGCTTGCTAATGTCTTCAAGGGAGAGATGAGCCTGATTGGCCCCCGGCCAGAGCGGCCAATATTTATAGAGAAGATAAATGGCCATATTCCCCATTTTAATCAAAGGTTGCAGGTGAGGCCGGGTATAACCGGTTTGGCCCAGGTGCGCTATAGCTATGGAGCTTCGATTAAGGATGCGGCCAGGAAATTAAAATACGATTTGCTCTATATCAGAAGGATGTGCTGGCTGCTTGACTTCAGGATAATGTTTTGGACAGTAGGAAGGGTTTTAACCGGTGAAGGAGCAAGGTAGCGCAATGAAAATAAAGGAAATATCTAAGACAGTATTAGATACCTGGAAGATAACTTTTAGCACACTTAAGAATACCCCCGGTTTAGTAACACCGTTCTTAATCGCGGGGCTTGTGGATTTCCTTATTCTTGCCTTAATCTATCTGGCGCCCCGTCCGCCCTTATCCGCTCTTCTGGCTCCGCCTATCAGGGTGTTCTGGGGAGAACGGTTTTTACACTATCCTTTTAATCTTCTGCTTATTCCGCGATTATTTAATTATGGCCACATAATCTCCACTGCATTTATAGGGGTGCTGATGACCGGCGCAGCCATTGGTATGCTCAAAGAAGCCAGTGGGGGCCTCAAGCCGAATATTCTTTTCAACTTGATTAAATCCCTGAGATTGTATCTGAGATTATTGGTTATCTGGTTGGTAATGTTTGGCCTGGCAACTTTGGCATTCAGGGGCTTGCCGTTAATTCTTCAGCTTAAACAACCTGCGGCCCGTCAGCTTGCATTCTATGCCAGTTTTTTAATCAGTATTTTTATGCAAAGTGTCTTTATATACGCCATACCGGCAGTAATAATTGAGGAAAAGAAAACCTGGCCCGCGATTAAAAGGAGCGTGTCTTTCTCCGGGGGCATCTTTCTGCCCACCTTCTTTTTGCTCGCCCTGCCGATGCTCTTTTATATTCCTCTGTTAATGTTACAGGGTAGATTACCTGACTTGATAAATAGATTTTTTCCTGAAATAGTCCTGGTTATTCTGGGGCTTAGTATCATTGTCTCGGTAATTACGGATTGTTTGGTTACCTGTTCAACGGCAATACTCTTTTTAAACCAAAGGAAAGAAAAATGAAAAAATTAGTTTTGTTAGCAGGAGTTATAGCGGCTGGTTTGATGGGATTAAATCTTACTCCGGCAAGGGCCTATGTAATAGACGGTTCCGTGCTGGACTGGGGTATAGACCTTTCCTCGGCTAATTCCAAAGGTTATTTAGATAGTCATCTTCCCTCTGGTGGATTAGATACTGATACCGTAACCGAAGATAATGCAGATAAGTATCACAAGTGGACAGAGGTTGGCCCTGG
>ERZ1292645.268-Hain-H14-02um-R2-268-length-20739-cov-7_pt1 | contig 15639 bp, 13 predicted proteins | sample MGYA00564401_ERZ1292645 | MGnify/ENA primary metagenome ERZ1292645 (study PRJEB36523, sample SAMEA6512644) | groundwater metagenome | collected 2019-01-09 | study: AquaDiva: Metagenomics assemblies of 32 groundwater samples | reverse complement strand
CAGCCAGCCGTCAGCGCGGCTCTGTGCGAGCACCTGGTCCACGATCTGCGGCGCCAGCCCGACATAGGTCGTGGGATCGAGCAGCTTGCGCAGTTCTTCGGGCGTAAGGGCCGCGCGCACCTGCTCGTTCTGCATCAGTGCCTGCTCGAAGGTCATCCCGTGCTCCAAGCCGTGCATCGAGGCCTCGTACACCAGCTCGTGCGCGGTCTGCTTGCCGACCTTGTCCGAGAGCGCGAACATCACGCGCTCGGAGAGCAGGAAGCCGCCGAGCAGATCGAGGTTGCGCCGCATCGCCTTCACGTTTACCACGAGTCCAGAGAGCACATAGTGCATGTTGGCGAGGAGCGCGCCCGTCATCAGGCAGGCTTCCGGCAGCGCCCGCCACTCGCTGCGCCACGACGCGGCGTCGCGCTCGTGCTCAACCACCATCGCTTCCATCATCAACGCCACGTTGTAGCGCAGCGCGCGGGCGACCGCGGACGCCGCTTCGACCGTGCTCGGGTTGCGCTTGTGCGGCATGGTGGAGGACCCTACCTTGCCCTCGCTGAAAGGCTCGGCGAGTTCATCGATCTCGTTGTGCTGGAGCGTCAGTATTTCGTTTGCGATCTTTCCCAGCGTCGCCCCCAGCATCCCGAGCACGCACGCGTATTCGGCGAAGCGGTCACGCGCCGTGTGCCACGAAATGTCGGCGACTCCCAGTCCAAGCCGCCGCATTATGCGGCGGTCGAGTTCCATCGCCTGCGGACCGTAGGACGCCTGGGTGCCGACCGCACCCACCAGGCTGCCCACGAACACGCGCGCTTCGCTCTGCCGCAGACGCTGGTGATGGCGCCCCATCTCGGAGAGCCAGATCGCGCATTTGTGGCCGAAAGTGATGGGCAACGCCTGCACGCCGTGCGTGCGGCCGACCATGGGGGTAGCGCGGTGCGTTTCCGCCAGCCGGTATAACGCCCTGCCTATCGCCTTGAGGTCGCGCAGGAAAATCGCGTGCGCGTCCTTCAATTGCAGCACGGTCGCGGTGTCGAGCACGTCCTGCGTGGTGGGGCCGAAGTGCACATACTCGCCGAACTCGGGCTTGCACACCGTTTGCAATGCGCGCAACGCAGGCACCAGCGGGTGCTTGATGCGCCGGATCTCCGCGCCGATCGCCTCGAGGTCCACGTTCTCCACCCGGGCCCTTGCCGCGATCTCCTGCGCCGCCGCGCGCGGGACGATGCCCAGCTCCGCCTGCTCCAGCGCGAGCGCCGCCTCGTAGTCGTACCACTTCTGCACGCGGTTGCGGTCGCTGAAAATCGCGCGCAGCTCCTCCGTGCCCCAGATGTGCTTGAGCAGCGCGTCGTCGAAAACGCCGGATGCCATATTTTGAAACCGTGAGTCGTGAGATCGTGAGTGGAGTCAAGATCCGAGGATTTTCGCCCGCCCGCTCTCCCGCTCTCCCGCCCTCACGCTCTCCCGTTGTTCTTCCCTCATCCCGCCCTCATCCCTTACTCGGCTTTCGCTCCCGAAAGCCGAATGACCTTGGCCCATTTCGCGATCTCCTCGCGGATGTAGGTTGCGAACTGCTCGGGCGTTCCGCCGAGCGTTTCGATGCCCTGTGATGCGAACTGTTGGCGAACTTCGGGCAATGCCAACACTTTCCCGATCTCGGCATTGAGCCGGGTCACGATCGGCTGCGGCGTTTTCGCCGGGACGACGAAGCCGAACCACGTGATCGTTTCGTAGCCCTTCATCCCGGTCTCCGCGACTGTCGGCAGCTCCGGAGCCGCCGGCAGCCGCGAGGCGGTGGTCACGGCGAGTGCGCGCAAGCGCCCGCTCCTGACGTGCGGCAGCACGGTGGAAGCCGGCGAGAACATGAGCGCGACCTCGCCGGCGATGAGATCGGTCACCGCCGGCGGGCTCCCCTTGTAGGGGATGTGGATCATGTTGATGCCGGCCATGGTCTTGAAGAGTTCGGCCGACAGGTGCGGCGCGGTGCCGACGCCGGCCGAGGCGAAGCTCAACTGGCCGGGCCGGCTCCTGGCGAGCGCGATCAGTTGAGCCACCGATTTCGCCGGCACCGAAGGGTGCACGACCAGCACGTTCGGCGCGGCGGTCGTAAGCGCGATCGGCGCGAAGTCGCGCACGAAGTCGAATGGCAGCTTCGAGTACAGCGTGGCGTTGATGGTGTTCGCCACCGTGCCGAGGAAGAGGGTGTAGCCGTCGGCCGGAGCCTTCGCCGCGAGCTCGGCCGCGATGTTGCTGCCCGCGCCCGGGCGGTTGTCTATGATCAGCTGCTGGCCGACCGCCTCTCCCACCCTCAAACCGATGACGCGCGCCGTGATGTCGGCCCCCGACCCGGGGGGAAATCCCACCACGACGCGGATGGATTTCGCTGGATACGCCTGCGCGTGGACGACGGGCGCGGCAAGCCATGCCGCCAGCAGGGCAAACGCAGAGATCGTTGTTCGCATGTCTCCTCCTCCGGAACCTATCTGAGCGCCGACAAGACCTCCCTGACGCCCACCACGTAGCAGATCGTCGGCAGGATGCGGTTCATCGCGAACTCGTGGTTGAATACGTCGTTGCTCGCGCACGCCTCGCGCACGACGTAGGTGCGGTAGCCCATGTCCGCGGCGTGCCGGGCGGTCGCCTCGACCACGTAGTTCGTCCACAGCCCCATGATGATCACGGTGTTGACGTCGGCGTTCTGCAGGGCCTGGCCGAGATTGGTGGTGAGGAACGGGTCCACGCAGGTCTTGTTGATGACGAGTTCGTCCGGCAGGGGTTTCGCCTTCGGGTGTATCGCGCCCCCGCGCGTGCCGAGGATGAGCTGCTTTTTCCTGCGCAGGCCGATCCACAGCGGGCTCGCCGAGGGGATGTCGCGGAAATCGCGCCGCACCGAGGCCGTGACGTGGATCACCGCGAGCTTTTTGCGGCGCGCGGCGCGCAGCACCGCCGCGATATGGTCGAGTGTGCGGTCGTCCTCGATGCCGGCGGTCTCCGGCACGAGATCGTTCTGCACGTCGAGCACAATTACCGCGCTGCGTTTCCGGTCTATCCTCATGCCTTCCCCTCATCCGATCCGTTCGGGATGCGTTGCTCCTCAGTCGGCGCGCGCGCCGGATATCTTCACGACTTTGGCCCACTTCGCGATCTCGGACTTGACGTGCCCGGCGAATTCTTCCGGGCTGTTCCCCGCCGGCTCGGCGCCCTGCTGCCTGAGCGAGTCGCGCACCTCGCTGAGCCCGAGTATCGCCACCACTTCCTTGCTCAGCTGCTCGACGATCTCGCGCGGGGTCCCGCCGGGCGCAAAGAAGCCGTACCACAACGTCGCCTCGTAGCCCGGAAGACCGGACTCCGCCACCGTAGGCACCTCGGGCGCACTCGACGAGCGCGCGGACGTGGTCATGGCGAGCGCTTTCAGCCTTCCGGACTGCACTTGAGGCAGCGCGGTCAGGGTCGGCGCGAACACCATCGACACCTGCCCAGACACTGCATCGGTCAGCGCCTGCGGGCTGCCTCTGTACGGAATATGCACGATATTGACGCCGGCCATGGTTTTGAACAGCTCGCCCGAGAGATGCGTCGTGGTGCCGGTGCCGGCGGAACCGAAATTGAGCTGTCCGGGCCGCGCCCTGGCGAGCGCGATCAGCTCCCTGATGCTGTTTGCCGGCACCGAGGGATGCACCGCCACCATGAGCGGCACCCGCGCGATCAGCGACACCGGCGCGAAGTCGCGCACCGCGTCATAAGGAAGCCTGGAATAGAGGCTGACGTTGATGGCGTGGCTGGACGACGTGCCCACCATCAGGGTGTAGCCGTCAGGCGCCGCCCTGGAGACGATTTCCGAAGCGATGATGCCGCTCGCGCCGGGGCGGGAATCAACCAGCACCTGCTGGCGCCATTTCTCCGTGAGTTTCACCCCGACCGTGCGGGCGATGATATCGGCTCCACTGCCGGGCGGAAACGGCACGACGATGCGTATGGGCTTGACGGGATAGGCTTGCGCCGCGGCTTGCAGCGCCGTGCAACCCGGGAACGCTGCTGCAACGATCAGGCACACCGTCAGTGAGTTTCGGTTCATGGCCTCCCCTCCTTCAGCTGTATGAGTTGCGACGAATCCGCGGACCGGACCGGCGCCGTCACTCAACGCGGATCCCGGCCTCGCGGATCACGCGCGCCCACTTGTCGCGCTCGCTCTTGATGAATGCCGCGAACGCCTGCGGGCTGTCGCCCACCGGCTCCGTGCTCTGCGAGAGCAGCCGCTCGCGGATCTCGGGCGCGTTGAGCACCTTCACGATCTCGCCGTTCAGCCGCGTCACGATCGCGCGCGGCGTCTTCGCGGGCGCAAGCCAGCCGAACCATCCTATCACCTCGAATCCGGGAAAGCCGAGCTCGGCGACCGTCGGCAGCCCGGGCGCGACCTGCGAGCGCTTGCCGCTCGTGATCGCGAGCGGCTTCAAGCGGCCGGTCTTGATGTGGGGCGTCGCGGCGAGCGCGATGCTGAACAACGCCTGCACCTGTCCCGCGATCAGCTCGGCGAGCGCCGGGCCGCCGCCCTTGTACGGCACGTGCACGACGTCGATCCGCGACTGCAGCTTGAACAGCTCAAGGGCAAGATGGCCGGACGTCCCGATGCCGGCCGACGCAAACGCGATCTGGCCCGGCCTCGACTGCGCGAGCGCGATCAACTCGCGCACCGAAGCGGCGGGCACGGCCGGATGCACGACGAGGATGTTCGGCACCGCGATGCCGAGCGTGATCGGCGCGAAGTCCTTGACAGGGTCGTAGCGCACTTCGCGGTACAGGCTGGGGTTGATCGTCACGCCCGCGGCGACCAGCACGAAGGTATGGCCGTCGGGAGTCGCGCGGGCCGCCATCTCGTAGGCGATGTTGCCGTTCGCGCCGGGCCGGTTGTCTATCACCACGGTCTGGCCCATCGCCTCGGAGAGCCTGGGCCCGACCAGGCGCGCGAGGATGTCGGCGGGGCCGCCCGGCGGCACCGCGACGATCATGCGCACCGGTCTCGTCGGATACGCCTGCCCCTGGCCTTGACTCGCAGGCTGCGCGGCCGCGCTGGAGGTGGCCGTTATCAGCGCAAGGCACGCCACGCACTGCAGCGCGCCGCGGGCCGCGCGTCGCTCTCCAGCGCTCATGGATGGAGCTCGAAATCGCCGACGATCTCCAGCACCGAGCGGCGCGGGAGCTCGGCGACGCCGACCGCGGCGCGCGCATGGGCGCCGTATTCCGGTCCCCACAGCTCGTAGAACAGATCGGAGGCGCCGTCTATCACGGCGAACTGGCGCTCGAAGCCGGGTGCCGAGTTCACCATCCCGATGAGACGTATCACGCGCTTGACGCGATCGAGGTCGCCGGTGTGGCTCTTGATCGAGGCGAGCATCTGCAGCGCCACCGCGCGCGCGGCCACGTAAGCCTCCTGCTCGGTCACCTCGGATCCCACCTTGCCGGTGTTCTTCGCGCCGAGCATCAGGGGATGGCGCGCCGTGCTATGCCCTCCCAGGAACAGGATGTTGCCAACCTGTACGCAGGGGATGCGGTTCGCGCTGGGATAGGGCTGGACCGGCGGCAGCTTGAGCCCCATTTTCGCGAGCTTCGCCTCGATCACGCTCATGCGTTTCTCCCAATGCGGCGCGCGCGCCGCTCAGCTCGCGAGCGCGCGCTTCTCCGGCATGGTGAGGAACGACCGCATCGCATGCCAGACCTTGTGACGGTTGATGCCGAGCGTGGAATTGTGCGCCATGCCGGACACGAACACGAACTGCTTGTCCTTGCCCGGCAGCTCGTCGAAAAAGCGCATGAGGTCGGGTTCCGCCGCGATGCCGTCGTACTCGCCGCGTATGATCAGCACCGGGCACCGGATCTTTTTGGGGTCAACCACCGGCAGGTTCGCGCACATGTCGAGATAGGTGCCGGTCGGTATCGTGTCGTAGAGCGCGAGCTCGGCGTCCGCCAGCGCATCGGCGACGATCATCTCCGAGGTGCCCGGCTTGTCGCGCGTGAACATGCCGTGGAAGAACGCGCGGTCGATCCTGCGCCGGTTGCTGCTGCGGTATTCCTCGAGCTTCTCGCGCCGCTTGGCGAGCGTGGGCGAGCCTTCCCCGGTATAAACCAGCGCCGAGAGTATGAGCCGCGCCACGCGCGCGGGATGGCGCTGCGCGAACAGCGCAGCGCGCAGCGCGCCCGAGGAGCCGCCGTAGAAGAAATAGCGCGACTGCCCGGTTTCGCGCTCGACGAGCGGCATCGCCGCGGCGAGGTCGTCGGCGCCGGAAGCGACGTCGGAATTGGAATCGGTTCGGTCGGAGCGGCCGTAGCCCTCGTGGTCCAGGGTCCACACGTCGTAGCCCAGCCCCGCGAAGTGGTCCATCAACGAGTAGTCGCTTCGCCCCGGCACCTGCAGGTCAAAGCCCGAGCGCCCGGACATGGACGAGCCGTGCACCAGGAACAGCACCGGCAGCGGTTTTTCTCCCTTGCGCGGCGCTTTGGCGCGCTTGCGGTAAACGTACAGTCTGACGCCGCCCTTCTTCGCCCAGTACTCGGCGCTCCAGACGCCGGCTTTTACCGTTGTTGATGTATCCATGGATTTCATCCTTGTGGTGGGGGCGACATTGTCTCATCGTCCCCCGTGGCGAGTTCGCCGCCGAAGTCGCAGCCTAGCTCCCGGGAATGATTCCGGGTTTGAGCGTATAGCAGTAGTCGGCGATGTCGCCCGGCTTGCACTTCCAGACGCGATTCATGAGTTTATTTGAAAAACAGTGCTTCAGCGCGTTGCGCAGGGGGCGCAGCCGGAACGGCTGGCCGAAGACGTAGGGGTGGATCGAGAGGTTGCACACCAGCGGGTGCCTGGCGCACTGCTCGATCATCTCCTCGAACTGATCCACCAGCATGTCGCAGAACTCGCGTGCGCTGTGCTGGCGGTGGATGACCTGTGGCGAATCGTTGATTTCGACCGGATACGGCACGGAAAGGATCGGCCCCGAGCGCGTTCGCATCCAGAACGGCTGATCGTCGCACGGCCAGTCCATGAGGTAGGTGTAGCCCGCCTCCTTCAGCAGGTCCGGGGTCCAGGAATTCTCGTAGGCGCCGGCGCCCATCCAGCCCTTCGGCCGCTTGCCCTCGTTGCGGGTGAAGGTCTCCGTCACCTCCTGGATCACGCGTGCCTCGTCGGCTTCCCACCGGAAATCGTGAAGATTCTCGGAGTTGGTGCGGCCGTGGCCTACGATTTCATCGCCGCGGGCGCGCATGCGGTCCATGATTTGCGGCGCGTAATCGTAGAGCAGGCTGTTCGCGTTGTGCGCGAGCGGCATCTGCAGCTCGTCCGCCAGGTCGAACAGCCGCCAGATGCCGATGCGGTTACCGTAGTCGCGCCAGGAATAGTTGCGCTGGGTTTGCGGCTCGCCGAGCTTGGCGCTGTCGTGCCCCCTGCCCTTGCCGAAAGCGAAGACCTCGACGTTGGTCGTGATGCAGAACGCGAGCCGCTTCCCGCCCGGCCAGTTGTAGTCCTTGCGTTCGGTGATCGGCGAATAGTCGTAGCGGTCGTGCCGCGGCAGCAAACTGGAAGCCATTTCGATCCTCCCGGGGCGGAGCGTTAACTCGTGACTTGTGACTGGCGTATTCCCTACTCGACCTTGAGGCCGTTGTCCTTCACCACCTTCGCCCACTTCGCAAGCTCGGTCTTGAGGTAGGCGCCGAACTGCGCGGAGGAGCTTGCGATGATGTCGGCTCCTTCGCGCCCGATGCGCTCGGCCACATCCGGCAAGCGCAGCGCCTTTACGATGGAACCGTTCCATATCGAGACTATCCTGGCCGGCGTACCCACCGGGATCAGCACGCCGTACCAGGCCGCGAATTCATAGCCCGGTATGCCTGCTTCCGAGATCGTCGGCACGTCGGGCAACACCGGTGTACGCTTGACAGCGGTCACGCCGAGCGCCCGCACCTTGCCCGCGCCGATGTGGGGTGCGACGATCGTGACGGCGAGAAAGCTGACCTGCGCCTCGCCGCCGAGCAGAGCGGCCAGCGCCGGCCCTCCCCCTTTGTACGGAACGTGGACGATGTTCACCTTGGTCAGGTTCTTGAACAGCTCGGCCGCGACGTGCAGGTTGGTGCCGCTGCCGGCCGAGGAATAATTGAGCTGGCCCGGCCTGGCCCGCGCGAGCGCGGTCAATTCCTTGACCGACGCCGCCGGCACGGAGGGATGGACGACCAGCACGAACGGAGCGGCCGCGAGCAGCGAAACCGGCGCGAAGTCCTTCGTGACGTCGAACGGCAGCTTGCTGAACAGGCTGGGGTTGACTACCAGCGGCAGCGTGTTGATCACGACGGTATAGCCGTCCGGCGCAGCACGGGCGGCAATCTCCATGCCGACGTTGCCGGAAGCGCCCGGCCGGTAATCCACCACCACGTGCTGGCCCATCGATTCAACCAGTTTCTGGCTGAGCAAGCGCGCGAACGGATCGAGGCTGCCGCCCGGCGGGAACGGCACAATCATGCGCGTCGGCCGGTTGGGGAAATCCACAGCTTGCGCGACGGCCGCGGCGCCTGTTACGGCGCAGGCCGCTGCCAGCAGCAAATTCAATGCGATTCGTATGTTCATGAGCGGCCTCCTTGTCATGCTAGTATAAAACGCCGTGGAAAATCAGATAAAAGTCGTGGAAATCAGCGCCCCGGGCGGACCCGAGGTGCTGAAGCCGGCGGAGCGGCCGCGGCCGCAGCCCGGCAGCGGCGAAGTGCTGATCAAGGTCGCAGCCGCCGGCGTCAACCGCCCGGATGTACTGCAGCGCATGGGGCGCTACCCGGTGCCTGCGGGCGCCTCGCCTCTGCCGGGGCTCGAAGTGGCCGGCACCGTGGTGGAGCTGGGTTCAGCCGTGACTCAATGGAAGATCGGCGATGGGGTGTGCGCGCTGACGCCCGGCGGCGGCTACGCCGAGTACTGCATCGCGCCCGCGTCCAACTGCCTGCTGGTTCCCAAGGGTCTCAGCGCGATCGAAGCGGCTTCGCTGCCGGAGACGTTCTTCACGGTGTGGAGCAACGTCATCGACCGTGCCGGCCTCAGGCCGGGAGAAACTTTCATGGTGCAGGGCGGAGCGAGCGGCATCGGAGTGACCGCGATCCAGATGATGGCGGCGCTCGGCCACCGCGTGTTCGCCACCGCGGGCAGCGACGAAAAATGCCGCGCCTGCGCGCGGCTCGGCGCGGAACGCGCCATCAACTACAAGACCGAAGACTTCGTCGAGGTGGTCAAGGCCGCGACCGGCGGCCGCGGCGTGGACGTCATCCTCGACATGGTGGGCGGCGACTACGTGCCGCGCGAGATGAAGGCGCTGGCCGATGACGGGCGGCTGGTGTTCATCGCCTTTCTGCGCGGCGCCAGGACTGAGATCAACATCGCCGAGCTGATGACACGGCGGCTCACCCTCACCGGCTCGACGCTACGGCCGCGGCCGGTCGAGTTCAAGGCCGCGATCGCCAGGGCGCTGCATGAGAAGGTCTGGCCGCTGATCGAGGCGGGGAAGATCAAGCCGGTGGTGCACGCCACCTTCCCGCTCGCCGCAGCGGCCAAGGCTCATGCCCTGATGGAATCGGGCCAGCACATCGGCAAGATCGTGCTGACCGTCGGTGAAGCGTGAACGGCGAACGATGACCGGAAAGGCGGGGCTCGGGACTAGGGGCTAGGGGCTCGAAAAAACGAAAGGCGTGATCCGAAGGACCACGCCTTTCGATACTGTTCACCGGTCACTGGTCACCGGTCAAGGGTCACCGGTCACGCCTTTCGGCGCGGCCTCTGAAGCGGTGTGGGCAAGCAACTAAGAAAATCGCGTCGGCCGCCTGCCCGCCTCCGGGGTCGCACCCGCAAGCGGGCACCTGCTCCTCCCTCCGGCGTGCTAGATCAGCCGCATCTGCTGATCGTCGCCGTCCTGCTTCTCGCCCGACAACGGCGGACGCCGGCGCAGCAGCGAGATGTCGCCTTCCATCGCAATCGCGCGCGCGTGGTTGATGTTCTTCTCGAGCTCCTCGAAGTACAGGTTCTGGCCGCTGAAGTGTTCCTCGATGTAGTTGTAGCAGCCGCCAAGGTCCTCCTTGAGGCGCTTGGTGGCGCCCTGGTAGAAGCGCGGCGTCTTGAAGATCAGATCCGCGGCTGAGGCAAAAAGGACTTCTTCGCTGCCGTCCTTGTGGCGCTTGCGCGCGATGCCCCCGCGCACGAACTCGGGATAAAGCCGGTCGTAGCACTTCTCGAGGTAGCAGCGGTCGGCCATCTGCGCCAGGATGTCGGCGCTGCCGAGCAGGTTGCCGATCAGTCGGAATTCCGGGCCGGGAACGCGGATCTTGTCCACCGGGATTTCATAACCGGTGAAGTGTATGGTGTGCGCCGCGGCCTGCGCGAAGTCACTCATGCCGATTTTCGGCAGGTACTCTTCCAGGAAGCGCACGCCACGCGACACGTGCACTGTCGTGTACTCGGCGCCGTTCTGGTGCTTGGTGTCCTTGCGGTGGCGGATGTAGCCGCAATCGTGGTAGAGCGCGGCGATGATGCCGAAGCGGAACAGGCGTTCATTGAGGGTCTCGGCGCTGGTGCTGCGCACGCATCCGTTCAGCAGCCGCGCCATGGCCAGCGTCACGTCCATCACGTGCTGGATGTCGTGGTAATCGGTCTCGGACTCATGGAAACCGGGATATTCGCCCCGGTAGAGAAGCCCCAGGTCCGTAAAGGCCTGGTTCAGGTTCTCGGGAGCGTCCTGCTGGTAAAGATCCTGATAGATGCGGCCGACGGTCTGGTAAACGTCCTGAAGATCAGTGGTGTTCACGCTGTTGGTGACGTCGTATTCATTGCGGCGATCACGCATCGGCCTGGCCCCGGAATCTGAAGATCCAACGTGTTGGTAGATTTAGCGGCGTATTAAACTATAATGAATGGATTATTGCAATACCGGCCAAGATACGGAAACTAAACGCCTTTCCGGGTGGTGGTAAAACAACACCCCGCGGCCTGGCTGATTAAGGGAATATTTGCGTGCGGCGTAGTAGCCGGTGACATTGCGTCGCACCGAAAAACTCGAAAAAATTACAAGCTATGCATCCACAGACCGTCTACACCAAGACGTCCAAGGGCGTCCTGGAAATCAAGAACAAAACCATCAAGCTGCCGCGCGATCAGGGGCTGGCGTTCCTCTCGGTTGACGGCAAGTCCACCGTCGCGGACCTGATGCAGAAATCCGGGATGCCGCAGCAGAAGCTGCAAGAGGTGCTCGACCAGCTCGCCGCCGACGGTTACATCAAGATTGTCACCTCCCCGGGCGCCGCCCCCTCCGCGCCCGCTCCGGCGCAGGACGAAGGTGCCGACCTCGACTTCACCTCGCCCGCAGCGATGGCCAAGCTCAACGCCGAAGCTGAAACCCGGGCCAAGGCTGAAGCCCAAGCCAAAGCGCGGGCGCAGGCCGCCGCGCGTTCCGCCGCCGAAGCCAAGGTGCGCCAGGAAGCGGAAACGCGCGCGCGGGCGCTGGCCGACGCCAAGGTCAAGGCCGAGGCCGAGGCCAAGGCCAAGGCCGAGGCGGCGGCCAGGGCCGCAACCGAGGCGCAGGTCAAGGCCGAGGCCGAGGCCAAGGCCGCGGCGGATGCCCAGGCCAAGGCGGAAGCCGAAGCGCGGATCAAGGCGGCAATGGAAGCCAAGGCGCGTGCGGATGCCGAAGCCCAGGCGCGGGCAGAAGCGGAGGCGCGGGCCAAGGTTGAGGCCGAAGTCAAGGCCGTGTCCGAGGCCAAAGCGAAAGAGGAAACCGAAGCGCGCGCGAAGGCCGAAGCGGAGGCGCACGCGGTCGCCGACGCCGAATCGAAGGCGAAGACGGCGGTGGACGCGCAGGTGAAGGCGCTGCAGGAAGCCCTCTCCCAAGCCGAGGCGCGCGCCAAACAGGAAGCCGAAGCGCGTACCAGGGTCGAAGCCGAGATCAAGGCGCGCCAGGAAGCCGAACGCAAGGCGCACGAAAACGCCGAAGCGCTCGCGAATGCGGCCGAAGAGGCGGTGGTGCAGGCACGCGCGCTGGCCGAAGCAGCGGCACAGGCCAAAGCCGAAGCGGAAGCGAAAGCGGCCCTTCACTCGGTGGGAGGGGACACCGAGGCCCTGGCGCGCCTGGAAGCGGCGATGAAGGCGCTCGAGGGGGCCAAAGCCAAGGCGCGGTCCGAATCCGGGGCGCGGATCGAAGCCGAGGGTCGGGCGAAAACCGAAGCCGAGGCGCGTCAACGCGAGGAAGCCGAGCACAAGGCGCACGAAGAACAGAACCGCAAGGACCGCGAGGAAGCGGAAGCACGCTCCAAGGCCCAGCTGAAGGAGTTGCAAGAGCAGGCACGGCGCGCCCGTGAAGAAGCCGAGGCCAAGAGTGCCGAAGCCGAAGCCAGGATCGAAGTCGAGCGGCGCGCGCGCGTGAATGCCGAAGCCAAGGCCGAGGCCGAACGCAAGTCGCGCGAAGAGGTACTCGCCAAGGTGCGGCAAGAAGCGGAGGCGCGGGCCCGCGCCGAAGTCCAGGCCATGCTCGAGGCCGAACGCAAGGCACGCGAGGAAGCCGAAGCCCGCGTCCTGGTCGAGCGCAAGGCGCGCGAGGAGGCCGAGCGCAGGGCGCAGGTCGAGATCGCCGCCAAAGCCGAAGCCGAGAAGCGCGCGCTCGAGGAAGCCGTGCGGCAGGCGGAAAGCGCGCGCAAGGCGCGCGAGGAGGCGGAAAGTAAAGCGCGCTCAGTCGTGGGCGATGATTCCGAGACCGGGCGCAAGACGCGCGCGGAAGCCGAAGCCGTCGCGCGCCGGGCTGAACAGGCGATGGCGCAGGCGCGCGCGATGGCTGACGCCGCAGTTCGCGCCACGGCCGAAGCCGAAGCCAAGGCGGAAGCCGAGCGCCGCGCGCGCGCCGAGGCCGAGGACCGTGCCAAGGCCGAAGCCGTTGCGCGCGTCATGCACGAGCACGAGATGCACGGCAAGGCCGAACAGGAGATCAAGGCGCGCGTCACGGCCGAGCTCAAGGCGCGCGAGGTCGCCGAGATGGAGGCCGACGCGCGTTACCGGCAGGCAGCCGCGGAACGCGCGAAAGCCACCGCAGTGGAACGCAAGAAACACGACGAAGAAGAACGCGCGACGGCGGTTCCCTACCGCACCGCGAAGAAGCCGACCAACTGGCTCAAAGTCACCGGCATCGGCCTGGTGGTGCTGATCGCGGCTGCGATCGGTCTGCTGCACGTCATCCCCTTCTCGGGCTACATCCCGGCAGCCCAGCAGGCGATGTCGCAGCGCCTGCAGGTGCCGGTCACCATCTCCAACCTGCGCTATGTGCTGCTGCCTACGCCGCAGCTCACGCTGGAGCGGGTCAGCATCGGCAAGCTGCAGGAAATCAAGATCGAAAACATCGTGGTCGGTGCCGGCCCGATTGCGCTGCTCGCGGACACCAAGGACCTCGACGTTGTCGAGGTCAACTCGGTGAGCGTGGAGCAGGATGCTCTAGCCATGGTCCCCGGCTGGATCAAGCCTCAGGCCGGGGCGCAGACGCTCCCTGTGCGGCGTCTGAAGCTGAATTCGGTCAGGCTCTCGGTCAAGGCGCTCGACCTCCCCCTTTTTAATGTAGACGTTACACTGGATTTCGACGGCGCGCTGCAGCGGGCGCTGTTCTCCGACGGCAAGCTCAGGGTGGATCTTTCACCCAAGGACAAGGTGCTGCGCGCCAACATCGAGGCGCGCGGCTGGCAGCCGCCGCTGGGTCCCGCACTGGTCTTCGACGATCTCACCGCGGTGGCGGTGATCGAGCCGCAGCAGGCGAGCCTCACCAGCATCGAAGGCAAGATCGGTCGCGGCACGGTGAAAGGCACCGCCAAGACAAGCTGGGGCAGCGGCATCCGCATCGAAGGCGATTTCGCGCTCACCAACGGCGAGCTCGGGCAGCTGCTAGGCGTATTCATGCGCGACTTTTCCGCGAGCGGCTCGCTGAACGCTAACGCGACCTTTGCGCTGCAGGGCACCGAGCTGGCGAACCTGTTCACCGAGCCGAAAGTGGAGGCGAGTTTCAACATCGAGAAAGGCGTGCTGAACAACGTGGACATCGTGCGCGCCATTCAGACGCCTTCGCGCGACGGCATGCGCGGCGGCAAGACCGCGTTCAACGATCTCACCGGTTCGCTGAAGGTGGCCGGCAAGAATTACGCGTACCGCCAGCTGCGGCTCTCCTCCGGGCCGCTGAATGCTACCGGCAACGTGGATGTCGCACCCAACGGCGATCTCTCAGGTCGCATCAGCGCCGAGGTGGGATCGAAATCGGTGATCGTCGCCCGCGGCAACCTCACACTAAGCGGCAACCTCACGAGCCCGCTGCTGCGCCCCTAGGGGCTAGGGGCTCGGGGCTCGGGACTAGGGGCTAGGGGCTAGGGGCTTCAAAAAACGAAAGGCGTGATCCGACGGACCACGCCTTTCGTGACTATTCATCGTTCACTGTCTACTGTTCATCGTTCATCGTTCATCGTTGAGTGGTCACCGGTCACCGGCGACCAAATCTCAGGCCCGACGCACCGGAGAAACCCTGCCTGACTCGCGCAATGCTGCGATGCGTTCTTCCAGCGGCGGGTGCGACATGAAGAGGTACTTGATGCCGCTCGCCACACCGCCCGAAATCCCGAATGCAGAAATCTGGCTCGGCAATTGCGATTGCTCCTGGTTGAGCTTGAGGCGCTCGAGCGCGGAGATCATCTTCTCGCGCCCGGCAAGCGCGGCGCCGCCCGCATCGGCGCGGAACTCGCGCTGCCGCGAGAACCACATCACGATGATGCTCGCCAGGATCCCGAGCACCAGCTGCGCGATGATGGCCGTGATGAAAAACGCCGGGCCGTGGCCGCGCTCGACCTTGAACACCACGCGGTCCACCACGTAGCCGACCACGCGCGACAGGAAGATGACGAAGGTATTGACCACGCCCTGGATCAGCGCGAGCGTCACCATGTCGCCGTTGGCAACGTGGGTCACCTCGTGACCGAGCACCGCTGCCGCCTCGTCCTGCGTCATGTTGTTGAGGAGCCCCGTGCTCACCGCGACGAGCGAACTGTTGCGGTTCCAGCCGGTGGCGAACGCGTTGATTTCGGGCGCGTCGTAGATCGCCACCTCCGGCATGCCGATGCCGGCTTTCTCGGCGTGGCGCTTGACCGTGTCCACCAGCCAGCGCTCGGTCACGTTAGAGGGCGCCTCGATCACCTGCGCGCCCACCATCATCTTCGCCGACCACTTCGATATCGCAAGCGAGATCAGCGAGCCGCCAAAACCGATGACGGCCGCCATAACGAGCAAAGCTTCGAGGTTGAGGCCAATGCCTTCCTGGTCCAGTATTTGATCGATGCCAAGCAGCCGGAGCGTAACGGACAGTACCAACAGAACGGCGATGTTGGTGACGAGGAACAGGAAAATCCGTTTCATAGGCGCAGGGTCCTTGGGTTGGGTTGTGGTTCGCTCGTTAGATGGGGGCGAAACAGGCAAGTTCAATGACCGGGGCCTCATCAGAACCCTCTGAATTCTATCGAGCTTTGCGTAATTGCTTTACGCCGCTCGACCCTTACCCCTTCCCCCTCTCCCAGAGGGAGAGGGGGAAGGTACAGTGCGGAAATGGTTTGTCAACCATTTCCGCAACGATCAAT
>ERZ1292645.426-Hain-H14-02um-R2-426-length-15671-cov-7_pt1 | contig 15671 bp, 14 predicted proteins | sample MGYA00564401_ERZ1292645 | MGnify/ENA primary metagenome ERZ1292645 (study PRJEB36523, sample SAMEA6512644) | groundwater metagenome | collected 2019-01-09 | study: AquaDiva: Metagenomics assemblies of 32 groundwater samples | reverse complement strand
CAATAAGATCTGACTTTTTGAGTGATGTAGGAGAGTAAAGATATTCTCCGGTAGCAGTAAAGATAGAGATACGGAAAAGATAAAGAAAGGTCAAGATAATAAAAAGAATTAGGATGGTGATTAATTTTCGCATTTGCCCCAAATTCTTACGCTTACCAACTCTTCAATTGCCCTTGCCCCAACTTCTATCACAGGATTATGGGGTGAAACTAATAAGGAGGGCAAACTAAAGGCATTTCATTACAGTTCATCCAGAAGTTGGTGGTATTCCTCTACACTCAGCCACATGTCACGTATAATTTTACGAAGCAAAGGGCGGACTATGACCTGAGAACCATGATCTGGAATCACAATAATCCGTCCTTCCATATTGCGAAAAACATTGTGGCTGCCTTCTGTTCTGACCCGGTGGAAACCGGCCTTCTCTGCCAGTTTGCTCAATACCCGATAAGGAGCAAGGCGGAGCCTTGTCAAGCAGCCACCTCGACCTTCCAGGTACCTACGAAGTCAGGGAAGGGCTCTTCTGGAGATGCAGTTTTAACATAAACCTGAATGGCCTCTTTAATGTTTACCTCTAAAGTTGGCAGGTCTGGAGCCTGGGTATAACATCCGGGCAGTTCGACCACTTCTCCTACCAGCCATTGGGTCTCTGGATCTCGCTCCACCACGATAGTGAATGACTTTTTCATTTGCCCTCCCATAGTTCTCTTGTTGATCACTGTTTGAATTGATTTTAGCCCAGATGATGAATATCCGTCAATTTACCCTTACCCTTTTTCCTTTCTATCATCTCCTCAATCGCCCTCTCCACCAGCCCCAGCATGCGGTTGTCCAGTCTCCCGCCTTCTTTCTCCAGCCTCTTCCCTTCAACCTCCTGCCTCCAACCTTCCCCCTCCAAACTCTGACGCTTCATCGCCTCCATAATCGCTTCCGGAAGATCTTCAGGTTCATAGGCGGGATGACGCGCGCTTCGGGAGCTAATGCCTGAACAAGTTCTACCTGATGGTAGGCGTTAAGTCCATGGATGACCATGTACTCCCCCTAAAACTGGAAATAGATGAACTGGCTGACTGGTTTGAGGAAAACGAATACCGAATATATCATCACACCCAAGACTGCCGTTTCTGCAGTGCGCCTGACGATTGGACGTCGTAGAAGTGGGCAGTCCGACTTCACCAGAAACGCACCCAGGAGCATTCCGATCATGACAAGAAAAACAATAAGATAAAAGTTTTCCCGAAAAGAGAGATGGAGATACGTTTTCGGGTCTATTACCTTACTGAGAAGCTCAAAGGACTGCCGTAACGTCGTGGCTCGAAAGGGAATCCATGCGAGCATAACAGCAGGTAACGTAAAGCACCAACCGATGAGTGAAGCAGCTTGCTCATTAATTCCATCCAATCGTGATTTCGTATATCGGTAGATATAGATCAGTGCCGCATGCCATACACCCCAGAAAGCAAAGTTCCAACTGGCTCCATGCCACAGGCCCATTATGAACCATGAGACGAAAAGGGCTGAGGTGAGCATCTGTTTCGATGCCCGTTTATTCTCGATCTGCACATCGATACCCCCGTCAGAACGATCGCGATAGCGAGCCCCGCTAAGCGGCAGATACAAATAATCCCGCACCCATGACGAAAGCGTAATATGCCAGCGCATCCAGAAATCACGCGGGGATACGGCGAGATACGGCCAGTTGAAATTGTCAGGAAAATGGATACCCAGTATGCGGGCCGAGCCAATCGCAACAAGGCTGTAGCCGGCAAAATCAAAATATATCTGCAAGCCGAACCCGAAGGCCATGGTCCATACATCTAGCCCACCCAGAATCTCAGCTTTACTACTAAATGCGCTGTCCACAAGTGGCGCAATCTGGTCGGCCAGTGCGACCTTGAGAAAAAGTCCGGTGATGATCAGTTTCACGCCAGCGATGGCATTTTCGATACTGAAGCGATGGCCTCGCTTAAGCTGTGTTATAAGCTCGTGTCCGCGCAGGATAGGTCCGGCTATCATATGAGGCCAAAACATGACATAGGTCAGGTAGAGCCCGAAGTCCCTGACAGGATCGATCAGCCGACGATAGATATCGATTGTATAGCTCAGGGAAACAAAAGTGTAAAAACTAATCCCAAGGGGCAGGGTTATCTTCCAAAGGGAAATATGCCAGTCTGCACCGAAGATATTTCCAAGTGCTCCGATGTTGTCGAAAATGAAATATGTATACTTGAAATACACGAGCAGCCCCAGGTTGATGGCAATACTGGTGCAGAGCCACATTTTTCTTGCTCTTTGAGTCGTCGCGTCGCAGATGCGCAGTGAGACGAAGAAATCAACGAAGGCGGAAAAAACGATAAGCACAAGAAACTCTACCTTCCAAAAACCATAAAAGACAATGCTTGCTAATAGCAACCAAGCGCGTCCCCAGCGCCGGGGCAGCAGCCAGCAAGCTACAACAGCTATAAAGAGAAAGACGACGTAACTGAGTGAGTTAAAAAACATCAGTTCCCCCTCGCTCCGAGGAATTTCTGGACATAGGGCAGAAGGGCTTCTGCTACAAGCCGATGCCCGGGCCCCTGGAAGTGCATAAAGTCAATATCGTCTGCTGTGTATGACCCCCACATTTCACCAGGGACGAGCTGCTCTAGGTTCACGAGATGCGCCCCTGAATGCTGCGCCTCCTCAGTCAATTCATGCTTCCACTGGATATATTCATTGTAATCATAAGGGATAGGTTTATCTTGCCGAATCGGGGCAATGTAAAGCAGTACCGGGATCCCCCGTTGCCGGTAATCCTGGAGGATATCGCGAAGGGCTTCCATGTTCAGATCGTAACGAGCTCGGATCATCTTTCTCACGGTAGTCGGTTTGATTCCAAGGAGATAGTTGCGGAGATTGTAGAGTCCGAGGTACACATTACCTTCGATTTGAGGGCGACTGGCCCATAGATTCCAGGCAGCAGAAAGGCGTGCATTTAACCATTCCTCTACCGGTTCTTGAATCGTCCCTGAAAGCGTTACATTTTCTCCTGCGTCTCCAACATCTTTATTGGTAAGAAGAAAACGGCCAACGATAGCGTCTGCCGTATGCGAGGTGTGTCGCATTTCTGCCTTCACATTGGGGGACAAAATCACGGTAAAATCATCCCTTATGGCGTCTTCACGCAAATCATCGAAGACAAGCTCAACTATGAGCAACTGAATGGACGATTGCATGGCGGCATAACGGCTGAGTATGACGAACTCTTGGAAGTTGGCATTTGGCAGGGAACAGCCGAGAGGCTCGATGCAAGCTGGGTCGTTCCACATTGATCGCAACCAATAGGGTGCGAGGTGGTTGCCTTCCTTATATTGATTGATATAGTGAAGTTGCGAATTACCGAGCCAAAGGACGGCAGCGGACGAAGGAGTGCATGCACTTTCCCTATTGCCAGTGCTGAGTGTGTCTATGAGTGCCTTAATTTCCTTTACAGTTGCTGCTGTGTATGGTTTGCCATTGGTCTCCTCCATGCGCGAAGTGTTCTGTTCGCCCTTGGCAAGGTTCTCCAGATCTATCCGCTGGCCTGCGGTAAACGCGAGTGCCGCGAAGGCAATGAGCGCCGCAAGAACAATTTTCGCTACCTCGACATACAGTGCTGCTCGCACCTGCTGAGTGTTCTCCATTCTTAAGCCTCTTTCCTCGCCGTCACCACAAAATCAGAATCGACGAATTTTCCATAAATCTCATTGCACCATAACGTTCGATGTCATCTCAGCCAATCCGGTATCAGTGACCGCATGCGTGAAAGGAATGGATATCGGTAATAGATGCTCTTAAGATAAAAGCTTACCATCGGAGCCATGCTACCCTTTTGCCGTGCTATGCCACGCATCAACCTCTGACGAAGCCCAAATAGTTCCCGGTATGAATATTCTTGCAGATTGTAAGGCACGTCGTCAGTCGTGAGCCAGTAGTCGTCATCAATGAACCCCTTCTCACGGGCCTCGCAAAAAACCCGTGTGCCTGGCAACAGCCAGAGGATAGTCGCACCTACGGATGAGTGGGGTTTGATGATTCCAGCCATCTCAATCGTCGCATCTATTGTATCGATCGTTTCGCCTTTATTGCCGACCATGAGATAGGCCCGGGGCTTTATACCGGCCTTGTGTGCAAGTGCAAAAGCCCGCTCGATATCTACACGGCTCTGGCCCTTGTTAATATTTCTGAGAATGATGTCACTACCGCTTTCCACGCCGAAGTCTATGCTCACACAGCCACTTTCCTTCATGACATCCAGCAATTCCTCGTTAATCATCTTTACATGGCTGCAGCAAGCCCACTGAATATCCAGCTTCCTATCGATAATGCCCCGGCATATGTCCATTGCCCGCTTTTTGTTAACAGGAAAGTTGTCGTCGAATATATAAATCGAACGGGCTCCCATACTCTTGACGAGTTTCTGAAGTTCGTCAAGGACATTTTCGGCAGAACGATGTCGCCATTTTTTACCCCAGAAATTGACCGAACCGCAGTATGCACAGTCAAAAACACAACCCCGCGACGTAATGACGGCAGCTGTCGGACGGGGCAGACCTGCAAACCCGGCATACATCTGAAAACTAAAATCCCTAAAACCCGCATAGTAAGGAAAAGGAATCAAGTCAAGCTGTTCGATCTGTGGCCTCGGCCCTGTCCGTTTAATAAATCCATCTTTCTTCCGGTAAACAATTCCTTTAACATGCGCTAGGTCACCTCCATTTCCGATAACATCAAGAAGTTCGCATATAGTTTCTTCACCTTCACCTATGACAATCGCCGTCGCATGAGTTTTTACGAAGATGTGTTCAGGGTAACTGCTCGCATGGGGGCCACCTACAGCAAGAAATACTTCAGGGAGAACCTCTCTAATAAGGGCGCACAGCTTCCATATGGTCCCCCTGTTTATTGTCCAGCAGGTGACACCAATGAAGTCGGGGCAAAAAGCCTTTGCTTGTTGCACAATCTCCTTAATCGCTACCAAACCGCCGTCAATAAGGAGCACCTCATGTCCACGGTTCCGAACCACAGCTCCAAGATAGGCAATCCCAATCGGCGGGAAATCTGGTTTCTGGCGATGTTCGTTCGGGTGACTGATTAATAGGATTTTCATACACTGATAACCCTTCTTAGTTTCGACTGCTCCACGGCCTGCCTGAGAACGGTTATGGTCTTGTCAGCCGCCAAATCCCACGAAAATTGTTTCGCACGTTCAATTGCTTTTTCTTTCATGTTTTCGCACTTCTGTTCACTAAATCCGATTGCTTCAGAAATTCTATCCGCCAGCATGTTTGCGTTTTTCGGCTGATAAAACATAGCTGCATCAAAAAATATCTCAGGAAGACAGGGATTATCTGCAGCAATTGATATACACCCGTGCGCCATGGCCTCTGTTCCGACAATACCAAAAGATTCTATACGACTGGGCATCACAAACAATTTGCAGTTTGCATAGCACCATCCCATTTCAAGCTGATTTAGTCTCCCCGCCCAGATAATATCTCCCGAGAGCTTCTGTTTCTCAATAAATATCTTTAACTTCCTGTAATAGCTAGACATTACCTTTGGAAGTTCCCCAGCTATTACAATCCTGCCAAAATCTACACCTCTTGCTTTAAGAATTTGAGCTGATTGTATCAAATCCTCCAAGCCCCGCGCTGGGAATATTGAACCAGCGGTAAAAATAAAACCATGCTTAATTACTTCTGTGAGTTTTTCCGGTTGTTCATATTTCTTTATCTTATCCACAGTTTGCACATCACAGCCATAATATATCATGGCCACCTTTTCAGCCGGCATACCGGCTTTGTCTACAAGAAATCCTCGAACAAAATCCGATATAGCGATGACACGCGTAGCATTCCTTAATGCCTTCCACGATTCAATCGATTGCGCTATATGTCTCATCTTCTCTGTAATAGGATATCCCTTGCTCTCCCCAGCAAGTGACAACATATTCTGCACCATTATCACCTTTGGAATATCACCAAACTCAACATGCCTTTCTACGGGCACAAATAGCACGTCAGGCTTAAATCTTTCAAGTGCCCTCCTCAATCCATCTGCCGGCTTGTGCCTCATAAATTTAAAACGGCCACTATCTATGAATTCAATTTTCGCATGACCTTCAATCCACTGATGTGCAATCAATGACTCTGGTGTTGCGCATAATATTGCTGTTATCCTATCATCCGTTGCCATTCTCGGGATAACGTTAGCCAGGTATTTCCTGTACCCTCCGCTAATCCCTCCCCCTGTAATATTTACAACTGCTACTTTCATCTATCTCGCTGATACTGAAGTGGATATCAGACCACACATTCTTTCCTATCCATGTTAGACCATATGCCGTGCCAATCCGGAAGTGGCCATAACATGAGGCTTTATAAGTTCATCAAAGTCCTAAAATATCAAAGTGTTAATGGTTTTTCAGGGTCAACTGATTTATCTCACCGGTTGCTCGTGCTAAAACAACCAAGGTCTGATGAAGCCAAAAGCACTTATTCCACCTCCAGCTTTCGCACTTAAGACATTAAAAGCTATTTTCAAAGAGAAAAAGAGAAGCCTCTTTTATCAACATCATCTTTGAGTATTAGAATAATATCTTGATTTCAAAGTTGGAATGATCTTACTAATATTCCAGCAGACGCTGCCAACTATAAGAGCAAAATTAATTACAGGATTATACCTTCTCAATCTTTTAAAATTCGGACCATTAGCACTTTCTTTTAAGAAAATATTACATCCTTGATTTAGTAATGACACCAGCATCATTAGGATTCCCCAGAAACTTTCATTTTTCAATGCAAACCTTAAAGCATTCCGGTAAGCAAGCCACGTGGGCATAAATTTGTTGTTTTGCGAAGAACCTTCTCCGTAATGCCAAACAGGTATAGTTGTTTCAATTATGCTGTAGCCTGCCCGGGTAAGTCTGGTAAAGAAATCATTGTCTTCGCCGTACATAAAATAATCTTCGTCAAAATACCCAATACTATGAAACACCTCAGAAGAACATATATATAAACACCCTGCCAGCCGCTTCACTTCTCTGCAAACAATAGTATCTCTTGAAACCGTGCTGTTATAGAATAGTTCTTCGTTTTCCTTTACAATCTCAGTAAAACCAACCAGTCCAATGCGTTTTCCTTTTGCGAAAACATTCAACGTTAACTCAATCCATTCAGGCAATACTCTAATATCGTTATTGAAAACAGCTATATATGACGCACCATGCTCTAACGCATGCCTAATGCCGGTATTAACTGATCCGGCAAATCCCCTTTTACCATTATTATCAAGAATAGTTATCTTATCATGATTATTTTTAACATAAGACAGAGATCCATCGGTTGAACCATCATCAACCAACACGACTTGATAATTACGGTATTTTGTATTTCTAAGAGATTCCAGGGAATATGAAAGATGGGGCATTCCAGTCCTGTTGGGTATTACAACGGATACAGGTGGAGCTATGTCATTCTTATTTAAATTGTTATCAATAGTCATATTAGTTATAAAGAACAGCTATGATATGTTTAGCCCTGTCCGCCATCGTATGTTGACCGTTAACAATCTTCTCAAAACCCTGGAGCCTGATCCCTTCCCTTTCCAGTTGGTGCTCTAGAAAATAGCTACATCGAGAGACAAGCTCTTCGGGTGTGGCAAAACAGGCAATTTCTTTGCCCTCTTCAAATAGCGCTAAAATGTCAGGTGAACGTTCGGACAATTGAAACCCCTTGCATGCCGCAATTTCAAAGTTCCTGACATTAGTAGTATCCCTGTTTTCAATAGTCAGAATATTTATGTTTACTTTTGATGAACAAATGACCTTGCACATTTCTTCTGCAAAAATCGGCGGGCTACACTCGATTCTGCTCCTGAATTGCTTCTGGGCACGGTGCCAGTGGCTTCCCCAGACCTTTATGTCAAACCCCTGCAATGCAGCGATCAACTGCTCTCTCCGTCTGCTCCATGTCCCGATGAAAACAAGGTCGTTTCCATGCTTTTGCTTTTCTTGCAAAGAAACTTCGACAGGATGTTGAAATTTAGGCAGGTAATACCAGTTGAGGGTTTCAACCCGCTTTGCCCCACGCTGATAGTATTCTTCAATCAAATGACTTCGCGGTGTGAAGATGCAATCGTAAGTACCGAAAGAGTCCAGTAGATACCGTGAATTATTAAGTGGATTAAAGAAATCGTCAGGATTCCAGTTTACGACGTAATCAACTCGTTTTTTAGCCGCCACGATTGTTTCTGGGAACAGATGAATCCCCTTAAGTACCAATAATGCATCATATTTTGTGCGGTTAAGAGTATCAATTAAGTTGTTATTTATTTTTTTAGCGACCTGATAAAACATCAGCCTATCAAGTGCTCTGTTCATTAATGTATATTTTTTTGTTCTGTACAGATATTGAGTAAAATCAAAAATATCTGCATTGTGCCCGCAGTCTTTATAGGCTTGAATCAAATTTGCTGCCATAGCCCATTCAAATGGCTCGCCGTAAATCAAAATATTTAATTTTGCCTTACCTTGTTCATTCATGATTGGATTTCTCGTTTTTTATTGCTATGACCTCAATTATTCCTGAACCAATTAGAATGTGATGTAAAGGGCTTAATAATTTCCATGGATAATATAATAAATAATATAGTTTGTCTGGCATTTTCCCTTTTTTAAAAAAACGGAAGGCAATACTTTCTAAAAAAGATGATGAAAATATGTGATTCTCCAGCTTAATTATGTTAAATCCTGTTTCTGTTAAAGTTGCACGTATTGTATTAATATCATAATGAACAATATGGCGGGGTAAGTCTATGCCCCTCCAATATTTCCCAAACAACCTTGCTTCAAAAGATCCAATATTGGGTAAGGTAAGATAAATAATCCCCTTTTCTTTAAGCAAATTATGTATTTTCCTCAGCGTCTTTTTAGGATGATAAAGGTGTTCAAAAACCTGACACATGATTATCGCATCAAACTTTTTGGTGCCAATTCTATCTATAACGTCATTCAAATCACCCAAATAGCAAGGGATACCTTTTCCTCTTATCAGTTCAACACAATTACTATCTTTCTCGATACCTATAACTTCAAAGCCATGGTCTTTTAAGAAATATAGTAAACTACCATTACCCGGTCCAATTTCTAAAACAGTTCCTGCTTTAATAGATTGAAGTATTTGCAATACTTCCAAATGAGGATTTCCAAATAGGCACCCAAGCCTATTTTTAGCTTTTTGGAAAAGTCCTAATTGTTTTACCTCTTTAAAGGGCGAATAATCCGAATAGTAATAATAAGAGATTTGATCTTCTTTAACTCTCGGATTTGTAAAAAGCACACCGCAAGATTCACATTTCGATATGTTAAATTCTTTTTGTGAAAATAAATAGTCTTTCGAAACAATGGCTATGTCATGTTTATCTGAACCACAAAGCGGACAGTCTATGTGCTCTAAATCCTCCATATTACGCTGCAGCTTCCAGTAACACGCCGGCCATAGTAAATATATCCCTAAACCTCTTCTCCCAGGTATGGTCTCTCAAAGCTCGTTTATAGCCTGTTTTTCTTATCTTGTCCGCTTCCGCTGGATTGGCAAGCAGCCACTGAATCTTCTTCATACAATCATGCTCGTCCTTAAAGGTCAATATCTCTCTCCCGACCTCATACACAAGAGACAGTTCAGGATTGTCCTGGGTAAGATACAGACCGCCCGACATCGGGACTTCAAAGTCCCGCCCTTTCAGGCACATCAGCTTTTTTGAATGACCCACCCCTGCAAAACCAAGATTTATTCTACTCCTGGAGTAAAGCTTTACCATCTCCTCGTCTGATAAAGGCCCATTCTCCCAACCCTTACCAAAACAAGCAACATTAATTCCTATCTTTTTCAATTTCTCAATGAACCTTGGTCGCCAACCGTACCTTTGCCCAATAAAAGATACATCAAATTCAAAGGGAACATTATAAGGTTTATGTACATCTGGATGAGCAGCTTCTGGCCAAAATAGTGATAGTCCACCCTCAACTAAGTATTTAATGCAGGAATCAAGCGCATTTGTTAAATTAAGGTTTACCGCAGATACAATCCCCTTAAGACTACATAGTTGGCCCTTTACAGGACTACCATTAAAATAAAGCTTATCATCCCAGCACATATTAAAAATCACTACACCACTTTTCCCAATTTCAATTAATGTCTCTTTCTTTGTATTAAAATCAGAAAGATACCCTACCATAACATCAACAGGTTGTTCTGAATATGCTTTCTTGAAAGCATCCAGCATATTAGCATTCAAGTCATTACGCCATTTCAGCCAATCAATATAGTTATCAAAAAAACCTCCTGACTGCCAGCTAAAAGTTGTCACTCGACCAAAGGGGGATAAAGTTAAGGGAAGAACTGATTCCCAGTTATTCAGTCCATAGGCAAGGAAGATATGGAGAGCACCTTTGGGTTTTGGGGCAGGGTAAATTCCTCTTACAGCGAGACGTTGCCTAAGTGCTGCCGTAAGCTCATCCCCTTCGAGAATTCTCAAGACCCCCTTGTCTGCATCAGCACGATAGTGGGCAAGTGAGAGGCTTGCCTGTCTCTCTTGCATGTAAGCTTTTATCCAAACATTAGCGCGATTCACCGTGCTGGAGTGTTTTAATAACTTTTTAATACTCATCTCAATATTTAGCATTATTACTGCTGCGCTTGAATCAGTAAACAGTATAATAAAAGAATTGAACGATAACAATTACGAGCATCCCGAGGTATATAGATGTTATTAAGTTTTTTCTCTGTGCCATAATTGGAGCACAATACGCTAAGAAAAAAGGTATACATACGTCTATATACCGATGAGTAGGATAGGACGTAACCAAGGATGCGGAAAAAAGTATCAAACCAATAAAAAGAAGAAACTGTCTTTCTTTAGAGATTAATATCTTTTTTCTATAAAGATATGTTATTACACATGCTACAATCACAGTTACGAAATAAAGTGAATCCATGTGATATATTAAATGCTCAAACCGTTCCACTAAGCTATCTCCTCCAAACCATGGAAATGGTACTGTCATAATATAAATAGATTTTGCTGGCAAAGCATACCAAATATTTTGTAAATTTATTTGCTGACTTGAACCTTCCACCATAAAGCGACCACCAAGAGGTTCCCCTTCATAAAAATAAAAAAAATAGCTACTAAAATCTAATGGATCGGATTTATATAATTTTAGGTGATTTAGTATCCCCACCAAAATAGGTAATAAAAAGACAAAAAATAGTAAAAACTTAAGTTTTTTCACGATATTGCCATGAGAAATCCATAAATATCCAAAAAAAGTGATAAAGACAGCAACAATGAAATAGCCTAATCGTAATGGAACCAGAGCAATAATTAATAATCCTGCTAAGATAGCAGTCTTTATTTTAAATTTTCTAATCAGGGATAATACACATACTATATAAGCCGTTAGCACGACAAATACAAGAGGATCTTTTAACAGACCAGAACTTGTCCACCATAACATCGGGAACAAAAACAAAGAAAGTAGACCTGTACCGGCATACCTTGTTTCCAATCCAGAAAGAAGGAACAATTTATATCCTAAAATACACAAGATAAACGCCAATAAACTATTAAAAAGAATGCCAGTCTCAGGTAACGGCCCGGTAATGAAATAAAGAATACCTAAGATATAACCGTAGCCAATTTGTTCCAGTTGAGAAGCCAAAAAATCTGGAACCTGACCCAGTGTCTCCCATGTCCAAGACGCAGCTAAACCTCGTCCTACTTCGTGATACCAATGATGATCTCCATATTGGATAATGCCGTAATAACCAGCAGGATCGGCAAGGATTATGTAATAATTAGCCAGTCCTATTACAATCTTAATTAATAACCATAAAAGAAACATCACTTTCAGTTTCTTTGAGAGTTGAAGTTTAATAAATGAAATGAGAATAAAACCTAATAAAAAGACTGTAAGTACCGTTGAAACTACAATAAGTTTATCTAAGTTGCTATCTTGGAATGCTCTTGAGAAAGACACCCATAATAAGATAACAAGGAAAAATAAAGCAGTAGCGCCATGATGCGATCGCAGCGGATGGACACCAATATGTTTGTGCGAGCGCTCTTTCAATTTTATCGCCTAGATATTCTGCGTCCCTATTTGTGAAAAAACAGTCTTGCAAATGTATCCCATCTGGGAGGGATAAATATGCCAAAAACTCCCTTTTCCCAGATTCTTACCTTTGTCGAGTACCACAACCATCCTAAAACAAGCCTCATAATAGGAATATTGTTGTTACTCGCATATTGGCGTCGGATGATCTCATTCAGCCTTATTCCCTTTTTGACACCCTCTTTAGTCACATTCAACTCGTGACTTTTAAACACGCTAAGTGGCCGTCCAACGTGTTTCCATTTTTTCGCTGCTCCAACCACGCGCAAAAGCCACTCTACATCCATTGCATAGCGCTCATATCTTTCGTCTAACACACCCAGGAGATTGTGGATTTCTTTTGACCAGAAAGTGGAATCTGAAGACAGTGTTCTACCGGTATAAAGCATATATGCGAAAGGTTTAATAGAGGATGGAATCTTCTCTAAAAATCGACGTGATGGACTTACCCTTAAATCTTCGATATATCGATCTCCGTAAATTAATTCTAAATCCTTAAAAGTCATATACTCTTCGCCCACACATCTTAACGCTCCGGGAAGATATTCCTCGTCTGCATTCAACCAACCGCGAAGGACACCACTAGCCCGTCTGAAGCCTTTGTTCAATGCCTCTGTTTGTCCTTTATCTGGTTCACTTACCCAATATGCAAGGTGCTTTGCATATTTCCTTATGATTTCAACACTTCCATCAGTGGAACCGCCATCAATAATGATGTATTCCAGGCTGGGATAGTTCTGGTTCAGTACCGACTTTATAGCAGCTTCGATAAATGGTCCTGCGTTAAATACAGGAGTAACGATACTTATTTTAGGCCAGTTAGTTTGCAATGGTAGAGGTCACCTTCTCTCGGAAATTATCCTTTATCGTTCAATATCAATTCAGCTATTATTAAGTTGCCGTCTTCATAAGCAGCCAAGATACGTAAATAAAGTGATTTAACCACCACGGAAAAAAATATTGTAACTATTGGAAAGATTATCTACGTCAAATGTTACAAGCTTCCCATTTCGAAGTATCTCGGCATTATAGCCATAATTTCTTAAGAGTGCGATAACCTCACTGGCCTTATGAGAAAACCTTTTAAGATGTTCTTCAACTAATTCCAACATTATCAACCTCGGTCTTCGATTCACATCTCTTAAAAGCGAAGTTGCTCCATTAATGACTTGCATTTCTGCGCCTTCAACATCAATTTTGATGAAATCAACTTTGTTAACATTTCTTCTAGAAAAAACGTACTTATCTATACTAACAACTGGCACGGAAATACTCCTTGAATCCCCGACCATGTTTGGGTTTTTTAATGATGAAAACGCACTATCCGTCGAGATATAGAACACTGATTCCCCATTTAGTTCTCCAACTGCACAATTGTTGATTATCATATTTGTGAAATTATTAAGGCGAATACTACAATTTAAAAGGTGATAGCAAATTGGGATAGGTTCAAAAGAGTGAACTTCTCCCAGTCGTGCCTTTGAAGCCATTAGCAAAGTGAAATATCCAACATTTGCACCAATATCTATGCAAACATCGGTTGATTTTAGGAAATTGTAAATGAAATGCGTTTCCTGCTTTTCATAACATTTATTCCAGATTATTTGCCGTCCTACTGTTTCATTAGCAAATACAAGCATCTTGTATCCGTTAATCTCGACCTGTCTTATAGAAACTCGCTCAGGAGGAATAAGCTTCTTAGAACACCAATCTGAGATTCTATCTTGAAGATATTTCAGCCGTTTTAAAGTCATAATTTACCCCGGATTCTCAAAAAATTAAATGTGACTATAGGGGCGTATAAGAGCCTACCTATGGCTGCACCATTCATACCGAAAACAGGTATAAACAAAGCCATGCCGGCCAAAGATGCTAGTCCTCCTGTGATATTGGTCAGAGATACAAACTTAGCTTCCCCGAAACCCAAAAGCGTATAATGGGGAACAACATTTAATGCGAGCAAAAAGTAAGCAATTACTAAAATATACAGAAGGACGTATGTATTTGCTGCAAAGTCAGCTCCCATCCAAATAGTCAGAAGGAATTTCCCGCCTACAAGCAGCGGTATCGCAATTATAGCAGCAAAGATAAAACTGAATAAAAGTGCTTTTTTATATAGATTTCTCAAACCAACTCTATTTCGTGTTTCCCTTTCGGAACTTATCATAGGAAAAAGAAAGGCCAATGCACTCCCAACTAAGCCATGCGTTTGCTGTGCAACCTGTAAAGTTATCGAATAGTAAGATAATGCTGAAGTTCCAAGCAGAGATCCGATAATTAAGCGATCAGCCTGCGAAAATATCGTTGCGGCCAGACCTTGTATCCAACTGAAAAACCCAAAATTTAAAACTTCTCTAAGTGCCGTTCTATTAAACGTCGGCCACATGCTGAATTTCGATATAAACCGTCTAACGGCAATAATTGAAGCCATTAAAGTTAGACCAACAACAATCACTGTACTGAGCATAATGGTTGTCACCCCGTATCCCAAGGCAGCCAAGATAACAGAGGAAGTTACCATCAAGGTAATGCTCCCGATGTTGATCTTGCTGGTAAGGTCATAACGTTCGAAGCCCCTCATCGCAGCAAGGAAAACACTCCCCACTGTCCTTAACCCCAACCCAATGCTTGCCAGTTGTATAGCCTGTATAGAAACAGTAAAATCCTGTGGAGATATCTTGAATATCCGATGGACTAAGAAGGGTGCTAAAGCACAACCTACAATTACCATAATCAAGGACAGGACAATATACATAGTCAGCGTCGATCGAATACACCTGACAACACCTTCCTCATCTTCACGCCCCCGATATAATGACACATATTTGACCGTTGCTTCACTTAAACCGAAATTCAAAACACCTACAAATCCTGCCACTGAGTTTGCTAGCGTCCATATGCCATATTGGTTCAGACCCAGTTGATGGACAAGAAACGGCGTAGAAAAGATGTATAGCAGTGGAGTAACTATATATTCCACTATGGAAAATGAAACATTGCGCATGCCACGCTGGAATCTTTCAGACCTTTGCCTACCACCTAAATTTTTAAAAAAACTTACTGCACTCAAAGGCATCCTATGTAATTTAGTCCACATCATCTATCTAGTTGATTTGGTTTGTCTGGAGACATACCACTCTATTGTCCCTTTTAATCCTTCCTCAAATTTTGTTTTTGCTTCAAAGCCAAATTCCTTCTCTGCTTTTGTTGTATCCAAACATCTCCTTGGTTGGCCATCAGGCTTTAAGGTATCCCAAACAATCTCTCCTTTAAAGTCCGTCAGTTTTATACCGATTCAGGGTCGGGTCTACACACTCGTCATTTCTTCGGCCGTCAAACCCACAAGCTCGCTGGTGTTGATATCATTTCCTTTCAGCAGTGCCTTGACCTGAGAGGCTAACCGAATGGTCTTGCCATCATCGCATAGTAGAGCGGCTTGATGCCGAAGGGATCGCGTGCAAGGAAGAGTTCTTTC
>ERZ1292645.425-Hain-H14-02um-R2-425-length-15723-cov-5_pt1 | contig 15723 bp, 30 predicted proteins | sample MGYA00564401_ERZ1292645 | MGnify/ENA primary metagenome ERZ1292645 (study PRJEB36523, sample SAMEA6512644) | groundwater metagenome | collected 2019-01-09 | study: AquaDiva: Metagenomics assemblies of 32 groundwater samples | reverse complement strand
AGGCGGGCCAAAGCCCGCCGCTTCTTTGTCAGGCCGGCATACTGCCGTCGCTTGTCTCGTTCCTTAGCGGTCCAGGCCCGTTTAACGCACGTCACGGATGATCTCCCCGGGCAGCTTGCCCGACGCGCACGGGCAATATACCCGCCCGCAGTCCTTACATGGCTTCTCGTGCCAGGTATAGTCTGGGTGCGCGAACTTCGGATGCTTGTTTAGACGCGGGGGCTCGGCCCGCTTACGCTTGGACATGGCACCCTCCATGAGTGATCGCCGTAGCAGAAATAGCAAGGCGCAAACCCCGGCCACCTATCGTTTAACCGTTGAAGGAACTTCCTCGCGCAATCGGCGCAGTTCGCAAAGGCCGGTCCCTGCGGCGGCTTGTTGCACGTTCGGCATTTCCTGACCTCTGCTGCCATGCTACCTCCTGTCCACTAGATGGACAAACATCAGAACAAGGGCCAGTCCAGTTACGATTGTCACTGCAAGGTCCATGCCATCAGACCCCACTGTCAACGGGGTATTCATATTCAGGGCCATGATAGAGGAGATACCCCACTGTTTAAACGTCATAAGGGCAAACCATATGCCAGCAGCCATACTCGATACCTCCCCCAACTCGTGAAGTCCTGATCGCCATAGACCGTCAAGCACCAGTCCTCCCACGCCGCTTCAGCCCTTGCATGGATGAAGTCGTTTAAACTACCGTGCTCAACGGGGTCATACCTCATTTCCGTGCTCCGCTCGGGACCGCTCAAGAGCTTTACACTTGGGGCATTGCCTGTTCCACGGGCCTTCGGACATGAACTTGCGCCCGCACAGCTTAGGCTCGCTTAGGACCCCGCCGCTCCCGACTTCACGATAGAAGAGGCACGTCCGCAGCTTAGGGATGTAAGCGACGGGCTCCAAGTCACCTTCTAACATCAAATCCAGTATCTCGATCCCGAGACTACGCTTCACTTGATCCACCATCCCATATTTCGCAGATATCCCCTAGTCTTACCAGCTTCCAGGGCTCAGGCCGGTCAAACCCCTCCGGCATGGACTCTAGGCAGACCTTAACCGTAGCCTCTAATGGGCGCTTCCACGAGCAGCTTACACAACGGGAGTATATTTCCCCCCAGTGATTCGTTCCTGTGTCGGCCTCATGGCCGCAGTGAGTGCATTTATAACGTTTAACCGAATAGCGGCCCGTTGTCGGTTTCACTTGTGTCCTCCCGGTAGTGCTAGGGTTGAATGACTCTCAACGCTACCCCGTGCGTGATCCCAAATCATCCACTGTGCAACAAACGTACCAACCTTCCAGCGTTTGGCGTGCTTTCGTATCTTAGCTTCGACCGCGCAATACTCACCCCATGTCATGCGCCCGTTTAAACTCGTGTCAAGGTGAAACTGCTTGAGCATCCATGTATCCAGGCAGGCAAGGTCCGCCGTCAGGGGATAGATAGTATTGGTGCATCCTAGACGGTTGGGTATTGATAGTATGTTACTCATACTCAAGACCTCTTTTCTCTAACCAAGCCTTGACCCGAGCTAGGGTTTCCGGTAATGATTCATATAATTCACTATCGGGATACCCGTTCAAGTGATCCTCTAGTTGTGCTCGGACTATCAGGAGTAATCGCTCAGTATACCCAAAGCTGTCATCGTTTAACCCAATTGTCATTTTTGATCCTCCCCTGTTTCCTTCCCCTGTAGCACAAAGCGCTCGTTACATCTATTGCAAGTCGCGAGCCAATCGTCGGATGCTACGCGGACCTTATTGGTAATGCCGTGCTCTTTGAAGGGGACGCATAGACATTGATACAAGCGTAGCCTGCTACCACTACCGGGACCGCGACTTGTCCCACCCCTCGTGCCGATGCCAAGGGGACAGGGCCGAGGACCGCGCGTCAGGAAAGGAAACAGGCTCGCCCCGTGCCCGTTCGGTGTCCCGTCGCTGAACTGGTGACCCGTCGCAATAGCAGCAAGGTATGGGGCAAGGTCTGCCTCGGTGTAGGCCATGCCTGCCGCGAGTGCATTGAATAGGCCTAAGCGCTGACAAGCTGCTTTCCACTGGGCGTCATGGCCTGCCCCGTGGCCTGCTACCACGTGCGCTAGCTCGTGAGTGGTAGTCCCTGCCAACTGTATCGGTCCCTCTTCTGATAGAGCGGCAATTTCAAGCAAGTCCCCTGCCGCGTCTGTGGTCCACTTGGCGTAATGACAGACCCCTCTGTAACTACCATCCCCCGCGCCGTAAGTGAGCTTGGCTCGTGCTATCTTCTGGCGTTCCCCAAGGGTCAAGTCCCCGTGGGCTACGATAGCATCACGGACCAAGCGAATGTAGTCCTCGTGCGTCACGCCTGCCTTATCGGGCGGATACTGTTCTATGGCCGGATTCCAGTTATTCATATCTCTAACCTTTCTGCTAGGCCATTTACTTTGTCTCCGGCAGTTTCCCAGGCTAAGGCAAGCGGTCCGTCTTGCCAATTTGTCTGTATATGATCAGCTTTGGCATAGCAGATGCCTGCTATCATTTCAAGGACATTCGATAGGTTTGATGCGTCAATTATCTGCTCTAGCTGCCTTTCAGTTTCCGTCATGTCGTTTATCCCTTTCTGCCGGGGTAAGTCCCGACATAGATAATATGATGCAATCCCCCTGCCAAGTCAAGTCTTTTCTTCATCTATTTTCGGTACAACATAGTGTATTGTAAGATTGACACACACTATATCTGCCGGTCTTTGTCATGTTGGCAAAACCCGCCGCTTCTGCCCTGCCAATCTGTCAAAGTTGACAATCTGGCCGGACAAATTGACAATTGCCTATTAATTGTGCAGTGCCTACTTATTGAGCAGACCAGTATGGGACATAAATGTCCCAGTGGGACACAAATGCCCCGGTAGTTTCTCCCTGGTGCCCGCTTTTTAGGCAGGTGCCTAAATAATAGGCAGGTGTAGCGTTGTCGGTCAGTGTTGCAGTATTGATACACCCCGTGTCAGTCTTGCATCACGTTTAAACGCTGTAGTCTTTCGCTCCAGGGCGATTCTCCCCCCACCCTGTTTACACAAGTGGGCGCCCACTCATATATGTATATATATAGTGGGTGCAGTGATAACAAGCACTTAGCTAGCCTCTACCTATACCCCCACCTTTCCCTTTGACCCTGGTTGGCGGCAGATGCTGTAGGGGTCCCATTACACTGCTAGCCCAAATGACTGACCGGTTATGCTACAGCTTATAAATCACCTAGTTACAAGCCTACCTGACGTGGGCCTGACGAGAACCTGACGTTAACCCTGACGGGTCCCATTAACGTCCCTGCTTGTAAACACCTGGTTCCATTGGTCTGTTCACTAATCGCCCCTGTTCACTGCTGCTGAACGGCCCAAATGTGCCCCCGTGGAGCACAAATCGACAACAAAAGCTAAAGACCGCACAACCGAATAAGCTAACAGTCCCACGCTCCGGGAGACCCGGTGGGGCACCCACCCTGTCTCTCCTAGAGAGACTAGTGGGTGAATAAATGTGAGGGAGGGGGGCCGTAGACCGTTGACAAAACCCCCCCTTCGCTGTATACTTAGTATAGGGCTACATCTGGTATGCCGTCTAACCGAGGGCACAAGTATGGGCAGCGACGAAAGACACACTGACAGCAGTTATAAACCTGCGACTAGCTTTGCGTCCGACTGCCCAGACCTCCCTATTCGCTTCCACCTGTGCATCACAGACCCCTGTAAGTGCGGTGGAACTGGGCTTGTCCCGGGCGTAGACCCCCTCTACTGCCGGTGTGGAGTGCTCCTGGCCCCCCATGAAGTCCGCCTGGACCTGGGGGACGGCGACGAACTCCTGTGCGATGCCTGCCTTGGCTTATCTAACTGACAGTCTGGCCCGCCCCAGTCACACCGACCACCTGGACGGCTGAAGGGTGCAACGGTCGGTTATCCTATAATGGCATACTTAACTGACGACAAACGCAACCTAATCCTCAAGTGTAAGAACTGCGGTGGGGAAGTCAGCTACAGCACCAACTACCCCTTCACTGGCAAGGCCCGGGAAGACCAACTCGAAACGGTGCTGTCCGTGTGGCAGGAGAAGGCCGAAACCTGCGACGCTTGCCTATTTGGCCCGACAGTAGGAGCCTCCGACGATGTCAAACCACAGCCTGAAACTGGCGGTACGGCTGTACCGCAAAGCCCGAAGGGCGATAAAGCAGATGAAGGTCCGCAGGAAAGCCCGTCCCCTGAAGGCCCGCTAACCCTCAAAGATCATACCCCACCCCGAATGTACGACGCGAAGGAGTGCCAGGCCCTGCTAAGGATCAGCCACGGGCGGGCGCTGAAGTTCATCCGGGAAGAAATCATCCCCCTCGGTGGCTGCGTCCGCGTCGGCAACCGCTATCTGGTACACGCATGGGCTCTAAACCACGCGCTCTCACTGCGAACGATCCAAACCCGCCCGAGACGGCCATACTCACCTGTCCGAATGGCCCGCCTCAAGGCCAGCCGCTCGAAGTCCAAGAACTCCCTGCCTATCTCCTCCGAGATGCCGTCCTTACCCTCTGGCGAGAAGTCCTAGCACTGATGCTGGAGGGCATGATTATGCCCTCTAAGATCGGTGAACGCCTCAACGTCAGCACCGACCTGGTCCGCAAGGTCCAGGAGGACACGACCTTCGTTCGTTTATACGAAGAGGCGAAGAAGGATATGACAGTGTCCGCCGTGGATCGCATCAAAGCCAAGGCCCACGTCTGGGTCTCACGGATGGAAGAATTGGTCTACAGCCCCGACCCACACGTCGCCCGCGCCGCCCTCACCGACCTGCTGAACCGCGCCGGAACCGCCCCCGCTGCCAAGGTGGACCTGGGTCCTGCCGCGTACCGCAAGGCCGTCGAACGGTACATCGACGTGGAGCCCGAGAAGTAATAATGCTGTATCTGTATCTGGAGTGGCTTATGTCTGGCAATCTCGTGAAGTGGTTTATCATTGCTGGTGTCATCATAGCTCTGTGTATCTTCATCGCAACTCTAATGGGATGGGATGCCAAACTGTAACCGAAGGGTGGTGAGAGAGATGTTTCATGAGTCAAGCGCATTCAGCAAGATCGTGACCTATGCGGTCAATGGTGTTGGCCTGTTCCTGCTCGTGCTCAACTCAGCGGAGATTGCTACCTTTATCCCGGCTGAGGTGATTGCATACGCCTTGGGGATCGGCAATATCATCAAGCGCATCTTGACTGAGGGACCTGTTGCTGTCCTGCCCAAGAAGCAGTAGTCCCCGACAGTGCCCCCAACGAGTCGGGATAGGATACAGGGTAGCACGTGCCCTGTATATCACAAGTTATCCAATTCGTGAAGGGTCGGGGGGCCGACCCTGGAATAATGCTAATGCTAACACATATTTTGATATACTCTCTTATCACGGTTATTATCTGGCTATGCTTCGCCGCCGGAATGGGACTCCTATTTGAGACCCTGGCGGGGCGGGGATTATAGTACGGAACAATGAAAATCTGTCACGAACACCCAGGCGCTCTGGTCATCCATGATGCCGCGATAGACGACAAGTGTCCGGTCTGTCAGCAGTTCGCCTTCTACCGGGACTTCGAGGTCAAGTTGAACGAGGTCGAGCAGGACATCCGTGACATGAAGGCCAAGAATAACCGTGAGATGGGCCTGATGACCGCCGAACTCATGGCCTACGCCGCCCGAGACAGGATATGAAGTGGCTGGCGGCTATCGTATCAAACGTCCTGCGTGGTATGCGAAAATATGAGAGTCTGTCTTAGCTGTGAAGAGCCTTATGCCCGGCCAAAATTAGGCGCCCCTGGCCTTTGCCCCACATGCAAGCCGAACTATCGGCGACAATATTTTAAAGCCTATCGCGCCAAAGAGCGGTTACAGTGTCTGGACCATTACGGCAACAAGTGTAAATGCTGTGGCGAAGCACGACCAGAATTCCTAACATTCGATCACATTGGTGGCGGAGGCAACAATCACCGTAGAAAGATAAAGGGTGATAGGTTGACACGCTGGCTGTGTAAATCGGAATTTCCTTCTGGGTATCAGACACTTTGCTGGAACTGTAATTCTGCTAAAGCTATCTACGGGAGTTGCCCGCATGCCGGGATACAGAATAAAGAGAGAGCAGTGGTATCAGGATTTGAACTGGAAGCCCAGGGCGTGGCAATCTCTGGCGGATCATGCACTAGATGTCAATGACAAAAGATTCGTTTGTGCTTTTTCATTCCCGCGTGGCGGGAAAAGTGCTTGGGCTTCTAAGTATGTTGCCCCACGCCTCCTCCAGCCCGATCACCACGCTTGGATCGTCGCACCGACCTACGAGCTAGGGTCCAAAGAGTTTCTATATGTCTACAACGACCTCCTCGAACTCGGTTATCTCAATATGCGAGGAGTTACGAAACATAAGGACGTATCCGGCGGGAATATGGATATTACCTTCCCCTGGGGCTCTTTTCTCCGTGTACGTTCCGCCGAGCACACCACCGGTCTCCGTGCCGAAGAGCTAGACACCCTGATCCTGGCCGAAGCGTCCGGCCTCAACCAGGACGTTTACTACAACAACCTGTATATCCGTACCCAGAAGCGTCAGGGCAGGACCCTCATCCCGACGACGCCCAAGGGGATGAACTGGTTATACGACGAGTTCCGCGTCCCCTCAATGCCGACCATCCGGGGGATGCCGAATCCCAAGTACGACCCGGCCTTCTACAGCCTGGTCATCACCGCCGACCCTGATCTCCTGCGCCGAGACGACCCCGACTATGCAGACATCTACGAACCCAATGTCTACACGCTGGACCAAATCGCTGACGCTAAACGGCGTATGCCACCTCCGATCTACCTCGAACAGGTGGGAGGGTGTTTCGCTAGTTACGCTGGACTTGTCCTGCCCTACAATCCCGTCAAGCACCGTATACCTGCCTTTCCTATCCCCGACCACTGGACTCACGTTATCGGATGGGACCACGGCACCGGTGGCGTAAATGACCCCACAGCAATACTTATCTTCTCTTACGACGAGAAGGGGCACACCCACTGGTGGGGGGAACACGAAGGCCTCCCGAATGCGACGGCTGCTCAGAACCTTGCGGCGGCTCGCGCCCTTCTTGGTCCCGGGAAGTCACTTTCTCAAGTCGGCGTTGACCCTAGCGCCAAGCAGGTCCGCATCGAACTTCAGAACATCGGACTGTCCAGTAACATCGCATTCGATAAACAAGTAATCGCCGGAGTCATCCGGCTCACCGAGCTAATGAACTCGGGGGCCTTCCACCTTCACGAGGGCAAGTGTCCAAAGTTCGAAGATGAACTGATGCACTTGCAGTGGGATGAGAAGAAGGTTGGCAAGATCAAAGAGGGTCAGAGGGATCACTTCTTCGACGCGGCGCGGTACGGGTCTCTCCTTGAAGTCCCTCGGCCTGCTACGGGACATTCGATGTCTCTTGGGCCTTATGCTCAAGATCCTGCGTGGCGGGCAATGTGGAAACCGCTCATTGAGGCCCAACAAAGGGAGTTCGAGAACGCGAACAACCCGGACCTCCTGACGGACGATCCGTGGGGCGACATCTTGGTCAATGAAGAGTTTAATGATTCAAACGATGGGTGGGTCTAATGTGGGTCTCTAGGACACGCTACGAACAGTTAATTGCCGACGCCAAGCCCGAGTTGATCTTGGAGCTACGGCGTCAGATCAGTGAGTTGAAGGAAGCTGTCCGCTTGGGGGGAGAGCGAGTTGACCGCGAACAGCAGCGGGCCGACAACGCACTTGATTCGGTCGCCCTGGTCAAAGGCTTAGAGCGTGTCAGCCCCCCGGTCAAGCCCTCCGTCCCCGAGGACGACCCTTACGCTGAAGATTCCGCTATCGTCGAAGACATCCAACAGTCTATGCGGGACGGCGGCCTTGGTGCCGTCTTCCCAAAGGTAAGTTAAGTGTCGCTAGGCTACATCGAGTACCCCAATGGCCCCGAGGACCATAACGGCATCAGAAACTACGTCGAGAACCTAGTCGAGGCCACCAAGGGCTGGCGCTTCGATCTCGACCGTGGTAACATGCAAAAAATTTTATACTACCTGGGCCACCAGTGGGTCACTTATGATCGTGGGATGATGACCTGGCGCCCGGTCGGTTTGAGGAAGACCACCCCCCGCCCCGTCACCAACAAGATCGCCCCGTTGGTGAACAACACCATCTCCCGGCTGTCCTCACACAAGGCCCCCCTGACGTTCCGTCCGGGCGGCATGGAGGCGGCGGACGTGGTAGCGGCAGGTGTGGCCGAGGACGTGTTGCGTGTTATCGGCAAAGAGTCCCAGGCACGGGCTCTCAAGCCCGTCGCGGCCCGGTGGCTTTGCTTGACCGGCAACGTGTTCCTCGTCAACAGCTACGACAACGGCCCTGAGTCCGGCGTGCAGTTTGTCCAGCATGAGCAGGACATCAACGGCCACGTCAATGCCCCCGACGTGCTAGAGGACAATGGTGGCGCCTGCCCAGAGTGCGGCGAGACCCAGTTCCAGGCCGCGACCGACCCGCTTACGCAAGAGCCCATCGGCCAGTGGATTCCTCGCGGGCGGCACATGACCGAAGTCAAGCCACTGTTCTCGTGCCTGTACGACCCCGAAGCGGTAACAATCTACGACAGTCCTTATTTCTGTATCAATGAGTCCGTCAGCGAAGACTGGGTTGTACAAACCTACGGCGCGGAGGCCCTGGACGGCCTTCAGATAGAGGAGAGCGGTGATACCACTCAGTTCTTCCTACAAGCCCTTGCCTACGTTGGAACAGGTACTGGACATGAGCGAATTAGTGTTGCCGGACTCCGCCCTGGACGCAAGATCCGCTGCCGACGAATTTGGATTAAACCCCGGTACGATAAGGCCCCCAACGGCATCTACGCTGTTCTTCTCGGACAGGACCGCATAGCCGAGTCCAAGGAATGGGCATATCAGGACGATGAGGGCCGTCGTTTCCTCAACGTCGTCCATATCCAGTTCGACGGTCGCCCGGGGTCCAGCGTGGGCCGGACCCGCGTTGACGACCTGATCCCCAAGCAAGACGAACGAAATCTTGTCGAATCCCACTTCCTGCTTCACACTCGCCGCATGAGTAACGCCGTGTGGCTGGTGCCTACGGGAACCGGATTTGGTAAGGCCACTGGCGAAACCGGGCAGGTCCTCTCATACAGTCCCGTCATGGGTGCCCCTCCCCCTACCCGTGTTGCGGGCGTACCGCCTCCCCAGTTCCTCACCCAGTGGCTCGGCATTATCGACCAAGAAATGGACATGCTCTGGGGCACCTACGAGATCGGTCGTGGTGAAGTCCCCGAGCGAGGGAGCGACCTTGCCTTCGTGTCTCTCCAGATGCTGGACGAACGCGCTCAGCAGGCTCAGGCGACTGTCACAGAGAACTGGGTTATCGGTTGGATGGAGTGGGCCAACCAACATATTCATATCTGGCGGCAGTATGCTGACGCTGAACGTACTCTGGCTATCGGTGGCGGTAAGTGGGCCGTCCAGAAGTTCAACCAGGCGAATCTGGCCGGTGGAATTGATATGGACGTGGATACCGGCACGTTCCGGCCACGGTCTCATATCACGGTTCGTGGGACGCTTGAGCAGCTATTTCGCTGGCAGGTGATGAACCCGGCGGACCCGCAGGAGCGGTTCCGTATCTTCAACCTGCTCGGCATGTCCGAGCTAATGGAAGACTACCGGCTCGACTGGACCCAGGCCAACCGGGAGAACGACGAGTTCCTGGAGATGGTCAAGGTCCAGGGCCCCCAGATTATGATGGGGCTCCAGCAGCAGCAGATGATGGCTGAGCAGGCGGTCGGGCAGCCGGGGCCGGGTATGACCCCGCAACCGATGATGCCCCAGATGGTCCCGCCCCCGCAGCCGTGGGAAAACCATGGGGTCCATATAAGCATCCACCGACAGTTCCTTCTCTCAGACGAGTTCCGTGGACTGCCGCAGCCGTTCCAGCAGATGATGATTCAGCACATGCTGATGCACTTCCAGTTGGCCCAGGCTTCGATGCGGCCACAAGGTAAGCCGGGCGAGTCCAGTCAGCAGCCTGAAGAGAGACAGTCCAACGAACAAGGTCAGAAAGCGGCCCAACCCGGCGGTCCCGAAGCTGCCAGTGAGCCCGAAACGGAGTAGTTATGCCTTGCGATACAAGCAAATCTTACGGCAAGCTGTCCTCGATGATGAAGAAGGGCGAGACCCCCAAGGGCAGCTATAAAGTCAAGGGCAAGAAGTCCAAGCCCTTTGAGAAGAAATAATGTTTGCGCTGATTAGCCTACTCCTCGGCCCCGTCGCCAAGATCGTCGGTGGTTGGCTTGAGCACAAGCAGGCCATGCAGAAGGCCAAGCAGGAGGGCGAACTGCAGTGGGCCGCGACGATGGCAGAGGCCTCCAAGACATCTTGGAAGGACGAGTACCTGACTATCGTCTTTACCGCACCAATGATCTTCGCCATGTTCGGGTGGGACGAGCCGCTGTCCACGCTGCTTGCCATCCTCGAAACCGCTCCCGGTTGGTACACGACCGTCATCTTAACTATCGTATCTGGGAGCTTCGGGATGAACCTGCTCGACCGGTACAAGACCGGCCTCGGCAAGGCCGCATACGTCGCTGAAGTCATCCGTAAGAACGGTTCTGGTGGTGCCCCTGTGGCCCCGAAGGGCCCGATGAGTCATACACGCTGATGCCTGAGTATGCCCCTGAGTATATCCCTGAGCGTGAGCTAGCAGCCTTCCTGGGCCAACAGGAGCAGTCTGCCCTGGGCCGGGCGATGGCCGAGTCTATCCCCGGCACCGCTGAGTTTGCGGCTGGTCGGCGCGGTAGAGGACGCCTGGAGAACATTGCTAGCGTTCTGGGCAGTGCTGGTGGCGGATCATCCTCGATGGCACTTAGCGGTCGTGTGCAGGCGGGTCCGATCTATGGGGAACTCGCCAGGCTGACGGGTGAGGCCCTACGATCCATCCCGGCTGCCCTTCGGCGCCAGTTGACCGGAACGGCAGGCCGCCGGATTAAGATAAGCGAGTCACCAGAAGCCCAGGCTCTCGGCAGATATAACTTCCCTATTTATGGAAGGGGTGGACGAAGTATCGAGGAAATAAAAATCCAGGCAGACCTGCTCCCAGAAGGGGTCAAGCGACGGGTTCTTCAACATGAATTGCAGCATGCCCAAGATGAATATCTCATGCCTGGAGAAAACCGCCTGCTTTTTCCGGTTGTGGAAGCAGCGCCGGGCCAGTCCCGGGCTTTGTATGACAAGGGTTATTCTGCGGCAGACATTGCCCATGAGATCGTCCCCCATGCTGTCGAAACAACTATGAAGCCTCGGTATTATCTCTCTGAGGGTGAGGCGCGGGTTCGTGAGGCGCTAGTAAAAGCCCGTCGTCAAGAGGCCAAAGAGTTACAAAGAAATTATAAAGAGTCGGCCCGTCGTCGGGCCAAAGCCTATGACAGGCCGGTGTATTAATGCCCTTCCGCAGCACCGACCAGAAAGTTTGGATGAAGCATAACAAGCCGCGCCTGTTTGCCAAGTGGAAGTCAGAGCACGGCGAAAAGATCGTTCCGTCGAAAAAGGGTAATCAACGGAAACGTGATTTGATTGGTCCATACCCTGGTAAGAAGAAATAACTATCGTTTCAGGGTACGTTACACCCTGTAGGAGACAGCCATGCGAACGGATGAGAAGGAAATGTTCACCCTTGACACAGACACAAAGGGTGGCGCAGCGGCGGCATCCCCCGTTGAGAAGGCCGGTGAAGAGTCTGATGAGCCCGAGACTGACGAGACCGAGGAAGGTGTCGAGGAGACCGAGGAGGCTGAGGAGCAGGATGCTACCCCTCCTGGCGTTGGCCCCAAGAAGAAGCACGTGGGACCCCCGCCTGGTCACCCTCGTTGGGAAACGATCTACGCCAAGTCTAAGAAGGCTGACCAGTATTCGCAGTTTGGTTCACCGGAGCAAGTCGAGCAAGACCTGAAGCGTTTGCGGCGCTACGACGAACAGATCGACGCTGCAACGAAGAAGGGCGAGGCCGACACTGAAGAGACCGAGGAAATCCGCCAGGCCCGCGACCGAGTCAAGAAGCAGCTAGTCAAGATGTTCCCGTGGCTAGAGCAGGGTGAAGATGCCGTGAAAGACGCCGCTACACATCGAGACAGCTTGCGTCAGCGGGCCGGGGAAGCTACGGTCGAAGTCATGGAGAGCCAGGGCATCGAGGTCGATCAAGACTCCTTCAACAGCTTCTCGAAAGTCATGCAGGAGATCATCGCCAGCGACCGCCGACTCTTCCTGATTTACCGTACCGACCCTGCACGCGCTGTGAAGGAAGCTGCTGAAGTCTACGCGCAGCCGTTCCGGCAGGCGGGCGAACGTAAGAAGAACGCCGCTCTTATACGGGGCAAGCAGCCGCACGCGGCTCTGCCCAAAGCTGCTCCGCGCTCGACGGGGGCCCCGGCTGGTGGTAAAGCACCGACCGAGCCTCAGACCGTCAAGGAAGCCGAGGCCATGTTTACGGCCCGGCTGCGGAGCCTCAAGGAGTAACAATGCCAGCTACGCTATCAACAATGGCCTCCTTGTTCAAGGAGACCTACGAGGCGGGAGTCAAGAACCAGTTGAACTCCAGCCGTCCAATGCTCAAGTATTTTGAGTCGTTGGACACCAAGGACTGGACTGGTCTGGAGCACGTGGTCAAAGTCCGCGTGAACCGGAACCGGGGAGTCTACTTCGCCGCAGAGCGAGGCGCACGGCCTACCGCTGGTCAACAGCGTTTGGAGTCCATGCGTATCCCGATGCGGTATCTGTACGGCCAGATCGAAGTCACGAAGCAGCTTATGGAGGCCTCGCGCTCTAACGAGTCCGCTGTTGCCCGTGGGCTGCGCTTTGAGATGGACGGGCTGGTTGACGACCTTCGCATCCAGTCACAGTTTGCACTATGGCAGTATGGCGTCGGTATTCGGTGTCTCGCACAGGGAACGCCGGGTACGGACACCCGTATGGAAGTTGACGCCCCGGGCGGGGTTGCTGGTGCCACTAACGGTGCCCGCTTCCTGAACGAGGGCGATCAGATCGTGGCGATTGTCCCGGCGACAGGCGCCCTTCGTGCAGGCGGAACTCGTGAAGTCACGGCCCTTGCCACCGACGGGACCTACGTTGATGTAGATGCTGCGATTAACACAGCCTGGGCCGACAATGACTACATCATCAAGGCCTACGGGACTGACGCTTCTATCGCCGTCAACAACACCGATTTCAACCACCTGCCGATGGGGATGCTAGGCCTCGTCGACGACGGGACGTATAACAACAGCTACTTCGGGCTGTCCCGGACCTCGTTCCCTATCATGCGTTCGACTATCATCTCTAGTGTCGGTGCGCTCTCCGGGGACGTTATCATGCGGGGTATCCACTCCGTGCGGTCCATCGGTAAGGGCAAGGTCAGCATGCTCTGGTGCGAGGATTCTGTTCTCCGCGCCTATATCACCACAACCAATGACCAGCGCCGGTACGCGGGGGCCGATCTTTTGACCCCGAACACCGGCACCGCTGCTGCGGGCCAGGACGCTGACGAGTCCGACTCTGGCCTGAAGTTCGGTCGTATCCCCATCCACATCGACCTGGACGCCCCTTACGGGATGCTGTTCGGGTTGGATACCCGCCCCTTCGCCCGGTACGTTATGAACCCGGGCTCCTGGGTTGACGATGACGGGAACACCCTGTTCCGGTCGGCGACCTTGGTTGACGACTTCACTGCGGACTACCGTCTGTGGGAACAGTTTGTCAACTTCCAGCCCAACACCTCGTTCAGACTCGAAGGAATTTCCAGTAATGTGGTCGCGATTCACCGGGTCTAACTAGCTGATTCTAAAGGGTTTGTTGACTCATGCCAGTCTGTATAACATGTAAGATCGACAAGCCTTACGAGGATTATCATTGCGATAAGCGGTATGGTCCTCGTCGCCCCAACAGTTGGGGTGAGATACGCGATCACCACGTTTCTGTCTGTAAACCCTGTAAGTCTGCCTACGACAAAGCGAGATGGACTGACATGCCCAAGGCCAAGAAAGCTGTGCATAACGACTGGAACGGCAAACAGCGTGCCGCTAAGTTAAAGAAGGCTTACGGTATCACTCCTGAACAATACGACGAGCAGTTCGCGAAGCAGGGTGGCGGTTGCGCCATCTGTGGCCGTCCTCCTAAATCGCGCTGCCTCGACGTAGATCACGATCACAAGACAGGGCTCAACAGGGGGTTGCTCTGTCACATGTGTAATAGAGCACTTGCCTTCCTGCGGAATGATAACGGTTCCGCACGTCGAGCCGGTGAGTACCTTCTAAACCCCCCGTGGCAAAGTAACCTGTAAGACGTACCGGGTTTCGTCACCCGTAGGAGAATAATATGTCAGTTAAAGTAAGTACACCCAAGGAACTGTTGGCGGCAATCTCGACCGATGCTGAGGGGTTCGACCCCAACCTCGGGATTCCCTTCGACACGCCCCCGAAAGCCGCGCCTGCCGGACATAAGTGGGTCTACAACCGCTGGAGCCAAACGTTCGCCATTACCTTCGATGGGAACGAGGAAAAGTGGGGTGGAAACTGCTACCGTCTGTGCCCAATCGAGTTGACCAAGTTCGCGGAGCGCAAGGGCTATCTCAAGTACGACCCGATGGGTGTGAACATGATTTACACCCTGGTCAGTCAGGACCATAAGTTGTACGGCGACCCGCTACCCCCGGACACGCAGAGGCCCATCGAGGTCCTGCACCGGGACGGTGTGGAAGCGCCTACGCAGGTCCAGTATGTCCAGGTGCCCAAATAACAACTTACCCTAAGTGAGATGACGGTCAATGACTGTCATACACTGAATGATGGGAAGAATCAATGACTCCAGAACAGATTTTTTCACGTATGGAAGGCATGATCGGCTTCCAGACCGGCTCTGCCGACGGCGGCTCGATCCAGGGCAACCAGGTCGTTAACGACTGGGTGCAGATGTGTAAGTATCTTCTGCGGACCCCTGGGTTTCGCTACCTGACCGATTATGAGTTCACGATGCTAGACGACGTGGACGCGACTGGTGTGCCTATCGCCGACGCGACTGACCTGATTGCGGTCCTGGTGGAGATGGTCTCGACCATTGCCACGGATAGCGCGGGTTGGATTCACTTTGACGACGCGGACACCAATACGTTCGCGGGTTCTGCGGCTCTCGACAATACGTCGGTGGGTGCGATCTCAGTCGTCAACGTCGTCACAACCGGCGTGTCTCAGTTCTACCCCTGGATTTTCTTGGCCGGGGCCTCGCCGGTGACTGTGACTCAGTACGCGACCACGGGTATCAGGCTGACAACCGGCCTGACGGTCTCTGGTGATGGCATCGATGCTGGCGCCTTCGCTACCGATGCCTGCCGAGTGTGGGTTCTCTACAGAACGTAAGCTAACTGATTGGGCCGGGCTGGTGTCAACACTAGCACGGGGAGCCTGTAACTCTCAGGACGGCGTGGGATTCGCCGGCCCGGCTCCAGTTTTTCAACAGGATACGGGTTCTAACAATAGGCGTCAGGGGCCTGGCTCGCAAGGGCCGAATGCCGATAAAGGATAACAACAATGGCTGTTAACAAGTTTGGACCGTTGGTCGATGGGCGCTTGTCGCCTGAAATCGGCCAGTATTACTACTGGGTGGACTCGAACTTCCGTACAGCGGCGCAGGGCTGGTCGCGTGCGGAT
>ERZ1292645.422-Hain-H14-02um-R2-422-length-15737-cov-5_pt1 | contig 15737 bp, 15 predicted proteins | sample MGYA00564401_ERZ1292645 | MGnify/ENA primary metagenome ERZ1292645 (study PRJEB36523, sample SAMEA6512644) | groundwater metagenome | collected 2019-01-09 | study: AquaDiva: Metagenomics assemblies of 32 groundwater samples | reverse complement strand
TATCGCAAAATATGACGCAGCTTATTGTCTTTCGCGGTTTACAGGGAATAGGCGGAGGAGCAATGATGGCGAATTCATTTGCTATTATAGGTGATTTATTTGTTCCGGCGCAGCGCGGCAGATGGCAGGGAATGTTGGGAGGAATGTTTGGTTTGGCTTCTGTTATTGGTCCGACGCTTGGCGGATGGCTTACCGACAATGCTTCATGGCGGTGGAATTTCTTTGTGAATATTCCTATCGGTATTTTGGCGCTGGTGGCAATTGGATTTCTAATGCCAAAAATTACGTCAGGTATTAAAGAGAGAAGTATTGATTATCTTGGCGCTTTGGCCTTAACGCTTGGATTAGTGCCGTTTCTTTTGGCTTTGGTCTGGGGAGGAAATCAATATGCTTGGAGCTCTATGATGGAAATTGGATTATTTATTATGTCAACAGTATTTCTTACTCTTTTTGTTATTACCGAAAGGTTCGCCAAAGAGCCGATTATGCCGTTAGGGCTTTTTAAAAATTCCATCTTTGCTATTTCAGTTATTATTACTTTTTTAACCGCAATGGGAATGTTTGGCGCCATCTTATACATTCCTCTTTTTTCCCAAGTAGTTCTTGGCTTAAGCGCTACAAATTCGGGCACAATTCTGACTCCCTTAATGTTTGCGCTAGTCATAGCCAGTATTCTTGCCGGCCAAGTTATTTCCAAGACGGGAAAATATAAATCAATAGCGATATTCGGTATGGCAATGGTCGTAGTGGGGATGTATTGGCTTTCAACAGTTACTTCTGCGACTACCCAAATGGAATTACTGATGCGAATGATTGCGCTAGGTATTGGTTTGGGAATAACAATGCCTATTTTTACTATCGCCGTGCAGAACTCATTTGACAATTCTAAATTGGGAGTGGTTACTGCTTCAACTCAAGTAGCAAGAAGTATCGGCGGAACAGTCGGAGTGGCAATATTTGGAAGCGTATTGAATAATGCTTTAACGGGCAAGTTAAGCAATATGGCAAGCGATCCACAGGGATTTCGCGATGTATTTACAGGAGCAATTACGGAAGTTTTTCTTCTCGGCACTATCCTTATGGGGATAGCTTTTCTCGTCACATTTTTCCTGAAAGAAATACCGCTTCGAAAATCTCATACTGTTCGACCGGTTCTTGAGGAAGCGGGAATTGAAGTCGCAGTGGAAGATGGAGAATTTACTCCGAAAAGTGAGCCAAGTCTAAGAAGCAAATAAATTATTCCTTGGGTTCCGGGGGAAGAAATTCTTCGCCGCCATTATCGGTTTTATCAGTTTGTTGCGGATATTCTTCGGGTTTAAGCCAATAAACATAAGGACAGCCGGTGGCTTTTCGCGCGACTTTATCCCATCCGCTTGTTGAGCATTTTTTCATCTTTTTGCCATTGGCGGTTGTATAAAGAACTAGCTTTTCTCCGCACTGCGGACATTCTTCATCCAGCGGTTCAGTTGTCCCATTAATCCATTCGACGAAGTCGCATCCGATGGCTTTTTTGGCTTCTTTATCCCAAGAGCCGCTGGAACATTTTTTCATTTTCTTGCCAAAACGGGTAACTGCCAAAATTAATTTGCTGCCGCATTTGGGACATTTCTCATCCAACTCTTGGGGTTCAACTTCAAACCACTTGACGTAATCGCACCCTTCATTTTTTCTGGTTTCCGGATTCCAAGAACCTTTGGAACATCTTTGCAGTTTGCGTCCTGTTTTGGTAACAGTTATTTCTGCAAGTGGAGAACCGCAATTGGGACACATTCCTTCTGGAGTTTTCTGAGCGTCAACTTTTGTCATATGAGTTTATATCGTACTGTCTTTGGAATAATAAAGTCAAGGAGCATATTATTGATTAACATTCTCCAATTACATTGATTTATGGGTGATTCAGAGAAAAGCGTACTGTCCGAACAAGATTTTCATCATGAAATAGAACGTAAATTTACAGTTGCTACGCTTCCCGATGCCCTCTTAAGTTTTCCTCATTTTACAATTACGCAAAGCTACTTAGGGAATGGTGTCCGTCTTAGGAAAATTAATGAAGATGAATATTTTCTGACCGAAAAGGTTGGAACAGGACTTGATCGTCCAGAGAAAGAAACTCCGATAACGCAGAAACAATATCAGCAAAAATTGCTTGAGGCAAATGGAGGAACAATTATAAAAGAAAGATATATTATCGAGCATAATGGAAGAAAAATAGACCTAGACGTATACGGAGGGGCACTGGAGGGATTGATTATAGCTGAAATTGAGTTTGATAGTGTTGAAGAAAGTAAATCTTATTTTCCGCCCGGCTGGTTTGGCGGAGAGGTCACAGGACAAGAAGCTTATGCGAATGAAAATTTAGCGAAAAATCAAAAGGCACCTTCAGATTTAGATAAGAGAAGAGACTTGTCTGCTCCAGAAGCAATAATTGTTCCGGAAAAATCATTGACCGAAGGGATAAAGTCGCTAATGGAAATGATTAAGGCGGAAAAAGAAACGAAAAAAGATGGTCCTATTTTCGTGATGGTTTCGGGAAGAACAAGCTCGGGAAAAACTTCGGCGGTTACAGCTGAAATTCAAAGAAAATATGGAGAAAAAGTTTCTGTTCTTTCAATGGATGATTATTCTAAAGGAAATAAATTTATTGCCGATATGGCAGAAAGGGGAGTATTAATTAATTGGGATCATCCGCTATACATGGATTTTGAATTAATAAGAAAGCACCTTTCAGAACTTAAGCAGGGTAAAGCTATAGATAAACCTGTATTTAGTTTTAAAACAGGTGAGAAGGAGGGAACCGAGTCTTTTTTGCCCAATGACATTATTATCGTGGAAGGTCTTTTCGCATTAAGAGATGAAATACAGGATTTGGGAGATGTTAAGGCATTTGTTGACATTAGCTTGCACGGAAGCATTGTTAGAAGAATTCTCCGTGACGTTGTTAGAACCAATATGGATCCGGCGCAAATTCTTTCTTATTATCTTAAAATTGTCGAGCCAATGTATCAAGAGCATATAGCGCCTACCAAGAAAAATGCGGATCTGGTTTTGTTAAATGAATATAATCCGCTTAACGAGGCAGCTCGATCTGGTCTTTTTGAAGTGCAGGCAAAATTTAAGGAAGTCGATATGAAAGAAAGATTACGTAAGGCAGGAGCGGAATTTTTAAATCAAATTCACCAAGAGGATCTTTATATTATTCCAAAGGATAAAGATATAAGAGCGTCGGGTGAACTTGTCAGGATTAGAAGGCAAGATGGGAAAATTTATTTTGCATACAAAGGTCCAAAAACAATTGGAGATGTGAGAATAAGGCCAAAGTTTGAATTTGAAATAGATGAGGAAACAGCTAAGGCAATTTTTGATAGATATGCAGATAAAGGAATAACTGTAATAAAGCAAAGAGAAACATACCTTTACGACGGAGTAATTGTTGCTCTTGATTCTGTAATGAAAAAATCAGGAGAAGATCAAGTAAGTTTAGGAGATTTTGTAGAAATAAGGACTAACGACAGGAAAAATGGGGAAGCAAAACTTAAAAGCGTTTGCGAAAGACTCGGTATTGCTTATGATAGAAAAATCACTGCTTCTTATTTCGAGATGTAAATTTCAAAAAGTTTAGTTTTGGATCTTTCTCCGGAAATAAGCATTACGCATCTTTTTTTAACATTAAAATATTCCGCTAAGGCTTCAATAACGGCTTGGTTTGATTTTCCTTCAAGCGGAGGCTTGTTGACATAAACATGTAAAGTCCCCAATAAGTCTTTCTCGATCCTCGGTCTTTTTGAATTGGGATGGGCAACAACAGAAACCTTCATAGCAAAATTTGCTGCCAATTATATAGTTTTTTATTCATGAAAAGATCCTTGTTTTTGGAGAGCGGCAATATGGACTCCATATGCCGCAAAATCAATTTCTGCGCTAGCACTACGTTTAATGGGACTTATCAACGACCCTAAACTCCATAGGACTTCTGCTATTTGAAAGTGGGTATGCACTACCCCATCCATTATATGATCCCTTAATTCAAAAAGCCTTTGTTCTGCTTCCCGATTGGTTAAAAGTTGCCCTGTGGAGAAGTTATCGTTTGGTCTACGGTAGAAGCTTAATAAGACTTGAGTCGCATTTTCTGCATTTTCGATACTTGGAGGAAATAGATCTGGTTTTCTGCATTTTTCCATATACCAGATTATAAGTTTACGTTAATAAATTGTCAATTAATTCTGCTATAATCTCCATGCAAATATGGAGATAAAGAATAAGGTGGCGATTGTGACAGGTGCATCTTCAGGAATAGGAGAGGCAGAAATCTTCGTGCACGATTGGATGAAGAAATAAATCTAAGAAAGTCATAATTTTGTCAGATAAATGTCAAGCCGCAGATTTTTTTTCGATTACACTTATTGTCTAGAGTAAATTTTCTAAAAGATGACAACTACAGAAACAAAAAGAGTTGAAGTTAGCGATGGCAATGAAACCATAGGGCAACCTCCGTTAACAGTTTTTTTAGAAGACGAAAGAGCTAAAAGCGTAGATCTTACCGGTGGGAAAGGAGCAAGTCTAGCGGAACTCCGATCTATCCCCGGCGTAAAAGTTCCCGAAGCTTTCGTTATAACCACTTCTTTATGTAATCAACTTCTTGAACAAAATCCCGAAGTTAGAGGAAAAATCGATCAATTGGATAGCCTATCAGTGGATTGGTTAAGAGCAAAACTGTCTAAGGACAATGGACGAGCGGAAATTTTGGATGAAGAAATTTCCGTTGTCGGAAAATCTTTAAGAAAGAAACTGGTTGACGTAGAGTTGCCGCTAGATGCAAGAAACGAAATCGTTGGAGCTTACGGTAGATTATGTGAAATAACTGGGGTGAATAATTTGGATGTTGCAGTGCGGAGTTCAGGTAAGAGTGAAGATGGGGGAAGCAACAGTTCTGCCGGACAATATGAAACCTTTCTTCATCAGCAGGGAGAAGGGGAAGTATTAAATTCTGCTAAGAAATGTTTAGCGTCTCAATTTACAGAAAGAGTAATTGTCTATAGAAATGAGGCAAGACTTGCAATTACAGATCAAGTATTAAAAGATTATCCAGGAGATACAGAAAAGGCATTGGCGGAAAGCAAAAAGTTTTCCCATAGAGAAGCAGGACTGGCAGTTGTTGTACAGAGAATGGTAGATGCTCATTCCGCAGGAGTTGGTTTTTCAATAGACTCGATTAGCGGAGCAAAAGTTGTCCGCATAGATATAAATTATGGTTTGGGTGAATCAGTTGTTAGCGGTAGCGTCACTCCAGACTCTTATTTCGTTGACCCTATTAGGGGTGAGATAGTCGGACGGACTTTAGGAGCAAAAACAATCAAAACTATTTACGCTAAAGGAGGAACGGAAAACGTAGCGGTTCCAGAAGGAGAGAGGAAGAGATTTGTACTTTCGGATGGGAAAATAAAACAAATGGCAGGTGCGATCGTAGCCATAAGCGAACATTATGGAAAACCCGTGGATACGGAATTTGCTTTAGATGCGGATGGAAAAGTTTATTTTACCCAAGCAAGATCCGAGACAGTTGCTTCACAAAAAGACCCGATGATAGTTAGAATGAGAGAATATGTTGTTTCCGAAGAAGAAGCTGGAAAAGCAGAGGAAATCTTTAAGGGTGGCATATCTGGTTGTCCTGGAGCTGCTGCCGGAATAAAGCTAATTGCAGAGACAGTAGGTGAAGCAAATACCCTTCTTAAATCTGAAAAATATAAAGGGAAAGATGTAATTTTGGTGACCGACAGAACCGATCCGGATTGGGTTCCCATAATGAAAAAGGTTAAAGGCATTATTGCTCGTGTAGGGGGACCGAATTGCCATGCCGCAATTGTTAGTCGCGAGTTAGGCATTCCTTGTCTTGTTGGAGCGGAAGACCAAATAGAAGCTCTTAAGGACGATAAAATTCAAGAAATAACATTAGATGTTAGAGGACTGAAAGTTTACAGAGGTAAACTTTCTTTGAAGGAGGCAGGAGAAGATATAGATGTCAGGGAAATACTAAATAATCCTACGGAAACCATAGTGGGAATAAATATGGCCATGCCTGAGGAAGCAAGAAAACTACATGCTTTAGCGGAATTGGGAGACAAATTTAAAATTTCTCTTTTGCGTATTGAATTTCTTTTGCAAGATATTGGAGTGCACGTGAATGCTTTAGTAGATTTCGATTAGGGAAAGATAGATCCTAACTCCGATTTACATAAGAAAATAGCGGATAAAATTGCAGGTTATGGAAGCGGAAGAGAGTATTACATAAGGAAACTTTCGGAAGGAATTGCCAGCATCGCTTCTACTTTTCCTAATAGCGATATAATTTTAAGAACTACAGATTTCAAAACGAATGAATATCGGAATTTAATTGGCGGCGAAAGATACGAATCTGTTGAAGATAATCCTATGATGGGAGAAAGAGGGCTAATTCGCTCACTATTCCCTAAAAATAGAACGGTATTCAAATGGGAATTGGAAGCAATTAAGGGTGCGAGAGATATGGGATATGCAAATATTAAAATTATGTTTCCTGTCGTACGGGATCCTAAGGAGTTAACAGGTGGTCCTGAATTGGATGCAGTCGGTTTGAAAGGCGCATATGAGATTATGGAAGAAGTTGGTGTGAAAAGAGGTAAAGATGGATTGAGGGTTGGAATAATGGTTGAGGACCCAGCTAATGTAGTAAGAATCAATGATTTTATTGATGCTGGTCTAGATTTTATTTCTTTTGGGACAAATGATCTTACTCAATTTACTTTGGCAGTTGACAGAGATAATGGCGTGTTAGCAAAAATACCATGGTATGGAGAAACAAATCCTGCTGTTGTTAGTCAAGTTAGGGGAGTTATTAAGATATGTAAGAGTCGTGGTGTGGAAACTGGAATTTGTGGTAACGCCCCATCCAATAGTCCAGAATTTGTTCGAATGTTAGTCGAAGAAGGAATAGATTCAATTGGAGTTACGCCGGATAGAATTTTGCCGACCATTGGGTTAGTGAGGCAAGAAGAAGGGAAAAGAAGACCTAATGGGGCAGTAATTGGAGGAACAATATTTGTTAAAACTCCGGAAAGCGTTAGTAGAAATGGTAACCACCCACCAATAAATTAGAATAAAATTATAGATTTGAAAAGATGAAGTTTCCCTTTCGACCCATTGACTCATTTGCTTATCTATGGTAAAAGATATCTAGCAAATTTTACAATGAGAAAAGCTCAAGTTGCTATTATCGCAGCATCCGATTCGGATCTCCCGATTATAGGTGATGCGGCTGCAATTCTTGAAGAGTTTGGAATTCCTTACGAAATAACTATTTCATCAGCTCACAGATCTCCGCAAAGAACCGTGCTATATGTTTCAAAAGCTTATAGAAATGGCGTAAAAATTATTATCGCTGCGGCTTCTTTGGCCGCCCATCTTGCAGGAGTTATTGCTGCTCATTTTCCTCTTCCTGTCATTGGCGTTCCTCTTAAAGGAGGAGCTCTGTCTGGGGTTGACGCGCTTTACGCCACGGTTCAGATGCCTCCGGGAATTCCTGTTGCCACAGTTGCGATTAACGGAGCAAAAAATGCAGGACTTTTGGCAGTGCAAATTTTGGCAACTTCGGATAAATCACTTGAGAAAAAACTCATTCAATACAAAAAAGGCCTTGCGAAAAAAGTCGAAGAAAAAGCACTATTGCTTTCGAAAAAAGGCTGGAAGAGTTTTTCGGAGAAGAGATGAAGAATAATATTTTAAAAACAGTCAATCTGAAAAACTTAGGAAAAAAATATCAGGGGAAAGTCCGTGACTACTATATTTATAAAGGAAAACGGATTATTATAACTACGGACAGAGTTTCGGCATTTGACGTAATTTTAGGTTTTATTCCCCATAAGGGCCAAGTTCTAAATGAACTTTGCGCATTTTGGTTTGACAAAACCAAAAAAATTATCCCAAATCATCTACTTTTTATTCCGCATCCCAACGTGATGATTGTTAAGAACTGTAAACTTATCCCAATAGAAATGGTCGTAAGAGGTTATATAACAGGTGTTACGAATACCTCAATTTGGGGAAGCTATGAAAAAGGAGAACGGATTATCTATGGAATCAAATTCCCTCAGGGTCTTTCTAAAAACCAAAAATTAAAAAAACCGGTCATTACTCCTACAACCAAAGCGGAAATTGGACATGATCAAAGACTTACGGAAAAAGAAATTATAAAGAAAAAAATTGTATCTCCAAAGATATGGAAGCAAATGAAAAAAGCAGCTCTTGAACTTTTTGAGCGGGGGACAAGAATATGCGCAAAAGCCGGGATTATTCTGGTTGACACGAAATACGAATTCGGACTAGATGAAAATGGAAAATTAATGTTGATTGATGAAATTCATACGCCGGATTCTTCAAGATTCTGGATTAAAAAAACATATAAGGAGAGGTTCAGGAAAGGAGAAGAGCCGGAAAATTTCGATAAAGAATTCTTGCGTATTTGGTATGCGAAACGAGGGTATAAGGGGGATGGAAAACCTCCGAAAATGCCACAATCTTTTATTGACCAAGTAAGCAATCGTTATATCTCAATCTTTGAAAAAATAACCGGTAAAAGATTCAAAGTTGACGCCAGTCAGAATATATCCAATAAGATTATCAGCAATCTTAAAAATTATCTGCCTCGAAAAAATAAAATTAACTATTAGTTGCGAGCTATGATGCATACGATTAGGGTTTTGTCAAAAGACAGTATTTTTGAAACTTCTCCGAAAATTACAACAGCTAAAGTATATAGAGTTGAAGGAATAAGCGGCAAACAATCCAAAGTTTTGGCTAAAAAATTATTTTGTGAAAAGATAAATCAAGAATATACTTTAGATAAGCCAATCATAAGGAAGGCATCTGCTGTTATTGAAATTTCGTATAAGCCTGGTGTTATGAATCCGGAGGTTGCCTCAATAATAAAATCCGCAAATGATTTAAATATTTACCCTACCGCCGCAGACTCAAGTTACGAATACGGTTTTTATGGAAAAATAACCAAAGACAAAGCATACGAAATTATAAAAGCATTAGGACTGTTTAATAAAACAGTAGAATACATTGTGGAAATTCCCCCTAAAACACTTCTTATAAAAGGAGCCTTAGGAAAAACAACAATAGTGCCAATAAGGAAAATGGGAGATGAAGGATTACTGTCTCTTTCAAAGGATAAATTATTTCTAAATCTCCCGGAGATGAAAATAATCCAGAAATATTTCATAAAAATAAAAAGAGATCCAAAAGACATAGAGTTGGAAACTATTGCGCAAACTTGGAGCGAGCATTGTGCTCATAAAACTTTTAAAGCAAAACTTATCGTTGACGGGCAATATAAAAAGCCTCTCATAGAAAGAATTAAAAAAGAAGCCTTAAAGCATAAAAAAAATATTCTGTCTGCTTTCGTAGATAATTCGGGAGTTATGAATTTTTACGACAAAATGGCAATCTGCGGAAAAGTCGAAACCCACAATAGTCCTTCTGCCATAGAGCCTTATGGAGGTGCTGCGACAGGAAGCGGCGGCGTATTTAGAGATATTTTGGGAACAGGACGTGGGGCAAAAACTATCGCTTCAACCGACATCTTCTGTTTTGCAAAACCCGATATGAATCTTTCCAAGCTTCCTGTTGGTTGTCTTCCGCCGAAATATTTATTAAAAAGAGTTGTTGATGGGGTTAGGGATTATGGTAACAGAATGGGTATACCGACAAACAATGGTTCAGTACATTTTCATGATGACTTTCGTGCAAAGCCAACAATTATAGTTGGAGCTTATGGGATAACTCCTGTCAAAAATTCTCAAAAAGGAGAAGCCAAGAAGGGGGACATTGTAGTAGCAATTGGAGGAAAAACCGGCAGAGACGGAATCCATGGAGCAACGTTCTCAAGCGCAGAAATGACAGATCGGACTATAAATGTCAATTCTCAAGCGGTTCAAATTGGCAATGCAATTGAAGAAAAACGAATGTCAGATGCATTAATTGAAGCAAGTGGGGAAAATATTATACGTGCCATTCAGGATTGCGGAGCAGGCGGATTTTCTTCTGCAATTGGAGAAATGGGGGAAGCAACAGGAGTAAGCATTGCTCTTGAAAAAGCGCCTCTTAAGTATCAGGGTCTTTCTCCATGGGAAATCTGGATTTCCGAATCGCAAGAAAGAATGGTAGTTGCTGTTTCTAAAGAAAATTTAAGTAAATTTATTGAGGTTTGTAAAAAATACAATACGGAAACAACAGTTTTGGGATATTTTGATGCAAGCAAGAAATTGAAAGTGTATTTTAAAAAACAATTAATTTGTAATCTTGATATGAAATTCCTGCATCATGGTCTTCCCCAAAGAATAATGATCGCCCGAAAAAGTAATAAGAAAAAAGAGATCAGTAGTAAGAAATTATATTCACCAAAAAGCAAAAAAGAATGGATAGAAATTGTTAAAAAGGTTTTATCTCATGAAAACATTTGTTCTAAAGAACCAATCGTAAGGCTGTACGACCATTCCGTTCAAGGAACAAATGCTTTACAGCCATTTAACGGAGAAAAGCTAGATGGACCAAACGATGCGGTAATCTTAAGACCAATTTTAGATAAACCTTATGGCATGGTTATATCTCATGGACTTAATCCCATTTTAAACAGAATTGATCCGTATTGGGGGAGCATTTGGGCAGGAGCTGAAGCAATTTCGAATTATGTTGCCGTTGGGGGCGATTATAAAAATGCGTGTTTAATCAATAATTATATCTGGCCATTTCCCGATGAAGAATCATTATGGTCATTAGATAAATCCGTTGACGCGGTAGTTAATCTTATGAAAGTCTTAAAAATTCCAGTAATTTCGGGAAAGGATAGCTTATCATCAACATATAAAGGGAAAGACGGAACAGTCATAAAAATTCCGCCAGTCCTTTGCATGTCTATTTTTGGAAAAATCAAAGACGTTGGGAAAACATGCTCGGCTGATTTTAAAAAGTCTAATTCTATCTTAATTTTGGTTGGAAAAATGGATTACGGAAATTTGGGAGGTTCTATTTATTACGATACTCAAAATATAGTTGGAGATAATGTTCCAAAAATAAATCTTAAAATTTTGCCAAAAACTTTACGGGCAATACAAAACGGAATTCGCAGACAAAAAATTTTATCTACACATGATGTTAGCGAAGGCGGTCTTATTACAGCTATTTTTGAAATGTGCGTTGGGGGGAATATGGGAGCAGATATTGATATCGGGAAAATAAAAAATACAAAAGATGATTATATTTTATTTAACGAAACAGCCGGCTGTTTCATTGTTGAAGTAAAGAACGAAGATATTGCCGAAAACTTATTTAAAAACATTCCTTATGTAATTTTGGGAACAACGCAGAAAGGCAACTCGCTTTATGTTAGAAACAAGAACAGAATCTTATTTTCCGTGCAAGTGGAAGAATTAAAAAAAGTTTGGCAAGAGCCAATGGGAAAAATATTTAATTAAAATGATACTAAAACCTAAAGTATTAGTCCTAAAAACCGACGGAACAAATTGTGATGAGGAAACTGCTTTTGCCTTTAATCTTGCCGGTGGTGATGTGAAAATAGCTCATGTTAACGATTTAAGAAATAAAAAAGACAGCCTTAGAAATTATCAAATTTTGGCAATTCCCGGAGGATTTTCTTACGGAGATGATGTTGTATCAGGAAAAATTCTCGCTATTGAACTTACGTCATTTTTTTCGGAAGAACTAAGGAAATTTATTGAAAGAAAAGACACTTTGATAATTGGAATTTGTAATGGGTTTCAAGTTTTGGTAAGAACAGGACTTTTGCCATTTAGAAATTTAGGAAAAATGGATGCGACCTTAACTAATAATGACTCCGGACATTTTGAATGCCGGTGGATAAATCTTAGGATAGAGAAGAATAGTAATTGTGCCTTCCTAAAAAACTTAGAAGGAAATTTCGTTTCCTATCAAGTGGCGCATGGGGAGGGAAAATTTTTCGCAGATAAAGAAAACATAAGAAAGATTGAAAAAGAAAATTTAGTTACATTTAGATATGTTGACCAAAACGGAAAACCAACACAGAAATATCCGGAAAATCCGAATGGAGCAATAAATGCAATTGCAGGAATTTGCGACCCAACGGGTAGAATATTGGGTCTTATGCCCCACCCGGAAAGATTTGTAAGAGTAGAACAACACCCAAATTGGAGAAGACCCGACGCTAAAAAACCACAGGGTCTGCCAATTTTTCAAAACATGATAAATTATATTAATAAGCTAAAATGAAAACACACAGCGATTTTGAGAAAAGATACTTAATATTGTGTGATTTCGATGGAACTCTATTTAAAACGTCCGATCCAAGCCCTACGGGAATGACTGTTCAGAAAGCATACGTTCAAAGCCTCGACGACATTTTTGGCAAAGGTACTGGGGAATTGTTCTTTTCTGGCAATGGCTTTAATGGAGAAGGACCATCGCAAATAATACAAACTTTTTTAAGCACAACGAATGGAGACTTTGTTCATAAAATGCAAAATGCAAGGCGTGTATGTAAAGAATAAAACGGCCATTTTCCAAAAATAATACCGGAATCACAAAATGGAGAAATTCAATGGAGCGATGAAAAACCAGAACTGGCGCTCACCCAAATGCTAATTATTAGAAAACTTAGTTATCTTATGGGAGAGGTAGGAATTCCTGATAGGAATGGTAATTCGTGGCCATTACCATGCGAAGGAGTATTAAATTTTTTTTATTCCCTAGGTCTTCTTAAAAAAGAAAACGCACCAATAGATTTCGCAATTGTTTCATCTGGCCATGAGTCTTTTATAAGAAAAACTCTAGAGGCATGGAAGATGCCACAGCCTGATGTGTTGGTAACAGAAGACGATCTACGGCCTAGAAAATTTCCGCAAGAAGCAGAAGATAAATTTAAGCCAGGAGTATTCCCTGTTGCCTTGGCGCATTTCTTGTGGCTTAAAAATCAAGGGATCGTTTTTTCAAAAGAAATAGGGCTTGATACAAAAGAAAGAATAATACATATAGGGGATACTCCTACAAAGGACTTAGTAATGGCTGCTATGGCTGGTATTAAATGTAATTTTTTATATCCCCATACGTCATGGGAGTTCATAACGAAAAAATTGACGACAAACAAAGGTTTACTTGACGGAAGACCCTTAGTAGAGATATTAGGACCACAATTAATTGTAGCTGAGGGTCTTCCTACAGGAAGAAAAGAAAGAATATGAAAAATAATTGGTATGTGATAACTGGCGCGCCGAGTTCCGGCAAAACAACTATTATTAAACTTTTAGAAAAAAAAGGATATAAAGTTCTGTATGAAATAGCAAGAGCATATATTGATCAAGAATTAAAAAAAGGGAAAACTATACAAGAAATTAGAAAAGATGAAGCAAATTTTCAAAGAAAAATATTAGATCTAAAAATTAAATACGAAAGTAAATTAAATCCTAAAAAGATAACTTTTTTGGACAGAGCAATTCCCGATTCAATTGCGTATTATGAATTAACTAAAGTTCCACGGGACAAATATTTAGATAAGGCAATGAAAAGAACATATTACAAAAAAATATTTATATTTGAAAAATTAGAACTTGAAAAAGACTACGCAAGGACAGAATCAAAAAAAGATGTAGAAAAATTAGAAAGCTTAATAGAAAAAGCATACGAAAATTTGTCTTTCCCTATTATAAAAGTTCCCAAAATGGGTGTAGGAAAAAGATTAAAATTTATCTTAGATAATTTATGAAAAAAACTTCCATTACTTATCGTAAGTCTGGGGTAAATTATCAAGATTTAGATCCGGCTAAAAAATTAGCTCAAGCGGGAGCCTTAAAAACTTCAAAAAATCTTAATGAAAATGGGTATAAAGAAATTTCCGATATGAGAGGTGAGTCCGCTTTTGTTTGGCAACAGGGAAATGTTTTGATGGCATCCGTCATCGAAGGTTTGGGAACCAAAAATTTAGTAGCAGACCAAATGCAAAAAATCACAGGAAAAACTTATTATGACATTATTGGTCATGATACCGTAGCAACAATAATAAATGATCTTGTTAGTGTCGGGGCAAAACCGTTAACTATAAATGCATATTGGGCAGTAGGCCAAAGTGATTGGTTTAAGAATACAAAAAGAATAAAAGATTTAATAAAAGGATGGAAAAATGCATGCAATTTGGCTGGCGTCACGTGGGGAGGCGGCGAAACTCCAACCCTAAAGGGAATTATTGATCCGAATGCTATGGATTTGGGAGGATCTGCGGTTGGAATAATTGAAAACAAAGAAAAATTAATTTCGGACAAAAAATTAAGAGAAGGGGACAGAATTTTACTTCTCAAAAGTAACGGAGTTAACGCAAACGGAATTTCCCTGACAAGAGCAATAGCGAAAAAACTTCCGAAAGGTTATGCAACGCCAATAAATGTCCCGCGAAGCGGGATCCCGTCGCGCGGGAGAAAAATGTACGGAAAAGCATTATTAACCAAAACTAATATTTATGCAAAATTAATCCAAGATTTATTAAACGGCGGAATTGATATCCATTATATTTCCAATATCACAGGTCATGGTTTACGTAAAATTATGCGCGCAAGACAAAATTATACTTATGTAATTGAAGAAATATTTGAACCTCAAGAAATTTTTAACTTTATTCAAAAACATGCAAATTTATCCGACGAGGAAATGTATGCAACCTACAATATGGGTATGGATTATGCAATATTTCTGCCCCAAAAAGATATTGCGAAAGCGCAAAAGATTATTATAAAAAACGGCTTTAAAAGTATTAATGCGGGATACGTAAAGAAGGGAAGACGCCAAGTTATTATAAAACCCAAAAACTTAATATATAAAGGGAATACGCTGGATTTAAGATAGCAATATCCTTATTTACTTTTGCGAAAATCTTTTATAAGCTAGAAGCAAGATGGAAGAAGGTTTTGGAGATGAACGCTCAATCCTAGAAGAACTTCATGAAGATGAGAAAAAAATCCATGAAGACGAAAGAAAAATAAGAGTAGCATTTTTTGGAATTGGGGCGCTTTTCATAATTGTTATTATTGTCGGAATTTCTTATCTTACTTTACAATCAGCTAAAAGCCAAAAATCTGTAGATATTGCAAATCAATTAACTCCGGCTCCATTTAATTCTCCTGCCCCAAAATTAACAGAAACTCCAACGCCTACGCCAATAGTCATAGTTAAAGAAGTTATTAAGAACACTTCTGTAAAGGACCAATTTATTCCTTTTGGTAGCGGAAGCAATCAGACAAGTGACTGGGCGGATGTTTCGGGATTACAGGCAACTATAGACTTTGGAAGTTATGGGAACATAAAAGATGCCCGTTTTGAGGTATCTGTTAATATCCCAACAGCTAACCAAACCGCTTCCGTTAGGCTTTTCAATGTTACGGATAAACATCCGGTATGGCAGTCGGAAGTAACAACTACAAACAACGTTTATACGGTTTCACAGCCTATTATTTACGATAAGGGTATCAAAACTTACCAGGTGCAAATGAAAACACAGCTTCAGTTTTTGGCCAATCTTAATCTGGCAAGAATACACATAACTTTACAATAAATTAAAATAAATCCTTAAAATTCCCCAAACCCCTTTTCCATGTTTGGAATTTATTTTCATTTAGCTTGGTGGTATAATGTCGTCCGTGATGAAAGAAGCATTGTTGACTTTA
>ERZ1292645.421-Hain-H14-02um-R2-421-length-15772-cov-8_pt1 | contig 15772 bp, 12 predicted proteins | sample MGYA00564401_ERZ1292645 | MGnify/ENA primary metagenome ERZ1292645 (study PRJEB36523, sample SAMEA6512644) | groundwater metagenome | collected 2019-01-09 | study: AquaDiva: Metagenomics assemblies of 32 groundwater samples | reverse complement strand
CAAAAAAGCCATGTCGGGGCGACATGGCTTTTCCGGGGCTTACAGTGCGCTTACCAGCATCTGTTCATCGGCGCCGCTCCGGAGCGGTCGCGTACGCCGGCGCTGGTGAGCGTGAGATTGCCGCAGTCCGGATCGGTAAAGGTGCCGTTGGGCGTCGCCGTCAGCCTGAAATCGGTAGGACCTGTTATTTGCGCTGTCGTGACGGTGTAGGCGCCGCTCGTGAGATTCGGATTCTCCGCCGAGTAGATGGTCGTTCCCGCGGTCACGCCGTACGCCGGCGCCAGTTCCGCTTGGGTTGCGTAACGGTTCTGGTCGGTAAAGAAGCGCTCCTGCACCTGTGCCGTTTTCAGCAACGCGGCCTTGCCCTCGGCGCGCTTGCCTTTACGCACGTAGTCCTGATAGCTGGGGTAGGCAACCGCAACCAGGATGCTGATGACCACCACCACCGTCATCAGCTCGATCAGTGTGAAGCCCGCAAATTTCCTGAGTGTCATCGCGTTCACCTTTCAGTGGAACGGCATTAGTCCGCCTGCAATTCGCGCCACGATACGCGTCCGCCCGAGGCGCTCAAGCCGATCATGGTGGAGGCGTTGCCGCCACTGGAGCCGGCAGCGAGCGCGTAGGCCATCAGGAAGCCGGACCCTGCGACCAGCGACCCGCCGGTGCCGAAGATCACGCTGCCGCCCGAGCCGCCGCTGGTGCTGCCGGTGGCCTTGACGATGGTGGGCGTCGGCGTAATGCCGATCGTGGACTGCACGCCGCTCGCGTAGACGTTGCTGCCGCCGAACATGACCTGGTCCGCGGTGTTGAGCAGGCCGTTGGCGTCCACGTCGATGACTGCGCCGGCGATGCGCGCGCCGGTGGCTGGATCCAACACCATCAGGAAGCTGGTGCCGCCGAACACGCAGGTCTGGGTGGACGGGACCAGCGTGGTGAAGATCAGCCGCCCCGCGGTGAGGATCGGCCGGAACACGCTGCGCTCGCCGGTAGTGGTCGAGTTCGGGAAGTCCATGTACCAACCCATGTGCTTGGTCGGCGAGTCATTCGCCACCGGCGGCGTCGTGTCGGTCGACCAGGCGGGCGAGTTGTTGGACACCACGCGGAACGTATTGGTGCCGACCACCACGTCGTTGACCGTCTGCTGCAGCAGCTGGGTTCGGCTGGTCACCGTGGTCTGCACCGAGACCGTCGCCCCGTCATTCTTGTCCCAGATGCCGTAGAACGACTGCGCCAGATACGGCGCGGATGGATCGGTCGGCTCGAGGAACTTGCCGGTGCCGAAGGTGATGATAAAGCCCTGGCCGGTCGGGTGCAGCGTGCCCTCAACCGCGGCCGTGATCGGCTCCGCGTTGTTGGCCGAGTCCTTGGCGCTGAACAGGATCACCTGGTTCGACGCGGCGGTCCAGTTGGCGATGTTCGCGTCCCTCAGATCGAACTTGTGCAGGTTGCCCTGGAGGTCGCCAGCATAGACGAAGTCCACGAGCCCGTCGGCGTTGATATCCGCCGGGAACGGCTGCGCCAGCCCGTTCGGCGTAGCGGGACTGCCGACCCCGGTGTTGATCTTGATGTAGTCGGTGCCGGACACCCAGGTGCGGTTGGGACCGGTCGGGCCGTCGAGGAAGAGGATGAACAGCACCGCGTTGCCGCTGCCGTTGGCGCCGTCGGCCTCGCTGTTGTTGTAGCCGCCGGACACGATGGCCGCCCACCTGCCGTTCTTCATCTTGCGGATCTTCGGCTCGCCCGTTACGTAGCCGAGATCGGCGTCATCGGTGTCGTTGAACTCCCACAACGCGATGCTGCCGGCGTTCGCCTCGGTGAACAGCGCGGGATTGGTGATGTCGAGCGCGAACACACCCTGGCCGCCCGCCGCCAGCCCGCTCACCAGCACGGTGCGCCACTGCCCGCCGAAGAACGCGTCGCCGACCTCAGGCGTACCGTCCACGAAGTAGCGGTGCACGTAGGTCTTGGAGGTGAGCTTGTTGAGGTTCGCATGTGACTTGCTCGGGATATAGGCAAGCACTTCCTGCCCGTCCGACGCCCTGAAGGCGTGCAGCATGCCGTCGTTGCCGCCGACGTAAATCATCGGTGCGCGGCTGAGGTTGTTCAGCCGGAACGTCGCGTAGGACGCTTCGCCGATGCCGGCGTTGGGCGGCCCGACGAAGTTGGGGCTGGAATTGATGACGTCGCCCAGCTTGCTGATCGGCCGCTGGCGGAACGAGGTCACCGCCGTCCCTTCCTGCGACGGATCCCCGCGCAGGTAATTGAGCCGAAGCTGGCCGAGGCCGTCGTTGATGCCGGTCGTTGGGTAGGTGTTGAGGTTGGTGATCAGCGCCGGAGGAATGTCCGTCGCGCCCGGACTGGCGGGATTCGCCGGCCAGCGGAACGCCACCCCGTCGCGCACCGTAGAGGTCGTGTTATAGGTGAGGATCACGCGCCCGCTGTTGGGATCCTGGCCGTTGATGACCTGGCCCGCGTCCCACGTCGGGTTGGTTGACACGGTCCCGTCCAGATTCACCGGGAAAGCGAGCACCTGGCCGCTCCAGTCGTTCGCGTTGAAGCGCGCCTGGTAGATCGCGCTGCCGGTCTGCAGCGAGGTCGAGTTGGTCGCCACCGAGGAAGCCGAGGCGTTTGCGAGGATGGCGATGAAGGCGCGGTTGAGCGCGGCTTCCAGTCCCAGCGGGTTGGTCACCAGGAAGTAGGTGTCCGGAATGCCGTCCTGGCCGGCGACGCCGTTGCCGAGCTGGCTGTCCCACTCGCTTTGCAGGTCGGGCAGATTATTGCCGTTGCTGTCCACGAAGGCGCCGTACTTCGCCGCGATGGCGAGCGGATCGGGCAGCACGCCGGCTGTCGGCGTGGCGGATGGTGTGTAGGTCTGAGACGTGGGAACGTTGATGACATTGCAGTTGACGCACTCGGCCGTTAATGGCCCGGTCGGGGGCTGGTACGAGTAATTGAAATTCAGCCCCCCCGAGTGATAGTGGGCGCCGTCCCGAGTGGTGCCGCTGATGATGTAACCAAAGCCATGAGTACCGCTCGCGGCGGTGGCGATGAGGTCGGTGGTGATGGTGATGTTGCCCACGGTTTCACTGGTAGCCGTCAAACTGCCGCACGAGTTGGTGGCGGTCTTCACGCAGTAGCGGATCACGCCCCAGGCGTCCGAGTCGTAGTCCGCTCCGTGCTGAGAAACCTCCCAGTTCACGTAGTACGCACCTCTTTCCGTCCCCGTGGCCGGGCCCGTGGCCGGCGCCAGCGAGCCGGGCACGACCCGGAAGTCCACCATCGCGCCGGCGCCCACACCGGAGGGGCTCATGGTCACCTGCGGACGGTAAGCCGGCAGGATCGTCGCAATGGTTTGCGCCAGGTTGCTGGGGTTTTTCAGCGGTATCTGCGGGATGTTCGAGGACAGCGTGATCCCGTAGGTCGTGACCTTCAGCGACTTGGTGTCGGATCCCGGCACCGCCAAGTCGGTGCGGATGCGGTTGGTGCGCGCGTAATGGGCGAGGCCCGCCATCAGGTAGCTGCCCTCGAGCGCCGGCGCCTCCGAGCAGATGCCAAGGACCTGACCGAGAGCGGGTACGGTCTTCGCCGTGCAGATCTCGAAATCGTTGCTCGTGGAGGGGGTTGCCCCGGCGCCGATGATTTTTCCCACGAAGAATTGATTGCCGGTGATCACCTCTGCGACGCCGACGGCGTCGGTCCTGGCGGCGGCATCCGGCGCGCCGGCGAGGACTGATGCGCTGGTGAACTGATCTCCGTCAAAGGAAGATACCGCAGCGTTGAAATTGATAACGTTGAGCGGCGCGCAGAAATTGGAATTGTTCAGGAAAGTGGCGCCATTGGTGAAAGTCGCCAGCGGCAAACCGAGCGCCGCGTCCTTCGAACCCACGCTCGTGTACTGGAAGGCGGGTGTTGCGGCCGCGCCGGCAAAGTAGCGCAGCGATTCGAGATAGATCTCGGACATCGGGTTGCCCCAGTTGCCGCATTTGCCTTCCGTGAATTCCGAGCGGTTGTCCGTAGCCGTGCCAGCGTCGAACACGAAAATCGGGCAGTTGTCCGCTCCGGCGTAATCGCTGCTGGGGTAGTTAAAGCCGTAGATTCTAAGCCTGCTCAGCGTGCCTATTATGTGCCCGGCGGCGGGCGGCGCGGTAAACGTGCCGTCGGTGCCGGTGTTGATCTCGTTGGTCAGCACGCCGGGGTTTTTGCGCAGCACGCCGCCTGACTTGTTCTTCGTATAGCTGCCAGTCATCAGTCCGAACTGGATCAGTCCGGGCTCGCCGAACTCTTGCAGCAGCCCGATCGGCTTGAAATTGCCGCTGGGATATTGCTTGCAGCGTTCCTGACCGAGCAGCGTCGAACGACAGGCCTCCACGCGGACGGTGAAATCGGTTCCGCCGAGACGGTGGGCCGCTATGGACGGCTCTCCCGCGTTGGAATTGAGGCCGCTTGCCCCGGGAAGGTTGCCGTTCCAGCGAGCGCCGTTGAACGGCGACCCTTTGGACGGGCTGGTGTCCTCGTTCCAGAGGCACTGGCCGTGTTCCATCGAGTTCCAGAGTGAGAAATCGCCGCGCGCCGCCTTCAGTAAAGGGGGGTTCGTGTTGGTATGAGAGACCGAATTTGCTCCGCTGGTTGAGCCCACGGTGACGTTACAGAACGAGATGCCCGTCTGGGAAAAGTTCTCGATGGTCCATGCAGCGAAGGTCCCGGCGCCGTTCACTCCCGTCACATCGATTTGAATCGTGACATTGCTGCCGGAAATGGCGCTCACGCGGCCGATCATGAAATTGGCGGGGGCTGCGGTCACCGCTGCCTTGACCGCGTCGCCGATGGCAAGCGGTGCGAGGTTCGCTATCGCAGCTACGGTGAACGTTCTCGTCGCTGGGAATGGCCCGGTGCTAATGGTGATGCTGGAGGCGCTCGTGGTGGGATTCCTCGCCGTCAGGACCGGAGCATCAAACGGCGTCAATCTCTGGATGTCCCTGACGCCGTTCGCGTCGAGGCCGCTGTAGAACTTCGAGAAAGCGTGCGCGTCGTTGGGGAGGTAACTGCGCTCAAGCACGGTCAGCGTGGACGAGTCCGTGGAGCGGAGGCCGCCGAACAGCAGCTTGCGCACGGTGTCCATGCGGGTCATGGAGACCCAGTTCAGGAAGTTGCCGCTCCAGTTGCCCGCGCAGTACTTGTCGGCGGTGATCGAGGCCGGCTCGAAGCGGCCGGTGCCAGTGTTGTAGTTGTAGCACTTGAAGCTGTCGAAGTAGCCGTAATAGGTGATGCTGTGCTTGTAGGTGATGTCGAGCACGCCGTCACCGTCGAGGTCGCTGTAGTCGGTATACGCCTTGTAGTGCAGCTGGTGGTCCTTGGCGATGTTAAGCATGACGATCGGCGGGACGTTGGCGCCGGTGATCAGCGGCGCCTGCGCCAGGTTGAGCAGTGCGGCAAGCGACGGTTGCGCTGTCATGCAGAACAACGCCGTTACCGCAATCGCCTTCTTGATCAGGTGTTGGGTCGCGAGTTTCATAACAGGCTCCTGAATTCTCAACCGGATGGAATTAGGGTTTCAGAAAGATTTCCTGCACGGTAACGACGGTGTTGGGGTTGCCCCCGTACCCGCGGGCCGTAATGCGATAGAAGTTGCAGTAGGATGTACCGCCGATCGAATCATCGAACCGCGGCAGGCACAGCACCTCGATGATGTAGCGTGGTTGCGCCGAGATCCCGACCAGCAGCGGCGCGCCGGTGAAGGTGCCGTACGCCACACTTGGCGTCGCCTGCATGTTGACGCTGAGGGTCGCCGGCGGAATCCCGGAAGTTGCGTTATAGGCGGTCGGCCGGCACAGCCCCATCTCGTTCCCGACCGTTCCGCACGACCCGTTGTCGGTATCGGTGCCGTCGCCGAAGCCGGTCTTTTGCGAGATCGCCGGAGTGCGCGCCCCGGCGAACGGTGGAATCACGATGCCGTTGACGTCGCGCCGCGCGTCGCGCAGCGCGGCCTCCGCCGCCTGGAACGCGAGGCCGAGGTCGCGCGTGTTGCCCGCCATCCTTTCCTCGAAGGTGGTGGCGGTCATGGCGGTGACGCCGAGTATGGTGAGGATCGTCAGGAACAGCAGGGCGATGATCAATACCGCACCGCGTTGGGCATGGCGCTGGACGTTTTTCATAGGGCAGGTCCGGGTCAATGGCTGAATCAAGGCGTACGGTTGCGCAGATTGATGGTGGTGGTCACGGCGCGCCGGATGCGCAGGTCGTTGTACGGGCCGAGCACGACGTCGTTCAGTGCATAAGTCTTGATATCCTGCGTGGCCGCCGCCAGTCCCGGGGTCTGGAACAGCAGGGCGACGCGCACGCTCACCACGTTGTTCAGGTTGGACACGTTCGGCAGCGCGACATAACGGTCGGCGGTGAGATCGGCGTTGGTGTCCTCGCCGAATACGAGCTGCATGTTGACGACGTCGGGCACGATTTCCACTGCGGCACCACCGGTGCTGCAGAACAGCGCGTTGCTGCCATTGGCGCCCACGGCAATCGAAAAGGTGTTCACCGCCATGGCGCCGGCATCGATGCGGTTGCCCAGGCAATCGAGGATGGTGCCGTCCGGCGCGCCCGTGCCGTTGCCGCTGCCTTGGTAACGTAGGGTGAGGGTGTCGGAGGCCGTGCCCGCGCCGTCGGTCGCGGCGAGCGCCACGTTGACCCCGCTGAAGACGTTGCCGGTGACGGAGTTGGGCTGGCTCTTGTAGCTCGCCAGGTGGATGTTACGGATGAGCAGCCACTGCGCGTAGCGGGTGTTTTCCTGCATGCGCGATATGTCATCGGTGGTGGCGTAGGTCCGACGGCTGCCGAGAAAGAGCTGCGCGATCACCAGGGTGAGGAGCAGGCTGATGGTGACCGCAACCATCAGCTCCACCAGGGTGAAGCCGCGGCTCACGGTCCGAGCCAGCTTGCGTGGTCTAAGAGTCGGCTTCATGGATTGAAAGAGGTATAGACGTATTTGAGGTTGCCGGCCACGTTGCCCTGCGTGCGGTCATCCACCCACCAGATCTTCACCACGTAGACCGTCGCGCCCGTGCCGTCACAGCCGGGGGCTGCCGGCGTCGGATTGGCGGGCGTATCCGGCGTGCTGTCGAGGCACACGATCCCGACCCCGCCTGGAAAAGATGCCGCCACCCGCTGCGCCCACTCGAAGCGGTCGTTCGCCGCCAGTTCGTTCGTCGTGCACCCCGCGGTCGCGTTGCAGCCCGCGACCCCCGTGGTGTAATCGGCAGTGCTGGGCCTGTCATATTGGCCGTTGATCACGCCCTGAAAGTTCGCCTTCATGCGGTCGACTATGTCACTGGCAAGGACGGAGGCGGCGGAGCGCAGGCTGGCGCTCTGGTTGTTCTTGAGCGCGAAGACCTGCAACCCCGCCAGCCCGAGCAGGCCGAACGAAACGACCACGATCGCGATCATCACCTCCAGCATGGTGAAACCGGATGATGGGTTGCGCATGGCCGCTTCCATAGTTCGGTTGTTCATGCCGGTTACGGGCAGGTTATTCGGCTGGCAATCGCGCGCCCGGTCGCAGAAACCGTAATGAGCCGTCCCTTGTTCGAAGCCGCAGCGGCGCCCACCGTGGCAATCGTGCGCGAATCGCACAGCGTGAACTGGACGGTGCCGGCGCCACCGGGAGTCACGACGCCGGAGGGGCGGAACAAAACCATCGGCCCGCCCGCGCCGTTGTTGGTGTGGCCGACGCTCGTAAGGGTGTTGTTGCCATCCAGCGCCGGCACTATCTTGATGATGTCGGTCGGGGCCCCGACGAGCCCGTCCCCGTCCGGGTCAACGAAAACGATCCATCCTAGCTGCCAGTTGGAGGTGGTGCAGGCCGTGCCGCCGGTGCTGGTGCAGATCGCGGTGCGCACGCCGCGTTTGACCGCTTCGCCGCGCGTCACCGCGAGATCGGTCATGAGGTCATTGGCTTGCGAGGTGATGCGCGCGTTCATGGTGAGATCGCGCAACGACGGCGCGGCGATGCCGACCAAGATCGCCAGCAGCGCCACCGTTATCATGAGCTCGATCACCGTGAAACCGGCGTAACGGGATGTCATGCTCGCTCCGTCAAGTGTCCTCTGTTGTGACGGGTGCATTGTGGGCCGCGGGAAATCCGGTTTCCAGCGCTACCCGATGGGCGTCGCGAAACCGGGTACGAAAGGCAAAAACGGGCCGGAATTCGTGACCGAGCGCACGAATTCCGACGCAGGCGGATCGCCGCCGAAGCGGGGTCAGACCGCACATGTGACAGGTTCCCGTTCGCGGCTTCGAGGGCCCTGACGGGGCCAGGGCGGAGCCGCGGAATTCGCTGGCAAGTCGATGAATCCGTAAGAATTAGACACAGTTTAAAGTGATCGTGGACCCCCACATCGTTCGCATCCGTTCAGCGGTATAATTGCCGCCCGCAAGCAGCTTGTCGGACATGGCGGTGCAACAGTCTGCTCAGGAATTTGCCGGACTTTGGGTCCGACAAATTCCTAGTGCTGTTCGCGAATTCGCTGTAGTAGCTCAGCTGGTAGAGCAACTGATTCGTAATCAGTAGGTCGGTGGTTCGAGTCCACTCTACAGCACCAAAAAAAGCCCACCGCTCGGTGGGCCTTTTTTTAATTGACACGTGCACGGTGTTGACTCAGCTCTAATCTTCGGTAATTTTCGCCTGGCTGATCACCTTGGCCCAACGCGCGAGTTCCTTGCGGATGTGCGCGTCGAACTCACCGGACCAGGTTGTTCACAAGACCCCGGAAATTCCGCCGTCGAGGTTGAGGCTGCTGCCGGTCACGTAGCTCGCCGCATCCGAAGCCAGGAACGCGATCACGTTGGCGACTTCCTCGGCCTCGCCGACCCGCTTCAGCGGGATGTCCTTGGCGACACGCGTGTAGTACTCATCAGCGCTGATCCCTTCGCGCTGGTAGCGCCGCTCGTGCTGGCCGGACTTGATCTTGCCGATGCATACGGTGTTGACGAGGATGTTGTGCGGCGCGAGCTCCTTGGACAGCGCCTTGGTGAGGGCCAGGCCCGCGGCGCGCGTCACCGTAGTCGGCAGCGAGTTGGCGCCGGGCTGCTTGCCCCCTACGGTGGTGAGGTTGATGATGCGCCCGCCGCCCTGTTTCTTCATATGAGGAATGGCGAGCCGCGCGCAGCGGATCGCGCCGAACAATTTCAAGTCGAGGTCGGCCTGCCACATCGCATCACCAACGCTGTCAAACGCACCCGCTATCGAGGTGCCGGCGTTGTTGACCAGGATGTCGAGGCGGCCGAAGCGCTGAATGACGGCGGTCATGAAGCGCTCCACGTCGTCGGCCTTGCTCACATCGGCCGTGACGCCCAGAACTTCGGCGCCGAGCTTCGCGATCTCTTCGGCTGTCTGCTGCACCGAGTCGGCGTGCCGCGCGCAGATCGCGACTTTTGCGCCTTCCCGGGCGAACCTCTGCGCAGAGGCGCGCCCGATGCCCTCCGTGCCGCCGGTGATCGCGGCGACCTTGCCTTTCAGTCCCAGTTCCATTTTTGTCACCCGTAGTGTTTAATTGCATGCCCTTGCGTTGGAAAGAGTGATTTTAACGCGATTGGTGATGGGCTATTACCAAACACGCCGATTGGGAATACGATATGCATAATTCTTACTGGGGACGACGGTATGACAGGTGACTTCGGTTTGCAGCGGTATAGGTGGCACAAGGCTGTCGACGTGGTGGCGGGATTTGCTCTCGCTGCGCTGTTGGTGGGCCTCTCTACGCCGCTCGCCGCGCAAGAGGGAGCGCAGCCGTCCCCTCCCGCAGCGCGCGGCGGTTCCTCCGAACTCACGGTGGACGCGCTGTCGGTGGTGAAAGTGCGCAGCAAGGCGGTCCAGAACGCGCGCACCACCGGCTCCCTGGGCGCGCAGCGCGAAGGCAGCGGAGTTGTCATTGACTCCGAGGGCCTGGTACTCACCATCGGCTACCTGATCCTGGAAGCGGAAAGCATCGAGCTTTCCACCGCCGACGGACGCGCGTTTCCCGCCACCGTCGTCGGCTACGACAACGCCACCGGTTTCGGGCTGCTGCGCGCGCTGCGGCCGCTGCCGGTGAAGCCGGTCCAGTTTGGCCAGTCGTCAAACATCCCCCATCGCGAGCTGGTGCTGATCGTGGGATTCGACGGCGTGGCCCCGGCCTACGTGGTGTCGCGCCGGCCCTTCGTCGGCTACTGGGAGTACCTGCTCGACGAGGCGATCTACACCGCGCCGGCGACGGTTAACTGGAGCGGCGCCGCGCTGCTCAACAAGGAGGGCAAGCTGCTCGGCATCGGCTCGCTGGTGGTGGGCGACGCAATGGGCACACGGTCGCGGGTTCCGGGCAACCTGTTCGTGCCGATAGACCTGGTGAAACCGCTGCTCGGCGACCTGATTGCCACCGGCAGGTCCTCGGCGCGCCCGCGCCCGTGGATCGGCATCAACACCCAGGAAGTGCAGGGCAACGTGATCGTGATACGCGTCTCCCCGGAAAGTCCCGCGGACGATGCCAACCTCAGGGTGGGTGATGTCATCGTCGGCCTCGGCGGGCAACCGATCAAGGGCCAGGTCGACCTCTACAACCGGCTGTGGGGGCGCGGGGAAGCGGGGGTGGACATCCCGCTCGAAGTGCTGCGCAACGGGCGCGTCGAGAACGTGACGGTCAAGTCGATTGACCGCGACAAGTATTTCAGACCCAAGCCGACGTATTAAGAGCAGGGACTAGCAGCCTGTCGGACTTGGCGTTCCGACAGGCTGCTAGACTTCGGCTTTCCTTGACCGATTCATTTCCGTTCAACGAGACCTTCGTGGATCAACCGAAAACCAGCGCGAAAATCACCGGGCAGGAACACTGGACCCGAAAAGGCGACGTCAAGCTCTTCCTGTGGGAAAAGCCCGCCGGCAGCCCGCAAGGCAAGCGAGGCACGATCCTGTTCGTGCACGGCTCCTCGATGGCTTCCCAGCCGATATTCGATCTCAAGGTGCCGGGACGGCCGCATTCCTCGGTCATGGACTGGTTCGCCGAGCGCGGTTTCGACACCTGGTGCGTCGACATGGAAGGCTACGGGCGCTCCGACAAGCACCGCAACGTCAAATGCGACATCGCCAACGGCGCCGACGACCTCGCGGCGGCGAGCGACTACATCATGAAGACGCGCGGCGTGAAGCAGTTTCTCGTCTACGGCATTTCCTCGGGCGCGCTGCGCGCTGCGCTGTTCGCGCAGCGCCATCCCGAGCGCGTGCAGCGCCTCGCGCTCGACGCCTTCGTCTGGACCGGCGAGGGCAGCCCGACGCTCGCCGAACGGCGCAAGAAATTGCCTGAATTCCTGAAGACGAACCGCCGGCCGATGGACCGCGCGTTCATGCATGGCATCTTCAACCGAGACCATCCGGGATGCGCCGACGAGAAGACAATCACCGCGTTTGCGGACGCCGTTCTCGCCCTCGACGACTCGGTGCCGACCGGAACGTACGTGGACATGTGCTCAAAGCTGCCGGTCGTGAACCCAGCGGAAATCATGGCGCCGACCCTCATCATGCGCGGCCAGTTCGACGGCATCGCCGGTTTCGACGATCTCGTCGAGTTTTTCAAGCGCCTGCCCAACCCGGACAAGCAGTTCGCGGTGATGCCGGGCATTTCGCACGCGAGCTTCCAGCAGATCAATTACCTGATGGTTTACCATATCCTGCACTCGTTCTTTGCCCAGCCCGAGCCGATCTATCGCGGTTGAGGCGTCGGGACGGGCGACCAGAACGGTTCCGGGCACAACAACTACACGAGGAAAGAGCAATGAAAACGCGCGCATTGTTGCAAATCGCCGTTCTGGGACTGGGCCTGGTGCTGAGCGGCGCCGCTTACGCCCAGGCGTGGCCGAGCAAGCCGGTACGCATCATCGTGCCGTTCGGTCCGGGCGGCGGCACCGACATTCAGGGCCGGCTGCTGGGGAAGAAATTCTACGAGAGCATGGGGCAGACCTTCGTGGTGGACAACCGCGCGGGGGCGGGCGGCCTGATCGGCGCCGAGCTTGCCGCCAGATCGCCGCCTGACGGCTACACCATCCTGTTCACGACCGCGTCGCTTACGGTCAATCTGACGCTCTACGGTTCGCGCGTGAAATTCGACGCGTTCAAGGACCTCGCGCCGATCAGCTGGATCTCATCGGTGCCGCTCGTGCTCGTCATCCATCCCAGTGTGCCGGCGAAGAGCCTCAAGGAGTTCCTGGCGCTCGCGAAGCGCGGCAAGTTGAATCCGGGCAACAACGGGGCCGGAACGACCAGCCATCTGTCTGTCGAGATGCTGAATCAGTACGCGGGCCTCAATCTGCCCATGATCGCGTATAAAGGCGGGGGCCCGGCGATGACCGCGCTCATCAGCGGCGAGGTGGATTTCGTGTTCGGAACGGCGCTTGCCGTTGCACCGCACGTCAAGTCAGGCAGGGTGCGCGGCCTCGCGGTGACGACTGCGAAGAAGTCGGCTGCGTTCCCCGACCTTCCGACGATGGTGTCTGTCTATCCGGGCTTCGAGTCGGACAACTGGTACGCGATGTTCTTCCCCGGCGGCACGCCGAAGGAGATCGTGGCCAGGATGCATGCCGAGATCATGAAGGGGCTCAAATCGAGCGACGTGCTGGAGTTCATGGCGAAGGAAGGCGCCGATCCGGTCGGCAGCACACCGGATGAATTGACCGCTTACTTCAGGACGGAGGTCGAGAAGTACGCCAAAGTCATCAAGGCGCGGAATATCAAGATCGACTGATCCCGGTGGGGAGCACGCCGGAAGATCTCGGCGCGCAACTGAAGCGCGAGATCGTCAAGTACGCGGAGGTCATCAGGAAGGGCGACATCAAGCTGCAATAATCGGCTGCTGCGTGCGGGCGGGTCATTCCCGTACGCCTTCGGACGGCATGAAGCGCTCCTCGTGGGGAGCGCTTATTACAGCGAATAAGACCAAAACCAAATCATGGCATCGAAAATTTCCAATGTCCGTCCCGCGCCCGATAAAGTCCTCGTCCAGATCGCCGATTACGTAGCCCGCTACACGGTCAAGAGCCCGCTTGCGTGGGAAACCGCGCGGCTCACCCTGATCGACAGCCTCGGCTGCGGCTTCGAGGCGCTCGCCTATCCCGCGTGCACCAAACTCCTCGGCCCGGTCGTCCCGGGCACGGTGGTGCCCAACGGCGCGAAAGTGCCCGGCACGCCGTTCCAGCTCGACCCCATCACCGCTGCGTTCAACCTCGGCGCGCTCATCCGCTGGCTTGACTTCAACGACGCATTCTACGGCGAGACGGTGATCCATCCCTCGGACAACATCAGCGCGATCCTGATGATGGCGGATCACCTGAGCCGCAAGCGCGTCGCGGAAGGCAAGAAGCCGCTCGCGATGCGCGACGTGTTGGAGGCGACAATCAAGGCCTACGAGATCCAGGGCGGGCTCGCGATCATGAACGGCTACACCGCCTTCGGGCTCGATCACACGCTGCTGGTCAAGATCGCGACCTGTGCGGTCGTCGCCAGGATGCTGGGCTGCACGCGAGATGAGATCATCAATACGGTGTCCAATGCGTGGGTGGACGGACATGCGCTCGCCACCTTCCGCCGCCGTCCCAATACCGGCTCGCGCAAATCCTGGGCCGCGGGCGATGCGGCGGCCCGCGGCGCGTGGCTCGCGATGCTCGCGGTGAAAGGGGAGATGGGCTATCCCTCGGCGCTCACGGCCAAGCGCTGGGGCTTCTACGGCGTGCTGTTCAAAGGGAAGTCGTTCAAGTTCCAGCGGCCGTTCGGCACCTACATCATGGAGAACGTGCTGTTCAAGATCGCCTATCCCGCGGCGTTCCACGCGCAGAGTGCGGTGGAAGCGGCGATCAATCTCCATCCGCTGGTCAAGGACCGCCTGAACGAGATCAAGCGCATCGACGTCCGCTGCCACAACTCGTCAATGGTCATCCTCGACAAGACCGGGCCGCTGCACAATCCCGCGGACCGCGACCACTGCATGCAGTACATGATCGCGGTCGGCATGATCTTCGGCAAGCTCACCGCCGGGGATTACGAGGACCACGTCACCGCCGATCCGCGCATAGACAAGCTGCGCGCGAAGATGGTCCTGCGCGAGGACAAACGCTACAGCCGCGAGTATCTCGACCCCGCCAAGCGCACCAACGCCAACTCGATCAGGGTGCACTTCAAGGACGGCAGCGGCACGCCGCTCTCCGAAGTCCTGTATCCCCTCGGCCACCGCCGCCGGCGAGAGGAAGGCGTGCCGCTGTTGATGAAGAAATTCGAAACCAACCTCGCGCGAGCGTTCGCATCCAAGCAGCGCAACGCGATCCTCGGAGCGTGCCTCGATCGGCAGCGGCTGGAAGCGATGCCGGTCAACGAGTTCGTGGACCTGATGGCGGTTTAGAAACCAATCGAAACCGCAGATACACGCAGATAAACACAGATAATTCAAAACCGGCGGCGCAATTAGAAGGGGTTTTCATCCGCGTTAATCTGCGTTTATCTGCGGTTAAATTTGTTTTGTGCGAACGGAGACATCATGAATCACAGTGAACAGCGCAAGAGGCTCCGCGCGATGCTGGCGGGATCGAAGTGCCTGACGCCCGCGAGCGTGTACGACCCGCTGTCCGCACGCGTGGCGGAGGCCGTCGGCTACGAGCTCGGCATGCTGGCGGGGTCGGTCGCGTCGAACACGACGCTCGCCGCGCCCGACCTGATCGTGCTGACGCTCACCGAATTCGCCGACCAGATCCGCCGCATCATGCGCGCGAGCCGCCTGAGCCTGTTCGTGGACGCGGACCACGGCTACGGCAACGCGCTCAACGTGATGCGAACGATCCAGGAGCTCGAGCACGCGGGAGTGTCGGCTCTCACCATCGAAGATACGGCGCTGCCCATGCGCTTCGGGCAGCCCGAGGGTCCGGACGAGCTCATTTCGACCGGGGAGATGGTCGGCAAGCTCCGCGCTGCGGTAAAAGCCCGGCAGGATCCCTCCCTCTTGATTGCCGGCCGCACGGCGGCGCTGAAGGTGGAGGGAACCGAGGGTGCCATCGCGCGCGCCAAGGCCTACGCAGCTACCGGCGTCGACGCGATCTTCATCCTGGGGTTGGAGACGCTCGACCAGATCGAGGCGATCCACGCGGCCGTCAAGCTGCCCATCATCGTCGGGGGAGCGTCGGCTTCGCTCAAGCGCGAGGACCTGGCCGTCCGGGGCGTCCGTATCTTGTTACAGGGTCACCAACCGATCGCCGCCGCGGTCAAAGCGCTGCACGAGACCTACACGCACCTCTACAACGGCGGCGCCCCCGCGGATCTCAAGTCCAAGATTGCCTCGCCGCAGGAGATGGAGCGCCTCGTCAACGGCGACACTTACAAGCAATGGCAGCGTGAGTATCTGCACTGACTATTAGCCGCCAAGCTTGCCCTCGAGCCGATCGGGGGACGCCGAGAACGCCAAGGAAACCAAAACCAAGGGCAAGAACCAGAAAAACATTTGAGCCGCCGATGAACGCCGATAATCGACCACAAATACGGACGCGCTAAAGCGTGCCGCTGAGCTATCACGTCAATCGACTCTCTTGGGCTGTTCGTGATAGTTGTTGTTGGTGTGGTGTTCTTTGGCGTCTTGGCGGTTAAATAATTCTGTCTTTGTTTCTCTCTGCGTCTCCGCGGTTCAATCGCGATTCTTGTACTCCTCCGCGGTGGGAGGTTCGGGTATCCATTTCGGCTGGTCATTCAAATAATAGTAGGCAAATCAGATTTGACTCGCAC
>ERZ1292645.419-Hain-H14-02um-R2-419-length-15798-cov-8_pt1 | contig 15798 bp, 7 predicted proteins | sample MGYA00564401_ERZ1292645 | MGnify/ENA primary metagenome ERZ1292645 (study PRJEB36523, sample SAMEA6512644) | groundwater metagenome | collected 2019-01-09 | study: AquaDiva: Metagenomics assemblies of 32 groundwater samples | reverse complement strand
CATAATTATGGGGATACTTGTAGCCCTTTCCGTATCCAAGTTTTTTCATAAGCACTGTTGGCGCATTTCTTATGTGAAGGGGAACCGGCAGGGCGCCCTTTTTCTTTATATCTTCCAAGGCCTCAAGATATGCCATATATGACGCATTGCTCTTTGGCGCTGAGGCAAGATATGTTGCGCCATGGGCAAGAGGAATCCATCCTTCCGGCATACCCACAAAATCCACTGCATCCTTTACAGCAATGGCAAGAGGCAATGCATTCGGGTCGGCGTTGCCGACATCCTCTGATGCAAATATGACCATTCTCCTAACAATAAACAGCGGGTCTTCCCCAGCCTCCAACATTCTGGCAAGCCAGTAAACGGCTGCGTCTGGATCGCTTCCTCTCATGGATTTTATAAATGCGGATATTACATTGTAATGCTCCTCGCCACCCTTATCATATAAAAGGGCCATTTTCTGAACTGCCTCCTGCGCTACTTCCAGTGTAATTTTACGGATGCCGTCTTCATCAGGCCGGGTTATCATAACAGACGCCTCTAATCCATTCAGGGCTGTTCTTGCATCACCCTGCGAATATTCCGCAAGAAAATTCATCGCATTTTCATCAGGAGAGATATTTAGATTTCCCAGACCTCTTTCCTTATCTTCAACAGCCCTTTTTATTATGACCTTGATGTCTTCTTCTGTAAGTTGTTCAAGAACCAGAACCTTGCATCTGGATAAAAGAGGCGAATTGACCTCAAAGGAGGGGTTTTCTGTTGTAGCGCCTATCAATGTTATTGTGCCGTCTTCCACATAATGAAGAAATGCGTCCTGCTGGGCTTTATTAAACCTGTGTATCTCATCCACGAAAAGGATAGTCCTTTGGTTTCTCTGCCTTAACTCATCCTTTGCCGCATCTATTACCGCCCTTATATCTTTTACCCCGGAAAGCACAGCGGAAAAGGACGCAAAATTTACGCCAACTGCATTGGCAATAATATTGGCAAGGGTTGTCTTGCCGGCGCCAGGAGGCCCCCAGAGGATTAGAGACAAAAGCCCTTTCTTTTCTATAAGCCTTGTTACAAACTTTCCAGCGCCCAGCAAATGTCTCTGGCCAACAACCTCTTCTATATTTCTTGGCCGCATCCTGTCTGCAAGAGGCGCTGATTTATTGCCCTGTATTTTAATCTTTTTCTCAAAAAGTTCCATGTTGACCCGTAATTACACCTTTTGGAAATAATATACTCTAAAACTAACAGGAGAGCAAACCGATAATCTTTCCAAGAAGGTTGACAAGCGGGTAAAAATTATTGATAATATGTCCTTAACAAAACCAGAAAGAGAAAAGAGTTTACTGCTTTTTGAGTTTTGAGATTTGACCCTTGATTAAAACCTTCAAGGGCAGGCATTTGAGATTTAATAAACCGGAGGTGTGTCTTGAATAACAACGGATTTGTTTTTATAGGCATTGATATAGGTTCGGTCAGTGTCAACACAGTAGTTGTTGATGAAAACAGGAATATCCTTGAAGACCATTATACAAGGACAAAGGGCCAGCCGATGGAGACCACATTAGCGGTTCTTTCGGATGTACTAACAAGGTTTCCCATGCAGAGGATAAATGGGGTGGCCATTACAGGCTCAGGCGGAAAACTCATTGCCCCTCTTCTCGGCGCAAGTTTTGTAAATGAGGTCATTGCCCAGTCAAAGGCCACCGAATATTTCCATCCTGAGGTAAGAACAGTGATAGAAATGGGTGGCGAGGACGCCAAATTGATCCTTCTTTCTACGGATGCCGTTTCAGGCAGGATAAGGATTGAGGACTTTCAGATGAATTCGGTATGCGCTGCAGGAACAGGTTCTTTTCTTGACCAACAGGCAACACGACTGAATCTTACGATTGAGGAATTCGGCGAACTTGCCCTTAAGTCGCAGAATCCTCCAAGGATTGCAGGCAGGTGCAGCGTGTTCGCAAAGAGCGATATGATTCACCTTCAACAGGCTGCAACACCGGACTACGACATTGTCGCAGGGCTTTGCTATGCAGTTGCGAGAAACTTTAAAAGCGCTATCGGAAAGGGAAAGGAGTTTACGAGGCCTGTGGCATTTCAGGGCGGTGTTGCCGCAAATCCTGGCGTGAGAAAGGCATTTAAGGATGTTCTTGAGCTTTCTGACAATGAATTTATCATACCAAAATATTTCACTTCAATGGGCGCTATTGGTTCTGTGTTTAATGCGATTGAGAAAGGAAAGGGCATCGGTCAATTCAAGGGGCTTAAAGAGTTTGAGGATTATATAAAATTTGGCAGGAAAAAGGGAAAGGGGCTTGACCGCCTTTCACGGCCTGAAAAACATCCGTCGCAGAGCGATAAGACAGGTTATTGGGAGTATGCCAACCATAGTGGCACAGGCAAGATGCCTGTCCCACCCAAGGTTCAGGTTTATCTCGGAATAGATGTCGGCTCCACAAGCACAAATGTAATACTGATAGATAAAGATATGAAGCTGGTTTCCAGAAGATACCTTCCAACCGCAGGCAGGCCAATAGAGGCAGTAAGGCAGGGGCTTAAAGAAGTGGGGGAAGAATGCGGAGATAAAGTGGAAGTCATTGGCGTAGGCACAACAGGCTCAGGCAGGTATCTTACAGGCGATTTTGTCGGCGCGGATGTTATAAGAAACGAGATTACTGCCCAGGCAACTGCGGCAGCGGTAATTGATCCCACAGTGGACACAATCTTTGAGATAGGGGGGCAGGACTCAAAATATATCGCGTTAAAAGACGGCGTTGTTGTTGATTTTGATATGAATAAGGTATGCGCAGCAGGCACAGGTTCATTTCTTGAAGAGCAGGCAGAGAGGATTGGCATATCAATAAAGGGCGAATTCAGTAGTCTTGCATTAGGCTGCGCTGCCCCTGCATCGATGGGAGAGAGATGCACGGTCTTTATTGAAAGCGATATGATTCACCATCAGCAGAAGGGCGCAGGCAAGGATGAGCTTGTTGCAGGGCTTTCGTATTCCATTGTTCATAATTATCTTAACAGGGTTGTCGGCGACAGAAGGATTGGGGACAATATATTCTTTCAGGGAGGCACAGCGGCAAACCTTGCTGTTGTTGCCGCATTTGAAAAGGTGACAGGCAAAAAGATAACTGTTCCTGAAAATCACGATGTTACAGGCGCGATAGGCGCCGCAATGCTTGCAATGCAGGAAAAAGATCCAAATAAGCCGACCAACTTCAAGGGTTTTGACTTAAGCAAGAAGAAATACACCCTTGCATCATTTGAGTGCAGGGACTGCTCAAATATATGCGATATAAAAAAGGTTGTTGTTGAAGGGGATGAGCCTCTCTACTACGGCAGCCGGTGCGAAAAGTATGATGTGCGCATGGCGTCAAAGAAAAACTCGCCAATGCCGGATCTTTATAAGGAGAGGGAAAGGATTTTATTTTCATCATACAAAGGCAAAACCCTACCTGAGGATGCGCCTGCAATCGGTTTGCCGAGGATACTATATATGTATGAGATGTATCCGTTCTGGAAGGCATTTTTTAATGAGCTTGGATTTAAGGTTATCCTCTCAGCGCCCACAAACAGGGAGATTATCAAAGAAGGGGTTGAGAGGGTAGTTGCGGAGACTTGTTTCCCAATAAAAATCAGCCATGGTCACATTCAGGATTTGATAAATAAAGGCGCTAAAAGGATATTTCTTCCAAGCATAGTAAACTTAAGGCCAGTAAAACAGAGTCATACCTTCACATACCATTGCCCTTATGTCCAGACAATGCCATATCTGTCGGAGTCCGCTTTTAATTTTAAGGAACTTGGCATTGAAGTGTTAAAACCGGTTTTTCATTTTAACAAGCCTGAAAAGGTCATGAAAAAAGAATTTTATGAATTTGGAGGCATGCTTGGCAGAAAAAAGAAAGAAATAGATAATGCCCTTCTGATTGCAGAGGAAGGCCAGAGAAATTTCTACAGGAGGATGCAGGAAAGAGGCAGAGAGGTTCTGATGGATATAAAAGATATTACCCTTGTTATCGCAGGCAGGCCGTATAACACGATGGATAATGGTATTAACCTTGAACTGCCGCAGAAGCTAAGTGATATGGGTGTCCTTGCTATACCGTTTGATATGCTCCCTGTGGATGATGAAATAGATGATACCATGGCCGCGGATATGTACTGGAAATCAGGGCAGAGGATCCTTGCAACCGCAAGGCTTGTAAACGCAAATCCCAATCTCTACGCAATCTACCTTACAAATTTTGGCTGCGGTCCTGATTCGTTTATCACTCACTTTTTTAAAGACACGGCAAATGGCAAACCATTCCTTCAGCTTGAAATAGACGAGCATTCTGCTGATGCAGGCGCGATAACAAGATGCGAGGCGTTTCTTGACAGTCTGAGAAATATAAGAAAAAGGGGTCAAGGGTCAGGGGTCAGAGGTAGGGTGGGCTATGCCCACCAACAAACTCCGGTCCACAGGACAGGCTTAAAGAAAAAGATTTATTTGCCGAATATGGCTGATGCTGTGTATGCGATGAAGGCGGCATTTGAGGCATGCGGCATTGAGGCGGAGATTATACCTGAACCGGATGATGAAACGCTTAAATGGGGCAAAAGATATAGTTCAGGCAGGGAATGCTATCCGAGCATCATAACAACCGGCGATATGATAAAGATTATAAAGAGACCTGACTTTGCCCCTGAAAGTTCGGCGTTTTTTATGCCCTCCGGCAACGGGCCGTGCAGGTTCGGACAGTATAACCGCTATCACAGGCTGATACTTGACGAGATGGGGTATAAGGATGTGCCCGTTTATGCGCCTGACCAGGATGAGGCATTTTACAAAGAATTGGGCATGGTCGGCGGCAATTTTCCGAGGCTTGCATGGTGGGGGATAGCTGCCATAGATATACTTGAAAAACGGCTAAGAGAGACAAGGCCTTATGAAAAAAACCCCGGCGAAACAGAAAAGGCATACTGGGACAGCATACATAAAATATGCGCCGCCGTAAGGGAGAGGAGATTCCCGGCAAAAGAACTGAAAGAGGCAAAAAAGACATTCCTTGCCATACCCGTTCATGAGAAAAAAGATAAGCCGATTGTCGGCGTTGTAGGCGAGATATATGTGAGGAGCAACAGGTTCAGCAATGAAGACCTTGTAAAACAGCTTGAGGCGCTTGGCGCAGAGGTAAGGCTGCCTCCGATCGGCGAATGGATTTATTACACTAACTTCTGCGCAAAGAGGAGAAACTGGGAGCGCGGGCACTATGGCCTGTTTATAAGAACTGTCTTAAATGATTTTTTCCAAAAGAGGGATGAGCGTAAATCTCTGAGTATCCTTGACGGAGATTTGAGAGAAGGCCATGATCCGACCACAGAGGAGGTCTTAAGTCTCTCAATGCCTTATATCCATGATTCATTTGAAGGCGAGGCTGCTTTAAGCGTCGGTAAGGCAATGGACTACATACAAAAGGGCGCGCATGGGATCGTCAATGCAATGCCGTTTACATGTATGCCTGGCACGGTTGTGAACGCGGTGCTTAAAAGGGTGCGGGAAGAAAATGGCAATATCCCATATCTCAATATGGTCTATGAAGGGCTTGAAGATACAAACTCAAAGACGCGGATGGAGGCATTTGTGCATCAGGCAAAAGAGTACAGGGAAAGGCAAGGTTGAGATTGAATGGAAATAACTATCACAATACTTTTATCCATCCTGATATTGCTCATACTTTGGAATATCTTAAATTCCAGAAAACAGCGGACAGACCCAGCCCTTTCCATGATGCAGCAGGAGATATTAAATCTCCGCCAGCAGCTTTCAGAAAACCTTGCTGTCAATATCCAGACCATTAACCAGCAGCTTGGCAATGTTACTGCCCAGGTAAACAGTCAGTTAAATTCAGTTACCCAGCAGCTTCAGAATGCGACAGGCCAGTTGGGTCAGAGGATGGACAATGCGGCAAGGGTTGTTGGCGATGTAAAAAAAGACCTTGGAGAACTTTCAAAGGCAACACAACAGGTCTTTGATGTCGGCAAGGATATAGCGAGCTTGCAGGAGATACTCAGGTCGCCAAAACTCCGCGGCGGACTCGGCGAGCTTTTTTTGGGCGACCTTCTTAGCCAGATACTTCCGCCAACAAATTATAAACTTCAATACACTTTCAAAAACGGCTCAAGGGTGGATGCTGTTATACAACTCGCCAACGGCCTTGTGCCTGTAGATTCAAAATTTCCCCTGGAAAATTTTAAAAGACTTCTTGAGAGTCAGACAGATGAGGAAAGAAAATTCAACAGAAAAAGATTTGTATCGGATGTAAAAAAACACATAGACGCCATTGCAAACCAGTATATCCAGCCTGATGAAGGCACATTCAGCTTTGCCCTGATGTATATCCCTGCCGAGAATGTATATTACGAGACTATTATAAAAGATGAGTCATTTGGCGAAGAAAAGGGCATAGCCGGCTACGCATTTGCAAAGAAGGTTGTGCCGGTTTCGCCAAACAGCTTTTATGTTTATCTGCAGACAATACTCCTTGGATTAAGAGGCATGGAGATAAGCGGGCAGGCGCAGGAGATGTTGGCGCACCTTGATCGGCTGAAGGGAGATTTTGACAGATTTTTTAAAGATTTTGAAGTGGTGGGAAGCCACTTGAGCAACGCGCGGGCAAAATATGATGAAGCTGGAAAAAGACTCGAAAGATTTCAGGACAGGCTTTCGAGTCTCGAAGATGTCAAAGGTCTTGAGGCGGACACAACCTCTATTGGAAGGGAGCAAAAGACCCTTTTGTGAAGCGGATGAGATTATTGAAATTGACGCTTTTGGCCGAGCATTATGTCAAAGGGGGTTGGGGGATTTTAAACAGGCTCATCTAAATCTATCGGTTCTGCCCATTTTTCCAGCGAGTGTTTCAACCTCTTTATGAGCCTTTCCTCGTCTGCCATAATCCCCCTTGTTTTTATCTTAAGCAGCAGATGAGGCATGCCGTCTTTTTCCTCAAGCCTGTATATTATTCTGTACCATGCCCCGAATACCCTTAACGCCATGGCTATTAGCAGAGTAACCCCTGACCACCATAGTATCGGAACACCAGGGTCATAACGATAGCTCAGAACAGAGGCCTCTTTAAATTCCCTGATGCTGATCCTTTTATCGTCTATATACAGGCTTCCGTCATGTTCAAGTTTGCCGAGTTTTTCTATTTCTGTTTTTCCGCTCTTGTCTTTTCTTATAAGCGCGGCCTCTGTAAATGTCTTTATCTTCTCTGTTCCGCCGTCTTTTTTAAAGAGCGTCCCTGTTCTTATTGCGCCAAACTTAAGCATGCCGTCTATGCCGGGTATAATCAGCTCATGATCGGTCTCTGTCTCAAACGATATTGGATTATCATCAATCTGTACCTTAAGGATCTGTTTGTAAGCGGCCTGATAAAAAGTTATACCCTGATATGATAGAGGGTCGTTTACCTCAATGGTCTTTTCTAAAACTACCTGATTTCCTTTTATTATCTTAAGCCTGCTCTTCCAGTCCTTTGGGGCATAGGATTCTTCTTTCAGCAGATATTTAGGGTCTTTCCAGCCCATTGCGATTGCGAGCCTTGAGAGTTTATCAGCAGGATAATCCAATTTTGGAAATTGATTATACTCTGTTATGAATTCATCAAGTATAAGTTTGAAATCAAGTTCTTGCGGTTTATTGCCCCAGCTTTTATTCCATCTGTTTGTTGCGGCAGGTTTTATTGTTGCAGCCTCGCCCGGATAGAGGGTAATCTCGTCTTCAAATGCAAATATATATGTCATAAAAAAACCAAATAAACAAAAGAGGATAGCCAGATGGTAACCCCATGTAAGCCATCTGTAAGACCAGCCTTTTTCCATTATGTTTATTTCCTGGCATGTGAATGTCTTTTCTGTAAACCCCATTTCTTTTTTAAATATCTCTTTTACAATTTCTCCCGCGTCCTCCAATTGCGTATTTATATCTAAGGGGAATGTAAATTGTGGAGTAAATTGCAATCCCTCTGATACGGTTTTGCTCTGGCTCCGGAGTATCAAAAATATTTCAAAGGCACAGATTGTCAGATTTATAGATAGAAGGGATGCGGCGATTAAAAAACCAGGGGTATTAAATACATTTAGAAGGTCAAAGAAAATAACAAAGGATGTAAAGCCGCCCCCTGATTTTATATAATCGTCAAGCACAGCGTCCTGCGGAAAGATGGCGCCTATGATATAAAAACCGATTAGGATGCCAAGGAATATACAAGAGGTCTTAAGGGATGCAAATCTCTTATAGAGTTTGTTTTCGCGGATGCCCTGCCAATTAATAGATTTTATTTTTGTTAAGATAATCATTTTTATTTACATCGCATACAAATGTAAACTTGGTATTCCCAGAAGCCTTGCCAGCCAGTTTACGCCTATAAATGTCATAAGCATACATATAAAGCCGAGTATGTTGAATGTGGAGGCAGGTATCCCCTTCCATCTTGGTATTGACATGGAGTGCAGGTATATGGCAAATACCGTCCATGTGATAAGCGACCATGTCTCTTTTGGATCCCATCCCCAGTATCTGCCCCATGCCTCGTTTGCCCATGCAGCGCCGGAAAATATGCCGAATGTAAGAAGCGGAAAGCCAAATAAGGCAAGCCTGAAAGACTGTCTGTGAAATGTCTCAAGATTATTTGTATTAAGGCCATATTCCGGTCTCAGGCCTTTTTTTACAGAAGGTTTTATCGTAAGGTAGACTATCTCTATTGAACAGCTTACGACAAAGACAGCATAGGATAAGAATGCAAGCGCCACATGCCACTCAAACCAATAGCTCTGAAGCGGAGGCGAAAGCGGTTCTACAGCAGGGCTTCTTGTTAGCAGGGCATACAGACATGCCCCCATTGAGAGCGCTGTTACAAGAATCCCAGGCAGATAAATATCTTCCCATCGTCTTTCTACATAGAGGTATGCAATGGACGTTGACCATGCAAACCATGACAGGCTTTCATAAAGGGTTTGAAAAGGCGCCCTCTGGCCTTCGAATGTCCTTAAAAGTATAAGGCCTGCATGGGTGATTACGCCAAGCCAGAGCATGTTTGTGCCCATCCTTCCGGGGCCGGTCTTTTTGGTTGCAAGGTGGATGAGATATAAGATAAGACAGACCCCGTATATCAGGGCTACGAGCCAAAAAAGCCTTATTTCTACAGCGAGTATATAGCTGTCTCTTGATAGTATTGTTTCCAAATTTGACATGGTGGAGTTTACCCCCACACCAAAATCTTTGGTGTGGGGGTTTAAATAACATATTTCAATTGCATTGACAAGGTGTTGATTTTATTTTAAAAGGAGATAAAGAGAGTGGTGGGTAAATAGAGATAGGGGCAGCGGCGAAATTTTTATCCTCCTATAAAGTTCATTGTCTTGCTGCATTTTTTAAAGATATTGTCATTGATATGATGCCTTTCCGGTTTTTCTTTTACAGCCCTGAATAAAAGGTCTTCTATTTCTCTGTCAGTGCAGTTATTTCTGATAGCTGCTTTTATATCCAACTCAGCATCGGAAAACAGGCATGTTCTGATCTTCCCGTCTGCTGTAAGCCTCAGTCTGTTGCATGTGCCGCAGAAGTGGTCTGATACAGGGTTTATAAAACCTATCTCGCCGATGCCGTCTATAAACTTATATCTCCTTGCAGGGCCTGTCCTCTTTTCAGGGTTTTCAAGCGGAATAAGGTTCTGAAGGCTGTTTATCTTCTCCATTATTTGCGATGCTGAAATACATTTATCTCTATCCCATGCAGCCTCTACCTCAAACGGCATATACTCTATAAATCTTATGTGGAATGGTTTCTTTTTTGTGAGCAAGGCAAAATCCAGAATTTCGTCATCATTGAAACCTTTTATCACCACGCAATTTATCTTTACCGGGCTTAAGCCTGCCCTTTCCGCCTCTTCAAGCCCATCCATGACATTTTCAAGAAAATCTCCCCTGGTTATTTTATGAAACCTTTCTTTATTTAAAGAATCCAGACTCACATTTACCCTTGTAAGCCCTGCCCTTTTCAGCGAAGGCGCAAACTCCTTAAGAAGGACGCCGTTTGTTGTAAGGCTTAAGTCTATAATACCTTTCAATTTTGCCAGTTCTTCTATAAATTCTACAATCCCTTTACGGACAAGCGGTTCTCCGCCTGTAATCCTTATCTTTGTTATGCCGTGTTTTACTGCAATGGCTGCAATCCTCATGAGTTCTTCATACCGCAGGATATTATCGGCATTCATGAGCGCTATGCCTTCAGAAGGCATGCAATAAACGCACCTTAAGTTGCAACGGTCTGTAACCGATATTCTCAGATAGTCTATGGGACGGTTGTATGAGTCAATAAGCTTTTGGGACATAATTTAATCCATTTTTTCATGCTCAGAAGAATCAGCATGGGGTTTTCCCTCTGTCGCTGAGCTTCTATCCATTTCAAAAAACCTTTCAGAGGGAGTATTTCCGTCAACTGCGCCAGCGCCTCCGGGGACGTTTGCAGAATCCGTTGGCGCTGTTCCTTCCTTAAACGCCTCAAAGATTGTCTTCTCTGTCGCTAAAGTTACAGGCTTGCCTGTCGTCATATCTATCTTGGCAAATACAACGGCTCCAGGAACAGAAAAACTTTTAAGGGAAGTTCCTGCTGCTGCCTTTTGCATGAATTCCAGCCATATCGGGAGAGCCGCCCTTGCCCCTGTTTCCATGTGGCCAAGCGGCCTTTCATCATCATAACCTACCCATACGCCTGCAAGAATATTCGGGGTAAAACCTATAAACCATGCATCGTTCAGATTATTTGTAGTTCCGGTCTTGCCTGCGGCAGGCCTTCCGAGCGCCTTTGCCCGCTGGCCGGTTCCATCCTGTATAACACCCTGCAAAAGATTTGTCATTATAAAAGCGGTCTGCGGGCTTAAAACATCTTGAAGGATTGGAGATGGAGTTTCTTCAAGGACATTCCCTGCCTTGTCTGTAATCTTTGTTACGAAGATTGGCTCTGCCCTCTTGCCCATATTTGCAAATGTGGAATAGGCATTGGTAAGCTCCAAAAGAGACAGGCTGGATGATCCCAGGGCAAGGGAGAGGTCGTTATTCATTGGAGACTGGATGCCGAGCCTTTTTGCGTATTCAATTGCATAACCCACGCCAATGTCCTTTAAAATCTTTATGGTTACAACATTTCTGGAATGTGTAAGGGCTTGCCTGAAGGTTGTCGGTCCGTAGAATTTCTCCTCAAAGTTTCTGGGTTTCCATTCGGTTTCCATATCAACGCCTGTTACAGGGCCTTTTACGGTTTCCTCAAAGATAATGGGGGAGTCTATGATTACAGACGCAGCAGTGTAGCCTTTATCCAGGGCGGCAGCGTATATAATCGGCTTGAATGCGCTCCCCGGCTGCCGCTTTGCCTGTACAGCCCTGTTAAACTGGGTTTTTGTAAAATCCGCCCCTCCAACCATGGCCCTTATATAGCCTGTTTGAGGCTCCACCGCAATCAGAGACGCCTGTGTGAGCGGTTCCTGTTCCAGTGTAACAGATATAAGTTCGGATCCCTGCTTTAAGCCCGCAGGGACAAGGTTCGCAGCCGATTTTACAGCGACTTTTATAACATCCCCGATTTTTATAACACGGGTAATATCTTGATTTTTCCCGCCATCAGGGTCATCAGTCGGATTGTATAGTTTTGCCCATGCTGCGTCTTCAAATGCAAGCCGGGCTTTATGAGCGCCGATATTTACTAAAAAATATTGCCCCTGTGTATCTACTGCTGTTACAAGCCCTTCATATATCTTTCCTGCTTCAAGCTGTTTTCCGTTTAATTCTGTTATCACTTCCGTGAGAAACGCATCCATTTCATCTTTCTTTGCCAATCTTTTTACCGGCCCTCTGTAGCCGCGCCTTTTGTCATGCTCTTTTAATCCAAAGGCTACTGCCTCGTTTGCAGCCTCCTGAAACTCTACATTCAACGTTGTATACACCTGAAGCCCGCCTCTATAGAGAAGGTCTTCGCCGTACTTTTCATCTATATATCTGCGCACATGCTCTGTAAAATATGGCCCTACCCACAGGCTTCTTATCTCTTTTGGCTTCAGTTTAAGCGTATATCTAAGCGCCTTTTCTTCTTCTTCCTTTGTAATATAACCCTCTTCAATCATTCTCCGCAGCACATACTCCTGCCGCTGCCTCGCTACATCTGGATAATGGTACGGAGAATATTTACTCGGCGCCTTTGGAAGACCTGCAAGAAGCGCTGCCTCAGCAATGTTAAGGTTTCCAACATCCTTGTCAAAATATGCCTCTGCCGCTGCCTGAACGCCGTAGGCGCCGTTTCCCAGATATATCTGATTGAGATATAGATGAAGTATATCGTCCTTTGAAAGGCTTTTTTCAATCCTGTAGGCCAAGAGCGCCTCTTTTATCTTCCTTCCTATGTTCCTTTCAGGGGTAAGAAAAAATGATTTAGCCACCTGCTGTGTAATAGTGCTTCCACCCTGCACAATCTTGCCTGCCGTGATGTTCCTGTAAAAGGCGCGCAGGACGCTCCAGTAGTCTACCCCCTTATGCTGGTAAAATTGAGCATCCTCTGCAGCCAGAAATGCCCTTATAAGCCGGGGCGGTATTTTTGAGAAGGGAACTACAATCCGTCTTTCTATGTAAAACTCGCCAACAACCTGACCGTCGCCGGAATATATCTTTGTGATTATATTGGGATTGTATTCATGCAGTGAATTTAACTGCGGCAAGGCGCTTGCAAAATAGAGATAGACGCTGAATGGAAGCGCTGTAGTAATAAGAATAAATGCGCTAACGATAACAGCAAGCCGCTTTAACCTGTTTTTAGGTTTTAACCTCTTCACAATGGGAAATAATAACAGAAAAAATAAGATAAGGCAAGGTATGTTAAAAAACCCCTCACGCTGGTTTAACAAGGCATGTAGGGCAAAGCTTTATTATTCTTGCAAAAAATCGGTTTTGGGCTGCGCCAAAATAATTTAACAGGCTGTTAATAGCCCCGTTTTGCTCCGCTTTGAGGAGAGGTATGAGCCGGAAATTCTTCGCTGCCTTGCGCTATGAGATCCCAAATGAGAAATGCTATCACTTCCGGGGCAATGACTGTGTGCTGGTTTCGGGTTCTTGCCAGACCGCCTCTCATGGCCTCTCTTGCACCAATATTGCCTGTAAGGTCAAATATTACATCCACCTCTTGGCTGAGATATAACAGCTTATCAAGGCTGTCGTATATTTTTATCCCTTTGTTTTTAGCCAGTTCTATCCCCGGCGTATCTTTGTTCTGCTCTACCACGCCTATGACCTTAATCCCCTGCCTTTCTTTCTCAAGCAGCTTCTTTAAAAATGTGCTTCCAACCTTGCCTAACCCGACAATAGCTATATTAATCTCTTTCTTTTCTATCATAACCTTTCCTCCTGTATGATGTTTTGTCTAAAAATTATACTTTAATGTTTTTCTTTGTCAAGGATATTCATATCTTATTTTGTTTGAAAAAAAGGCAGCGCTGTGTTAAGAAAAGACAAAGGTTGAAGAAAATAAAAGGGGGCAAGGGTTCAATTGGTGCAGGAGAAATACGACCACAAAAAAATAGAAGAAAGATGGCAGAAGATATGGGAAGAGAATAAGGTCTTTAAGGCAACAGAGGATAAGGCCAAAAAGAAGTATTATGTGCTGGAGATGTTTCCGTATCCCTCCGGCAAGATACATATGGGCCATGTGAGGAATTATTCCATTGGAGATGTTGCGGCAAGATTTCTGAGTATGCGCGGCTGCAATGTCCTGCATCCTATGGGCTGGGATGCCTTTGGCATGCCGGCTGAAAATGCCGCTATTCAGAATAATGTGCATCCTGCAAAATGGACTTATGAAAACATAGCTTTCATGAAAAAACAATTGAAAAAACTTGGAATTTCCTATGACTGGGACAGGGAGTTTGCTACATGCAGTGCAGAATATTATAAATGGAATCAGTGGGTTTTCCTGAAAATGTATGAAAAGGGTTTAGCATACCGCAAGCAATCGGCTGTGAACTGGTGTCCTAAATGTTCAACAGTTTTGGCTAACGAGCAGGTAGAGGGAGGGCTTTGCTGGAGGTGCGATAGTGCAGTAGAGCAAAAAAATCTGGAACAGTGGTTTTTTAAGATAACTGCCTATGCTGAAGAGCTTCTGGAATATTGCGACAAACTTCCCGGATGGCCGGAAAAAGTTCTCATTATGCAGAAAAACTGGATAGGAAAGAGCATCGGCGCAGAGGTAGCTTTCAAGATAGAAGATTCGGATAAATCTATAAAGATATTCACTACAAGGCCGGACACACTTTTCGGCGCAACATTTATGAGCCTTGCGCCTGAGCATCCTATGGCGGAAGAACTTATAGGGGGCAAGGGGCAAGGGCCTGCCCCCGAGCGTCTCAATCGGGGGGCAGGGGTCAAGGCTTTCATAGAAAAAGTAAAAAAACAGAGCAGAACCAGCAGGACAGAGGCATTGCTGGAAAAGGAAGGCGTATTCACTGGTTCATACTGCATAAATCCATTTACCGGAAGGCAGATGCCGATATATCTTGCAAATTTTGTGCTGATGGAATATGGCACAGGTGCTGTTATGGCTGTGCCAGCGCATGACCAGAGAGATTTTGAATTTGCAAAAAAATATAAACTGCCGATTGTAGTGGTAATAAATCCGCCTGATAAAATATTAAACGAAGACACAATGCAAGAGGCATATACAGATGACGGGATTATGATTAATTCAGGCCAGTTTGACGGAATGAAGAATAAAGATATGGCAGAGGCAATTGTAAAGCATCTTGAGGAAAAGGGCATAGGCAAAAAGGCAATTACCTATAAATTAAGGGATTGGGGCATTTCAAGGCAGAGATACTGGGGCTGTCCTATTCCAATGATATATTGCGATGCCTGCGGAATTGTTCCGGCGCCGTACAAAGACCTGCCTGTTATTTTGCCTGAAGATGTTAAGTTTACAGGCGCAGGCTCTTCGCCTCTTGCGCAATCCAAAAAGTTTACAGAAGTCAAATGCCCTAAATGCGGCATAATGGCGCGCCGCGAAACCGATACAATGGACACATTTGTAGATTCATCATGGTACTTTTTGAGATATACCTCGCCAAAAGAGAGCTCAAGCCCTTTTGACAAAGAGGCTGTAAAATACTGGATGCCTGTTGACCAGTATATCGGCGGTGTTGAACATGCAGTGCTTCATCTTCTCTATTCCAGGTTTTTTGTAAAGGCAATGCGCGATTTGGGGCTTTTAGATTTTGACGAGCCGTTCAAAAATCTTTTAACTCAGGGAATGGTTTGCAAAGAGATTATGAAATGCAAAGAGCATGGATATATCCTGCCCGACGAGGCAAAGGAAGGTAAGTGCATAAAATGCGGTAACGCTGTTGAGATAGGGCCAAAGGAAAAGATGAGCAAATCAAAAAAGAACATAATTGACCCTGATAGGATTATAGAAAGATACGGCGCAGATACGACAAGGCTTTTTTCACTCTTTGCCGCACCGCCTGAAAAAGACCTTGAATGGAACGATGACGGGGTTGAAGGTGCATACAGGTTTTTAAACAGGGTGTGGAGATTAGTTTTGGAAATGCAAGGGGCAGGGGAAGTAAAAGAAGATATTCAGGCAACAGAGCTTAAATACGAGATTAACATGGCAATAAAAAGAGTTACTGTTGATATGGAAGAATTTCATTTCAATACAGCCATAGCCGCGATGATGGAGTATATAAATTTTCTCTCCAAATATGAGAATAAAAA
>ERZ1292645.417-Hain-H14-02um-R2-417-length-15811-cov-3_pt1 | contig 15811 bp, 9 predicted proteins | sample MGYA00564401_ERZ1292645 | MGnify/ENA primary metagenome ERZ1292645 (study PRJEB36523, sample SAMEA6512644) | groundwater metagenome | collected 2019-01-09 | study: AquaDiva: Metagenomics assemblies of 32 groundwater samples | reverse complement strand
CAAGGATGCGCTCACGATTGCCGCGGTGCTGGCGGTCATCGTGGGTTGGGCGCAGCTAGCTCTGCCCTGGGACCGCTGGCATCCGCAAACCCTTCTTCTACTGGTTTTCGCGGCGGACCTGATCATCGGGGCCGGTGGGTACTTTGTCGGAGGAGTCGACGTAAACACCTATTACCTACTGCCTCTCTACGCCATGATTTTTCTTTTCGTCGGGCTCACCCAGCCACCGAGTTCGTCGCTTGCCAACTTTTTCCCGGCGGCGGTTTCGGCGGTCTATTGCCTGGGTGGCCCGGGAGAGCCGGAAGCCCTCAAGGCCGTGGCCGTGGGCATTCCCCTATGGGTGATCGTCGGTGTCGTGCTGGCGCAGGTGAGCCTTTTCAGACGTCGTGCAGAACGAAGCATCGAGCGGCTTCTGGAGGCGGCGCGGCGCCTGTTGGCAGCGCGCGACGAGGTGCATGGGGCGGACATCCTGGCAGAGCTGGCGCGTGACATGCTCGAGGCCGATGCTGTAGCGGTGATGATGGCTGACGGGCTGGAGTCGCATCGATTCACAAACGTCGGCCAGCGCGAATGGCCCACCGAAATCGGTGGAGTTGAGGTGGACACGCAGTCCGATTCGGGCGGCATAGGTGAAGCTGTGCGCCGGGGTGAAACGGTGTTCGTTTCCGACCTGTTGGCGAGCGTGTCTATCCCGTCTGAGGTCCGCACCGCTACCAATGCGCGCTCGGGAGTATTCGTACCTTTGCCCGGCGAGGGCGGATACTTCGGCGTGATGGTGGCGTTATGGACGACACGTCGTTCACGCCTAGAGCCCTTCTCAGGCAGAGCGGTAGAGCTGTTGTCTTCGCAGGCAGGCCGCGCCCTGGAACGCATTCGTGCTATTGCCCGACTTGCCATAGAGGCGCAGACTGACGCACTAACCGCGTTGTCGAACCGACGCCAGTACCGGGAGGCGCTCGAAGCGATTGTTCCCGGAGATGCCCTGGTGATGATCGATCTTGATCACTTCAAGATGGTTAATGACCATCACGGCCATGCCGCCGGCGACGAAGTGCTCCAAGCTTTGGGTGATTGCATGCGTCAAGTCTCGCGTGTCGGTGACTGCATGGCGCGGTATGGAGGCGAGGAGTTCGCGATGGTTCTCGCTGCGGCAGGCGAGGAGGGTGCGCTCAAGATGATTGAGCGGCTCCGGTCCCTGTGGGAGAGCACCGCGCGGCTGGCGACATTCTCTGCCGGGATCGCTGTTCATAACGGGCACGAGAGTTTTGACAAGACCCTGGAGAACGCGGACACGGCGCTCTACAGAGCGAAACATGAGGGACGAAATTGCACCCGTGTGCATGACTCAGGTGAACAAGCCGAGGTTGGCGCCTGAAACGTTCGCCAACCTTAAGGCCTAGCCAACCTTAAGCCTTAGCCAACCTTAAGCCTTAGCTAGTGGAGTCCCGCAGTCGCTGAACCAGCGAAGCTTTCCTGCTACGAGCGCCAGGTGAATGTCCGACTCAACGGGGGGTGACCCCTGCCCGGTCTGCGATGGACGTCCGGTTTCTCGGTCGACCGTGACCGTGTAGACGCCGTTTACGACGGCAGACAGAGCGTCGGACGCATAGTCGTAGACACCGAGGTCGCTCACCTTCTTAACGGTGATCGTCCAACCGGGGTCGGGTGACTGACGCTTGATCGACTCTGTGCACGCGGCCTCGCCATAGCGTTCGATCGAGGCTGGATGCAGCCGGGCGAGGAGGAAGTCGATGTCTCCGGACCGAAATGCTCCTTGCCACTTCTTTGTGAACTCGCTGACCGTCTCGGCCGTCGTTCGGCCTTTCTCGGTCGTTGTGGTAGCCCGAGCCGTGGAGACCGTCGTCTTCTTACCCCATTCGAAGGTCGCTCCGAGGACGCTCACCGTCACGGTGGCAACGCCGACGCCCAGGAGCGCCATTCCGATTATCTTGCGTGCATTCACATGACCTCCTCTTCGGGTGACTGGTCGGGCGGGGATGTGTGTGGCACGCCGGCCTTGTTGACGTGAAATCCCGCATAGCGGGAGAAAACGTCACCAAATCTGCGGGGCAAGGCTAGACGGCGGCAGACCGTCAGGGGGCGGTTCTACGCCTATGGACCGAGACGGCATAGTCCCCGCCTTCGACAAATGGCTGACGGTCCCAGGTGGCCCAACGCTCGGATAGCTCCAGGCCGGCCTGCGCGGCGGATTCGTCGTAGGTGGCGAGCGTAAGGGGGTTGCCCCCGGGGAACCTGCGGAGCCCGATCTGGAATCCCGCCACCAGAGAGCCACCGGGTGCAAGGTGGCGCTCCATGTTGGCTATCGCGGCAGCTTCGGTACCGGCTTCGAGGAAGATCATCACATTGCCCGCCATGACAACGACATCGAACCGGCGGCCGAGGTCGACGGTCGCAAGGTCACCTAGGCGCCAGTCCATTTGGGGCGCCTTGGTTTGTGCAGAGGAGAGCATCTTCGGGTCGAGGTCTACTCCGACGACGTCGATTCCGCGCCTTGACAATTCAATCGCTACACGTCCGGTGCCGCACCCCGCGTCCAGCACCGAGCGCGGGCTGAGTGATTCCACGAAGCTCGCTTCCCCATGCACGTCTTCTCCGGCATCTGCAAGCTCCTCGAACTTGGCGTCGTACTCCTCGCCTTGCACTCCGCCCTTGGCGATCCAGGGATTGTTGCTCATCGGTTGAGGGCGCTGTTAACGGCGGCGGTGAGACTTCCCGCGGCCAGGTTGTCGAGAGCCACGTAACGAGCACCCATTGCTTCGGCGAGTTCCAGTGCGAGACCTAGACGCGTGGGGCCGTCTTCAGCGTCGACAACGAGCGCCTCTATTCCGGAACGGCGAATGTCGGCGGCGGCTGCCGTAGCTGTGGCAAGTCCGGAACCTTCCTGAGAGGCGGCGGATGGCGTGGCTCGGCCGTCGGTCACGATGACGAGTATGGGTCGCCGGGACTCGTCACGCAGCAGCGCCGTACGAGCAAGGTTGTGAGCAGCGCTGATGCCGGCCGCCAGAGGAGTTCGCCCGCCTGTGGGCAACTCCGCCAAGCGCGATTTTGCCACCTCAATGCTGCCGGTCGGACGAAGCACTACCTCTGCATTTTCGCCCCGGAAGGTCACGAGGGCCACGCGATCACGGCGCTGGTATGCGTCGAGGAGCAGCGACATAACAGCGCCCTTCGCAGCCTCCATTCGTCGCTCGGCGCCCATTGAGCCCGACGCGTCGACCACGAAGATCACAAGGTTCGAGGTGCGGGCCTCGCGGACTGCCTCGCGCAGATCTTCCGCGGCGACGGCGACCGTACTGTCTCCGAGCGCCCGTCGCACCACCGCTGCCTGGGCCGTTGCTGTTATCGCCACGTCGCGAATTGGTCGCGCGTCTTGAGCGGGCGATCTGGTGGCGACGATGGCTCCGCCGCCGGCCGGACCCCGCTGCCGTCTCCCGAGAGCTCCCGAAGCCCGCTGGGTTTCGAGCCGGAGCGCTGGTCGATCATCGGCGTCGACCACCCGTTCGGTTCCTAATGAACGCAGGGGTGGCCGTGGTGGCTCTTCATGTTGGGTGTCCGTCAAGTCTTCCGAAGCTGCCGTGTGATGGTCACCTTGTTGGGCGCGCTCTGCCGCGTCCGACAGTTCGTCGGGAGTAAGGCCCGGAGTGTCGAAAGGCCCCTGGCGGCGTCGGTGGGCCAGCGCAAGAGGGGCAAGCCGAGTCACGTCGTCGGCGGTCGCTGTAGTGCGCCCTTCGAGCGCGGACAGCGCCGCGATGCCGCGGGTCAGCACAAGGTCGGCTCGTAGACCTTCGGCGCGCAGCTCAGTGCACAGTGAAGTGGTGAAGGAGAGCACGTCGTCGGGAACGGTGATGTCGGGCAGTAGGCGCCGTGCCGCGACGATGGTCTCGGTGAGTGTCCCTTCTTCTTTCGCGTACTCGCCTCTGAAACCTCCCGGATCTCTTTCGAACCGCAGCCGCCTGCGGACGGCGTCTGCCCGTTCCGCCGGGTCACGAGGCGCTCTCACCTCGACGGTCAGCCCGAAGCGGTCCAGTAACTGCGGGCGGAGCTCGCCCTCCTCGGGGTTCATGGATCCGACGAGCACGAACCGAGCGGGATGTTCGACGGCAAGTCCATCGCGCTCGACCCGGTTGATCCCGGAGGATGCAACGTCGAGCAACACGTCGACAAGGTGGTCCGGCAGAAGGTTGACCTCATCTACGTACAGCACTCCGCCGTGAGCATCGGACAGAAGCCCCGGTTGGAGTCGGCGTTCGCCATCGACGAGCGCGCTTTGTAGGTCGAGGGCGCCGATGACCCGGTCTTCGGTTGCCCCCACCGGCAGTTCCACGAAGGGGGCGTGGTCGGGCAGCAGTGCGGCAAGGCCTCGTGCTGCAGTCGACTTTCCCGAACCCTTCTCGCCGCGCACCAGCAATCCTCCGATCGCCGGGTCCACCGCGTTGAGCAGGAGAGCGAGCTTGAGCGTCTCCTGGCTGACTATCGCCGACAGGGGAAAGATGCGACGGAGTGCCGGCGGTTGGTTCTGTGGCATAGGGCCATTGTCCATCATCGGCTCGCCCGCGGGCCATGAGAGGTGAGCCGACGGGACAGAAGTGATGCTGCGAGGCACAATGGCGTCGAACCAGAGCCCACAAAACATGGCTCTGCTACAGGGAGGTTGCAGCGTGAAGGTTCCCTTGACGATCCTCGATCACTTGGAACGCGCCGAGCTGATCTATGGCGACAGGATTGCTGTGATCGACGAGCTCGACCAGCCGGCCGAGTCGTGGGGCGAAATCACCTACACCCGCATGGCGGAGCTTGCCCGTGCTCAGGCGGCAGGGTTGGACCGCCTCGGCGTCGGTCAGGGTGAGCGCGTGGCGGTCGTTAGTCACAACGCGGCTCGCCTGCTCACTTCGTTCTTCGGGGTGAGCGCTTACGGCCGGGTTGTCGTGCCTGTGAACTTTCGCCTCAACGCAGAGGAAGTCGGGTACATAGTTGAACACTCCGGCGCCTCGGTTTTGCTGGTTGACCCCGAGCTGGACGAGGCACTCTCGGGTGTCACGGCAAAGCACCGGTTTGTGATGGGCGCGTCTTGTGACAGCGAGCTCTACAACTTTGACGCCGAGCCCGAGCCGTGGGATCCCGACGAAGACGCCACGGGAAGCATCAATTACACAAGCGGCACTACGGCCCGGCCCAAAGGAGTGCAGATCACCCATCGCAGCCTTTGGTTGAATGCCGCGACGTTTGGTTGGCAGATGGGAGTGAATGATCGCGATGTGTACCTCCACACTCTGCCGATGTTTCACTGCAACGGATGGGGGATGCTTTACGCGGTCACGGGGATGGGCGGCCGTCACATAGTGCTCCGCAAGGTGGACGGAGCCGAGATTCTCCGGCGTATCGATCGCCATGGCGTCACGCTTCTGTGCGGTGCGCCCGCTGTGGCGGCCGCGGTCCTCGACGCGGCAGCGTCGTGGGACGGCCCAATCCCCGGACGTGACCGTATGCGTGTCGTCCTGGCGGGAGCTCCGCCGCCCACCCGCACTATCGAGCGGATTGAAACCGAACTGGGTTGGGAGTTTGCTCAGATTTATGGCCTGACCGAGACCTCGCCTGTGCTCACGATGAACCGGCGCCGCTCCGAGCATGACGAGATGACCCCAAGCCAGAATGCCGAGTTGCTCTCCCGCGCAGGGGCGCCCGCATTGGGGGTCCGCATCCGCGTCGATGAACATGGCGAAGTGCTGGCTCGTGGCAACGTCGTATTCGAGGGCTACTGGGACAACCCCGAAGCAACAGCGGAGGCGATCGTCGACGGATGGTTCCATACCGGTGATGGTGGCGTGGTTGACGATGGCAACTACCTGACCATCACAGACCGCAAGAAGGACGTGATCATCTCGGGCGGAGAGAACGTGTCATCTTTCGAGGTAGAGGACGCTCTCTACTCACATCCAGCGGTTGCCGAAGTCGCCGTTATAGGCGTTCCCCATGAAAAGTGGGGCGAGACCGTCAAGGCGCTCGTTGTGTTGACTCCGGGGTCGACCGTTACCGAGAGCGACCTGATCGAGCATTGCCGCGAGCGAATAGCGCGTTACAAGTGCCCGACGAGTGTGGAGATGCGAACCGAGCTGGCTCGCACCGCTACCGGCAAGCTGCAGAAGTTCAAGTTGCGCGTCCCCTACTGGGAGGGCCGCGACCGCCAGGTGAACTGACTGTTATGGAACAGAATCGGGCGCGACTCCGGTCTCCTCGGCAGCTTTGAGTTCCGCGGTCGCCTTGCGAAGCTCGGCGTCTACGCGGATCTTCCTTGCCGCTGCCAGCTCGCGCCGAGCGTCTTCGAACCGTCCCAGTCGGATGAAGTTCCGTGCCCGACCAACCCGTGCTCGCACCGAGAACCTGTTGCGTTCGAGGAGGCTGTTCCAGGCATCGAGTGCGCGTGGCCAGTTGGATTCCTGTTGCGCTATCAGGGCCTCGGCCTGGTAGGAGACGGGCTCCTCGGGGAATCGGTCTTGCGCGACGCCGACGTAGAGATAAGCCTTGGGGACGGCGTCCGGAAATAGGTTCATCCCGTCTTTCGACCGCGCGTATGCAAGTTCAACATTGATCGCGACGATCGACGTGTGCAGCATGAACGGAGCGAGATCGAGCGCTTGTCGCGCAGCCTCGCGATTTCCGCCATGAATAGCGGGGTAGAGCAGGGCGTCTGCGGGTAATGCTCTTGCGGCTTGAGTGACGAGCACGAGCGTAGGTAGGGCTGCAACTGCCAGCAGTGGGCCGCGATCATTCGCGGGCGGTCCGCGCCGCCGCGCCGCCGCCAGACCGAGGAGCAAGAATGTTGGAACCGTTACGCCGAGCCTCAGCGGCTGCGTCATCTGTGCCAGAACGAGCGCCACCGAGGCAGCGAAGATCCCGTCGCCAAGTCGCCGCCCGGCAAGCAGTGCACTACCTATCCAGATCAGACTTAAGACTCCGGCCGGCACGCCCAGAGTCACGGCCCATTCGAGAGGCAGGGAGTGCGCGTCCCCGTAGTACTCGTCGGCCCCCTCGGACCGTGCCAGGGCGAGAGTTCGGTTGGGCATCGTCGCCAGCCGGAATGTCCCCGGGCCTGATCCGAGGATGGGTCGGTCCTTCAGCGTCCGAAAAGCTATGAGTCCATTTTCCAATCGGGAGCGAGCAGAGCCGGCCTCCAATGTTGATTCCCCTGCGAGCCTTTGCACCACGGCTCCCTGTCCGCGGAAAGAGTTGAGCATCGAGACGACTACGACTATCCCGATGAGTATGAGCTGAACAATTGCCACACGCGCCAGAGGATGACGCGCCGCCACAGCCTTGTGCTCGCTGATGGTCCCATGGCCGTCCAGATTGTTGTCATCATCTCGCGTTTCAGACTTCGCGAGGTCGCGTGGGGTCCAGGCGGCGAGGGCCGACCCGACGATGGCGGCGACCAGTCCCGGTCGAGAACCGCTGAGGGTCAGCCCGGCTGCGCAGGCGACGAATCCGGCGCTGCCCCACCGGTCACGGAGCAGTTTGGTGGCGAAGAACGCGCATCCACCCGCCATGAGGCTTCCCAGGAAGACCGGGTTGCCGGCAAGGCCGCGAACGCGATCGAATTCGGCATCCAAGAAGGCTTCGTAAGCGTCGGTCCATACCGCTTGCCAAACCGCGACGACAGCGTGGACGGCGAGCACGATGCCCAAGACTCGTTCCCACGCCGGGCGCATGCGATCCTCGACCGCAAGAGCGAAGGGAAGGCAGAAAAATCCGACCGACAAGACCACTACGAGCAAGCCGCCGCCCTCTCCATAGGGGCCGATCAACGTCTCGCTTGGTCCGAAAGGTGACGTGACCGCTGCCGCGATCGCCAGCGTGAGCAGCGCGAGAGGAGCCCACACGAGGCGCTCTGTAATCGGCAGAGTTCTCGCCAAGGCGATAGCGAGAAAGGGCACGGCGAGGATGCCAAACAGCAGCCGCCAGGTGAAAGTCGGAGCCGTGAACAGCGCCGGGATTGTCCCAACTATGAACGCACCCATCGCGACGATGCCGACGTGGGCGGCCGCTACGTCCCAGCGAGGGCTCCGGACGTTACTCTGCGCGGCGCCGTCCATAGCGTCCGACACTAATGGCCTGTGGGGGTCATTCAGCGGTCTTCGATCCAGCCTTCAGCTTCCAAGAGGGTCTGGCGTAGCGTGGCAAGCGCCTCGTCTGATGCTTCCCACAGGTTTCGTTCGGAGGCTTCGAGCAGGCGTTCGGTTATCCCCTGCAAGGCCCACGGGTTCGAGGCCTCGAAAAACTTACGCACGTCGGGGTCGCGTACATAACGCTCGGTCACCTGTTCGTACATCCAGTCTTCGCCGATCCGCGCGGTCGCGTCGTATCCATAGATGTAGTCGACTGTTGCCGCCATCTCGAACGCGCCCTTGTAGCCATGGCGCATCATCGCCGCGATCCATTTCGGGTTGAGCACGCGAGATCGCATTACCCGTCGAGCTTCTTCTTGAAGGGTGCGAACACGGGGTGAAGAAGGGTCGGCAGAGTCTCCGAAATAGGCCTTGGGGTCGCGCCCGCTGATAGCCCGGATCGCGGCGATCATCCCGCCATGCTCTTGCAGGTAGTCGTCGGAGTCGAAGATGTCGTGCTCGCGATTGTCCTGGTTCTTTACCGCAATGTCGATGGCTGCCAACCGGCGTCGCATGGATTCGGCAGCGGGTTCACCGTACGCACGTCGCGAATACCCATAACCCGACCACGCCAGATAGACGGCTGCGAGGTCCGTGTCGTCACGCCAGCTCCGAGATTCGAGCAGGGGCAGGATTCCCGAGCCGTATGCGCCCGGCTTGGCTCCGAAGATGCGATGGTCGACGCCATTGCGGGCCAGCGGGTTGTGCTCTGCAGGTTCGTGCTGAGCTGCATCGAGTGCCAGCTCGATCGCTTCGTCTACGAGGTGCACCAGGTGTGGGAACGCGTCGCGAAAGAATCCGCTGATGCGCAGCGTCACGTCCACCCGGGGGCGACCCAACTCATCCAGCGTCATCAGTTCCAGTCCGGCGATGCGCCCCGACTCATCGGCCCAGACCGGACGCACTCCGAGCAGGGCGAGCGCTTCCGCGATGTCGTCTCCGTGTGTTCGCATCGCCGCCGTGCCCCACACCACCAGTCCTACCGTGACGGGGTAGCACCCCTCGTCCTCAAGGTGTCGCTGCACGACGGCTTCGGCCAGAGCTTGTCCTACTTCCCATGCGGCCGGCGTCGGAAGTGTCTTGGGGTCAACCGAGTAGAAATTTCGACCTGTGGGAAGGACATGCGCCATGCCGCGCGTCGGTGCTCCCGACGGGCCGGCTGGAATGTATCCACCGTCGAGAGCGTGCAGCGTGTTTGCGATCTCGTCGGTCGTGCGTGCCAGGCGCGGCACCAGGGTTGTAGCTGCAAAGTCCAACGCTTCGGTTACGCGATCTTGCGCGTGGTCTCGTGTGACTCTTTGCCATCCTGTGGCCTGCGCGTCTCGCAACACTCGCTTGCAATGTTCGTAAACGGCATCTGAGGTGTGGACGCTCGATCGTTCCCCTCCAAATCCAGATGCAGCCGATGTGGGAACCAAAGTGTCGGCAATCGCGTCACGAAGTGATGGGACAGAACCCTGGGGAAGGCGCAGCAGGGCCGCGAGCAGGTCGATCTGAACCTCGCCCTCCGGGACCAAGCCGAGAATATGGAGTCCGTCGCGAATCTGCGCATCCTTTAGCTCGCAGAGGTAGCTATCCAAGTGGAGCAGGAAGTCGTCGAACTCGTCCGCGGCGGGCGCGTCATCTCGCTCCAGATCGCGGTGTAGCTCGGCTCGCTCGATCAACTCCCAGATGCGTGTTCGGATGGTGGGGAGTTTCGATGGGTCAAGGGTTTGCACCTGGTAGTACTCGTCAAGGAGCCGCTCCAGGCGAGCCAGGTCGTCGTAGGTTTCAGCCCTCGTCATCGGTGGTACGAGATGGTCGATAACGACCGCGTGCGCACGTCTCTTGGCCTGGGTGCCTTCGCCCGGATCGTTGACTACGAACGGATAGATGAGAGGCATGTCTCCGAGGGCCACATCGGGGCCGCATGAGGCCGAAAGCCCGACGCTCTTGCCCGGCAACCACTCGAGGTTTCCGTGCTTGCCGACGTGGATGATGGCGTCAGCGCCCCAGTTGCGGTCCAGCCATTGGTAGAAGGCCAGGTAGTGGTGGCCGGGGGGCAACTCGGGGGAGTGATAAATCGCGATCGGGTTCTCGGAGAACCCACGGGGAGGCTGCACGCAGATGAGTACATTGCCCAGGTCTACTCCCGCGATGCAGATGTCGTCACCGTCTCGGTACACGTCTCCCGGTGGCGGCCCCCAATGCTCGATCATCGCTTTGCGCAACGCATCGGGCAGCTCGGCAAACCATGCGCAGTAGTCATCGGAGCTGACTCGGCCGATGGCGTTGGTGAGCTGAGAGCGCGTCAGCGACGCTTGTTCGTACGTGAAAGTCTCCACGAGCTCGGCCATGAGCTCGTCGCCATTGGCGGGTATGCGGTCTACTTGGTACCCGGCGTCCCGCGCCGCTTCCAGAAGTCGGATTACCGATGCGGGTGTGTCAAGCCCGACCGCGTTGCCGATCCGGCCGCGTTTTGTCGGGTACGCGGACAGAACGATCGCTACACGCTTGTCAACATTGGGAATGTGGCGAAGCTTGGCCAGTCGAGTGGCGACGCCGGCGACGCGCTCGACACGGTCGGGGATCGTCCGGTATGCAACTACCTCGGTGCCGAGGTCGTCACCGTCGTCGACGACCTCCTTGAACGAGAGCGGCACTGTCGTGATACGTCCGTCGAACTCCGGGATCGCAACGGACCACGCCACGTCGAGCGGGGTGAGCCCTCCATCGCTCGTTTCCCAAGTGTCCCGGCTAGTGGTCGCCGCTATTGCCTGCACGACGGGGATGTCGAGGCGCTCGAATACGGGAACACTCCAGCCGTCGGCCACGGATGCGCCTTCGGTGCGCGTGACACCGGTTGCGAGGGTTGTCGTGATGATGCAGTCAGCCCGCCCGGCGACAAAGCGGCTTAGCACGGGGATGTCACCGGTCTGGTCGGGACGTAGCGAATAGCAGTAACAAGCGAGAGCGTTGGCGCCTCGGTCGCGAATCGCTTTGCAAAGATCGTCGACGAATCCCGTGTTCCCGGCGAGCAGGTGGGCCCGGTAGAAGATCACGGCGATTGTCGGCCTCGAAGGGTCGAGCGTCTCGAAGCCCGTCTCGTAAATCCCTTCGGCGGGGACGGGCTCTGGTGATTCGAAGCCGAACCCATGAAACAGCAACCCATGAAACAGCACCGTGTCCGCCACGAATCGGAGCAGGTGCGCGGTGTTCACCACCCCGCCGTACGCCAGATATTCGAAGGCTTGAGCAACGGTTGCGGCAGGAACGCTTGACGCAGCAGTCAGTTCCGCGTCCAGCCCAGATTCGCCGCCGAAGGCCAGGAGAGGGATGCCTCGTTCGGCGCAACGCGTCCGCAACTCGTCGAACGGGCGCTCCCAGGCTCGTCGTCCGCCGAGGAGACGGATCAGTACGCAAGTGATGTCATCGAGGTCGGGGATGCAATCAGGTACCAGGTCGCCGAGAGCAGCAGGGTTGGCGGCGCGCACCTCCGGGAACCCATCCGGTAGCGTCTCGATAGCGGCGCGCAACGCGAGGATCTCGGTGTCAGCAGTACTGAGGAAGAGAATCATGCCGTCTCGGCTTTCGAGATTCGCGCTGGAGCGGAAGCGATGAGCCGGGTGGTGGCGTCGAGGTCCAGATGCGCTTCGATGAGATCGGCGATGCGGTCGAACTGCGCCTCTCGGGCAGCACGGAAGGAGACCCCGGCGGGTACGAAACACTTGCCGCGGCGACGTCCGATCTCGGTGAGGAACACGGAGCGGAACCCATCGGACTCGAAGAGTCCGTGCATCATGGTGCCCAGCACGGCCCCATCGGCGGTGACGCATCCTTCGGGTTCTGCCCCGTAGTTGTCATCCAGCCGCACCCAACCTGTTGAAGAGCCGGTGACCTGCCCGTGGTGAATCTCGTATCCGGTAACCCGCTGACCCATGCAGTTGCCGCGACGTTGACGGGTCACCTTCGTTGATTCGAAGCGCGTGCTGACGGGGAGAAGACCAAGCCCGTCTACGCTGCCGGGTTCTTCCCCGCCGGGTTTTTCCCCGCTCAGGCTACTTTCGACAGCGGCGGGGTCGGTGATTTCATGACCGAGCATCTGATAGCCGCCGCAGACTCCCAACACGGTGGTGCACCGCGCCAGAGCGACATCGAGCCCGCGGCCGCGTAGCCATTGGAGATCGGAGACGGTGGATTTGGACCCGGGAACGATGACGAGATCGGGGTCACCCAGTACCCCGGGGTGCTCTACGTAGCGAACACTTACGCCGGGCTCGATCGCCAGCGCGTCCAGATCTGTGAAATTTGAGATGCGAGGGAGACGTATGACTGCGATATCGAGGGAGTCACCCAGCGGCCCACTGGCCCCATTGTCCGTCGGATCGCCGTGCTGAGCGCCTCGCAACGAGAGACTGTCCTCCGCGTCCAGGTCCAGTCCGTAGGTCCACGGCAGGACGCCGAGTGTGGGCACACCGGTGATGCGTAACAGGTCATCGAGGCCGGGCGCCAGAAGTGCGGGATCTCCGCGGAACTTATTGATTACGAAACCGCGCACGAGCGTTCGCAACGGATCCGGCAGCAGCATCACCGTGCCGACGAGAGAAGCGAACACACCGCCGCGATCGATGTCGCCTACGAGTATGGCCGGGATGTCGCCTGCCTCTTTTGCTACGCGCAGGTTGACGATGTCATGGTCGAGGAGATTGATCTCGGCCGGGCTGCCCGCTCCTTCAAGGATGACGACGTCGTGGCGGGCCCGCAGCGTCGCGAGCGCATCGAGCACGGTCTGGAGCAGTCGGGGTTTCTCAGCGTGGTATCGGACAGCGTCGAAATGACCGATCGGCGTACCCATAACGACGACCTGGCTTGTGCGTTCACCCGTTGGCTTGAGGAGGATCGGGTTCATTTCGACGGTCGGGTCAAGCCCTGAGGCGAGAGCCTGCACCCCCTGAGCGCGACCGATCTCATGGCCAGACGGGGTGACGTAGGAATTGAGCGCCATGTTTTGCGCCTTGAAGGGCGCAACGTTTACGCCCCGACGGGCCAGCAGCCGGCAGAGCCCGGTTACGACCTGGCTCTTGCCCGCATCGCTCGATGTTCCGCAGACCATGAGGGCGCCGCGCAGACTTTCCCCTTTCACGCCGGCCACGCTGCCACCAGCTTGCGCAACCCCGCATCATCCGGCACCGCCACGCGGATGTGGTTGGGGAGACCAAAACTTGTGCAATCGCGGACTAGAACTCCGCGACGCGCGAGCAGCGCCCGCGTCGCTCTCGCGCCCTCGGGTGTCTCCACGAGTACGTAGGGCGCGTCGGACGGCAGTACTCCGGGGATAGCGGTAGCGAGCGCCGTGCGCCGTGCCATGCATGCCTCGTGCCATGCGGGCAAGTTCGCGCGGGCCAGTAGCTCTGGCACGAGAGAGGCTGCGATACCGTTGAGGGACCACTGCGGAAGGAGACTTTCGAGCCGAGCTATCAGTTCGGGCTCGGCCAGTACGTATCCAACTCGCAGTCCTGGGCAGGCGAAGAGTTTGGTGAGCGATCCGACGACGATTGCCCCGTCATCGCCTCGGGTCCACCGACCGGTTGCCAGCGGATAGAAAGCCTCGTCCCAAACGGCGGCGCTCTCGTGCTCCAGGGCGAGGCGCCCTGTTGGATTGTTGGGATTCGACGCTACGCGGGGCATGCAGTCGGCATCTTCGTGGTCTTTGTCAACCACCTCTTCGAGGTGCCGCGCGTAGAGTGAGAACTCGGGTGACGCGACAACGCCACGACGCAGTTCCGTGCACACGAGCGCAATTGCTTCCGATCCACCGTTAGTCATCAAGACGCGATCAGGCGGGACATCGATAGCGTCGGCGAGCGCCTCGGTTGCTTCGGATGGATCGGGGTATCGGCCGAGCGCGTCAAGGTGCTTGGCTGCCAGTTCCGCGACATCGGGAGCGTCCGGATTGAGGCTTACCGAGAGGTCGAGAATCTGGGATGGGTCAACGTTCAAGGCCGCTGCCACTCGCTCGACGTCGCCGCCGTGCGGCCCCACAGGAAGAGGAGTCATCGGTTTCGGCGGCTCGCGGCGAACCCGCGCATCCGTTTCACAAGCACAAGGGCGCCCGGAAGCATCAGGGTGACCCCCAGCAGTGCCGTGACATCTCGGGACAGACGCACGGCTGCTGGAATGTCTTCACTCTCGGGCGCTCGACCGTCACCCAGATGGGGTCGGAGTTCCACCCGGCCGTCGTATGAGAGTTCGCCTCCCAGGCGCAAACCCAGCGCCGCCGCAAATGCGGCTTCGGCAACACCTGAGTTGGGGCTGGGATGCAACGGCGCCTGCGTTTTCACGGCGTGCCAGACCTGCCGGGCACGCGCCGGGCGTGCTGCGGCTACGAGTAGTGCAGTGGCCCGAGCCGGTATCCAGTTCGCGACGTCGTCGAGGCGCGCCGAGGCCCAGCCAAAGTTGATGTACCGATCGTTGCGGTGCCCGACCATGGCATCGAGCGTGTTGCACGCCCGGTATCCCAATGCGCCTCGCGCGCCACCCGCCAAGGCCCACAAGGCCGGGGCCACAATTGCGTCGACGGTGTTTTCGGCAACCGATTCGATCGCAGCGCGCGCGACGCCCTTCTCGTCGAGCATTTCGACGTCTCTCCCTACCAATGACGGAAGCAACGCTCGCGCTGCATCGAGGTCGTCGCGGGCGACGGCGCGTGATACCTCTTGGGCGGCTTCGCCCAGAGCGTGCCCGGACGTCGCCAGCCAGCCGGCGGCCGCCGTGCTGTGAATGCTCCCGCCGGTGGACGCGCCAATGCCTACGCCGACAACCGCGAATATGAGACCCGCGCGTTTGTCGTCGTGCCACCCGAAACTGTCTACGCCGCGCTCGATACCGCGCATCACCCGACCAAAGAATGCGACGGGGTGCGCGCTCCGGGGCTCGCCGAAGAGGCGATCAGCGGCGAGACCAAGAGCCACAGCAGACGCTCGGCGTGCTATCACAGGTTCACCACACCCGGCGCGACCGCCGTCGCCACCAAGAGCGCGATCGTTTCAGCTACTACACAAGACGCTCCCAGCGTGTCTCCGGTGAATCCGCCGAGTTGCCTGTATGCCAGAGCGTGCACCGCAACACTTACGACGACAACACTCGCTACGGCGGCAACGGCGCCGGGCCCGTCGATTGTGGCGAGTCCGATAGTGATGAGGGCGCCTGACAATGCGGGCAGAACGAACGAGCGTCCCAGAAATGGCGTCGCCAGTCCACGCCCGCGCGCGTAGGGGGCATAGCGAGCGGTTACGGCCATCGAAGTCCGGCTCGCACACCAGACGGCGGCGAGGAGGAGCGGTCGTGCTGATGCGAAGGAGGCCAGGGCCGCGGCCCGAAGCATCAGCGCCGTGACGACTGCCGCCATGCCGAAGGTTCCTACATGTGGATCGGCCATCACTTCGAGACGTCGACCCCGTGAGACGTGTGACAAGAGTCCATCGGCCGAGTCTGCGAGACCGTCCATATGAAGTGCGCCAGTAAGGAGTAGGTCGGCCATAACGACGAGCGCCGCAGCGGGGAGCACGGGCATGACGTCGAGAGCGACCCACCACACGGCTCCCAACGCAAGGCCGAGCGCCATTCCGACGATCGGGAACCAGTCGAGAGAA
>ERZ1292645.401-Hain-H14-02um-R2-401-length-16168-cov-4_pt2 | contig 15818 bp, 26 predicted proteins | sample MGYA00564401_ERZ1292645 | MGnify/ENA primary metagenome ERZ1292645 (study PRJEB36523, sample SAMEA6512644) | groundwater metagenome | collected 2019-01-09 | study: AquaDiva: Metagenomics assemblies of 32 groundwater samples | reverse complement strand
CTATTAATTCATCTTCATTTATCAATTCAATGGCATCGACTTTTTTATTCTTGATAAATAAGATATTACTTAGATCAGTGAAAATAAGATTGTAACTATTAATAATATTTTTAGTTACCCATTTCTTATTACTTAAGTAACTAAAGTGTAGCTTTTTACTAGTTAAAAGTAAATTAAAGTTATCGCATTTCAATTTACATAAAATTTCAAGGATGAGATCTAGAGATAATAATGTTAAATTCATTAATGATATTTAGTTTTGATTTTTATTTTTTAATTTTCAATTTTTAATTTTATTAGATAAATATAAATACATTTGTAACTACGAATGGTTAAAGTTAAGAAACTTGTCCGTGACGAATCTAAACCCAGTGCTAAGACTAAGTCTGTTAGTTCAAGTAAAAATTTAAACAAGATTGGCGGCAAGAAGAGCAGCAGTAAGTCTTCAAGTAAAACTTCAGGTAGTTCTATAGATTTTGAATCTGAGACAGAATCAGAAATTTCTGATTATATTCCTGAAGGCTACGTCGACGAATTAGAAACCACAAGAAGAAGTATTCCTAAGTCAGACTATGGAGTGTCAATAAAATCTAATAGTAAAAGAAAATCTTCAAGGATGATCTATTCTCCTCTTCCTAAATTACCAAATTTTAGAAGCTCGAATGCGAGTACCGCGAGCCTGAAGAGTACCACGAGTAATGCGAGTACCACGAGTAACAGTCTTAAGAGCTTGAAATCCCCAGTTAAACGACGTGTATATACAAGTAAATATCTAAGTACTTATGCTAAGCCAGAGTCTAAAGAAATCCCTGAAATATTTGATAAAAACGGAAAGTATAGGCCTGTACCGCAGTTTAATAGTCCTAGAAAATTGAGGCCTAGCGTAAAACGAAGAGCAGCTAGGTTTCAAGCTTTAGTACTATCACCATTTGTACTTTACATTATCTATTCAATGATAAAAAGGCGTAAAAAGTAAAATGTTTATTTTAATTTTTTATTAGTATTAAATGTTTCTATAATATTTAAACGAGCTTCTGTCTTACCTGTACTTTTAACTGAATTTTTAACTGTGTTTTCGTAATGATTCCTTAATTTACGGTCGTGATAAATTACGACGTCATATACTCTAATGATCAGATCTATAATATTTTTACTAGAAGCTAATGCGGTATATAAGAAATCTGAAACTCCACGGAATTTCTTATTTAAACTAGTAATTCCCTCTGACACTCGAAGGAAATCAGGAAATGGATGAGGTGGCCCCTTCTTATTTATCTTACGATAAACATCTGTATTTTCCAGGTATTCGACTTTTCCGGGAATAAAAGAATAACCAAAGTCCCACAATACAAAAAGTGTTCCATAATTTGGGACATAAATCGTCTTGTTTTTTATGCGATACTTCCAGTAACCTCCAGGTTTTACATTGAAATAAAGTACATTATTCAGATGTAGATCATTATGTTCAATACCAAAGTACTTCTTTATTACGTAAAGCGCAATAAAGATTTGAAGATATCCAGAAAAAAGCTGTTTTTTAGTTGTACTCTTCTTTTTTATAAAATGTTCAAGATCACCACCTGCCTTTTCTGTTATCAGATATACACATGGTGATTTTTCTACAAAAGGAATATACGATTCAGCTTGTATTTGTTTATTAACATATTTATTATAAAATTTACAACTATCACATATATAATACGTGTATAAAAACGGGAGAAAGTTAGTTATCTTATTTAATAGTAATTTACGAATAAGTTCTAAGAAATATATTTCATTTAAAGCATCTAATTCTGTTTCTTTTACAATAGTTGAGTCTATCTTATTTCCAATTGAAAATAAACTTGTATAATTTAAAGGAGATTTCTTTACTACTAATCCGATACCATTTTTAGCAGGGGTACTTAACAACTTATCAGTGAGTTCAGCAAATAAGATATCGGCATGTTTACTAGGAGTACCTGCTAAACTTTTAATATGGATACTCTTGGCCAAGACATCTTTAGCTATACATTCTGAATTGTAAAATTTTCTTTTCTTAAATGTATCAGCTAAATTGACAGCCGGTTTGAAAATAAATGGCTTTAGCTCACGTTGGATAGAGTGGTAATTTTTTATTCTAGCTTCTAATTTATTACTCATTTCAATTTACGCAGTTACACAGTTATTATTTATCTCATAAAATTAAAAAATTAAGACTTAGAGTCTTAATTTTATTTTTGTTATTTTTGGTTTTATTTTCAAGAGTATTTTACATCTAATTGTTCGAAATGTTCAATAATCTTATCTCGTTCGCTTCCTGAAATCCCTGTGATTAACCATTCCATTCCAGTTACGTAATAAATATTAATATAATTTACGCCATGATCAGACTGATACTTTCCCTTGATGACTTCATTAGTAGATCCAAAATCTTCTACAGATTCTTCAATAAAATCTGTGATACTTTTAAGAACATCGCTAAACCCCAAGAATTCAAAAATTTCAAATTCAGAATCAAGAGTGTGTTTCAGAATAACAGTGTACATAATTTACTTTAGTTAAAATTAAGAAACTGATTCTTAATTTTAAATTTTATTTTTTGGTTTTATTTAGATTTCTTTGCAATAAGTAACTGTTAATTCCCATTGATTGTCTATACCAGATTCCTCTTTAATAGTATCCAATTTTCTTTTCTTAAAGAAAATTACATTTTCTGGCCTGTAAAGTTGACTGTCATTTTCAATTGGATGCTTGTAACAACCTTTACAGATGTAAAAAGTGTAGACCGTCCCTTTCATAATCCTGTCTTTAATATTTACTCTGTAGTAGCTTTGAGCCTCACAGCTTATACAATTATTACTCAAGTCTCTAATGAATTCCATTTAAAGATCTTTAAATGGAATTTTTATTTTTCAATTTTATTTACTGATCCTGTCATTTCCATTGCCATAGATGTGAAACTATTCGTCGTCACTATTAATTCCAGGTGTAGCCTTCCATGAATTAAAATGGTTTGCAACTGCTCCACATTGATGGTAATTTAAGCCTAAAAGTATATGTTCTGTCTTAGAATTAAGATCTTTAATACTTGTAAAACACTCGCCATGAGTAATTACAAATGTAGGCTGACTGTAATAGGAGTTATCAAAAGATAAAGTCAGGGATTCTAGCATGCTATCAAATGTATGATATTCTGTTTTTAATGTATAATTATCTCGAAAATACACACCAATGAGAGTATACATAATATTTAACTTTTTAAAGATCTATTTTTATTTTTCAATTTTTATTTTAGATTAAAATATTCTTGACTTTTATCATTTAGTTCACTTAGAATATTTCTAATTTCATTATTTTTTGTATTCTGCAGTATTCTATTATTAATGATAATAGCATTTCTTACAAATACTTGCTTGTAATCATCTCCTAAATCATTAGTATGATCATAATACCCGTCCTCGTCAAAATCAGAACATTTCCCAAAAAAAGCACCTGCTTGAAAATGTGAAGTACAACTGTTACTTTCCCATTCATTTCCAGATCCGATATAACTATCATTATAATCTTCAGAATCATAGCCCTTATACTCATACCATTTTTCTGCAGTTCCAGAATAAATCTTTTTGTATATTTCAAAGTCTGTTTCTAATAGAAGATGGCGTTTGAAAATACTGTATAAATATTTTACCATATTAATATTATTTAATTTTGAAAAATCTTCAATTCTAAAATAAGGTATGTTATAAATATAACTAGAATTAGATTTTACATAATCATGATATTCAGATAATGCTTTGATATAATCTATATCTTTATTAAAACTCGTCTCTACCTCAAAACATCTCATATCAAGATCATAATGAGCTTTTTCTTTAGGACTTTTTTTAGTTGGGACAGTAGCACATAGAATTGGGTTATTTTCAAATAACTTATCCAAGTTAATAGGTATACTACTAGAAGGAGGATTGAGAGGTATACTAAAATACTCAGATTTATAAAAAGGAATCTCAGAGCACTCGGGTGCAGATAAAGGCATACCAAAAGTATCACGTTTCATTTCGAAACCTTATTGTTAATTGTATTTTGATGAATTCTAACTTAAAATTCAATTTTTAATATAGATTTTATTTTTAGAATTTGTCTTTAGAGTGGAGAGCAGCCATTTGTGCTGCAATTGTTTTGCTATTAGAAATCATCATCTGTGTACCATTGTTCATAAGAGCATTTTTGAAATCTCTGTTGTTAGAAACGTTAAGACGTTTCATGTAATTTTGTTCAATTACACAGTCAGGTCTGTAGTCAGTAAGACTTCGAGCATCAAGAATTGGGTTAATTTTAGGCATGAGTATAATAGAGTATTACAGCACGAGTTTATTAATGTAAATAGAAAATAAAACTTGAAATTACTTTAGGTTCAACTTAAAAATATAAATTACAACATTATATATAAACTTATATAATGATTCTTGCAGTAGATACAGGTATAAAAAATTTATCATTCTGTGTGATGTCTGCAGATGATAATAAATGCATGTCATCTTATAAAATACATTTATGGGATGTATATAATACTGTAGACTCCCATCAATTATGCTCTACTGTGCAAAAAAATGGAAAAATTTGTAATAAAAAATGCTCTTTTAAAGTTAAAAATATTGATATAGTTAATATTGATAATGATGATTTTTATTGTAAATCTCATTTGCCAAAAGATGTAAAATCAAGTAAATATTCTCCTAAAAAAGTAAATGACTATCTTTTACAAGATATTGCAAAAAATATGATAGAAAAGATTAATACAATTTATAGTGAAAACATAGAGCTCTTTAATAAGTTAGATACTATTATATTAGAACTTCAGCCATCAATAAACAGTAAAATGGGGTTCATTTCTCATATTATATTTGGCAAATTAGTTGAATTAATGATAGATACTAAATGTATTATCAAATTTGTAAGAGCTTCGCAAAAGTTAAAAGCTTATACAGGTCCTGAAATAGAATGTAAATTAAAAACGCCTTATGCTAAAAGAAAATGGCTTAGTGTGAGATATACACGATGGATTATAGAAAATAAATTTTCTGAAGAACAAAAGGAAATATGGCTTGAAGATTTTAATAAATGTAATAACAAGCTCGATGATAGATCGGACACTTTCCTGTACTGTGTTAATAATTTATTTGGGTGCATAACCAAAAGGCAAAAAATGAATTTTAAGAAAAATAATATCAAATAAAAATTTAAAAATATTAACAATATTAAAGTAAATAAAAATGGGTTCAATTTTTAGTAAATCTGAAAATCATTGTGTAGATATCAAAGCTCAATGTATTGACGTTTCATTTGTGGAGTGTACTGATACTGTTTTATATAAAATATTTTTTGATGATGGAACTCATTTATTAATCACGACTAAGGATACATTTAAAGATGTTGATGCATCTCCTGAAAAAGTAACTGAGCTTATTAAAATAAAAGTTCTGTATAAATACATCAAGAAAGTAAAATGGTATCGATATGAAAAGAATGGTGAAGATAGATTAGATCTAATTATTATCCCATATACATTTCTTTACAGTTTGCGTGAAATTCATATTGGTACAAAAATAAAAATACCTTTTAATCCTTGGTCTGAACAAATATCTGTCCAGTCAAATTACAAATAAAAAAGGAAAATATATCAAATAAAATTGAAATTAAAATAACAAATTTGTTATTTTAATTAAAACAATGACTGTGAGATCTGGAGATGGACAATTACGATATTATTATCAGAAGAATCTTAATAAACTTAAAAAATCAGGTATTAAAGGTGATTGTATATTAATTATTGATAATGCAGTTTGTTTTTGCAGTAAATGCTCTGAAAAATATGAAGAAGAACTTGTGAATCCTGTTTCTTGTGAATGTGAAAAACAGTGTAATTGTAAGTGTGTATGCGATACTAAAAGAAGTTTTATGTATGGTGGTGGTGGTAAATGGGGAGATGGTAACTCAAATTGGATTTGTTATTGTAAGTGTCTTTGTAATTGTATTTGTGTACCAGTTACTAGAAAACAATTTAGACTTGACCTCGAAGCTTTATTGAAGGTTAAAAAAGCTGAAAAACACAAATTATTAAATGAGCAGAACAACAAAAGACGTATTCTTGAGAAACAAAATAAAATTTAATATTTAAATTGATTAAATGAAAAGTAAAGTAACTATTATGTTAGAAGTAAATAAGTCTCCAGATTTTTATAAAATGGTACTACTAGTCAGGACTGATCTTAAAATGGGTAAGGGTAAAATTGCAGCACAATGCTGTCATGCAGCTATCGGTGCTTATAAATTAGCAATTTTGAATGTACCTAATAGTATCAAAATCTGGGAACAATCTGGAACTACAAAGATTGCTTTAACAGTTCCAGATCTTGAAACATTTTTTAATTTAGAAAAATTGGCCAAAGAATCGGGACTTATCACTTATTCTGTTATCGATGCAGGCAGAACACAAATTGCAGCTGGGTCACACACAGTGCTTGCTATTGGCCCAGGACCTGCAAGTTTAATTGACACCATTACAGGTCACCTAAAGCTACTTTAAATTAAGAATAGTAGCTTTAAGTAAAAATAAAATTGAAAATTTAAGAATATTATTCTTAAATTTAAGTATAGTCATTTATGTCAAGCTTCTTAGATCTGCCAGATGATCTTATTCTTGAAATAATAATAAAATTAAAATACAACAACTTAAAGATACTTTTATCTGATAAAAAAATGGTAAATGTATACAAATATAACATTGTGTATATAACTAAAAAAATCATTAATACATACCTTTTTGTATATACTAAAAATTCTGATATCCAAGTACTTACTAGATTTGGTATAGATTTTAATAATGATGATACTGCTAAAGTCTCGCAGATATTTAAATTAAATGCTTTAGATTTTCTTATCAAAAATAATATTAGTAAGTATAATATTAATGAAGAGCTTTTATGGGCTGTACAGTCAGGTTGTCTTGATATCGTGAAATACTTTATCAGCTATAATGGTAAAGGTATAGATCTTCATTATAGAGATGATTATGCAATAACTGTAGCTGCAGAAGCAGGTCATCTAGATATAATTCTATTTCTTATAGAAGAAGGTATAGATCCTCGCACTAGTAATGATCTTGCTTTATGTTTATCTGCATCTAGTGGACATCTTAATATAGTAAAATATTTTATCAGTTTAGGTCTTAATCCTCATACTTACAATGATAGTGCATTAGAATCGGCAGCAATAAATGGTCATATTGAAACAGTCCAACTTCTTATTGATTCTAAATTTGAAATGCATACTTATCAACGTATATTACTTATGTATATCGAACAACAATGTAAACATATTAATATATTAGGGTTAATTAAGATGCTGTAAATAGAAAATTAAGATTCTAAAAAAAATTTAATTTGTAAATTAAGAATTGAAAAATTAAGAGCACTTTTCTTAATTTTGTAAATGACAGCAGAATCTTTTATAGTTCAAAAGGTTTATATTTTAAGTACAACGAAGAGTGATTACATTGAAAAGGATTTCTTTGACACAGAAGAAGAAAGAGACGCTGAGTATACAAAATGGTTGCGTGCAGATGTAAATTGTAAGCCCCGCTACTCCATGTTTAAATCTGAAAAGTATGGCTTCTTTGACGAAGATGGAGAATTCTGTGAACTCTCATTTGATAGAATAAGTACAATTGAGTATCTGTAATAAGACAATTACTAATATGAATAATAATAATAAAATTTAATTTTTATTATCAATTTCTATAAATCAACACAGCTTCTTAACAAATGGACCTCAACGATCTTATTGATATTCATTCTCAAAGAAAAATGAGGTCTTTTTTTGTTTCTAAGGGTCAAAATAGCATTGATATGACAATTAGTGGAGAAATTATTATGAGTATGTCAAAGCCGTCATATAGAGATGAAGGATTTGATATTTCAGTCTCTAGAGTTACTGTCGCCTGGATTCTTGGCGAAATTAGTATTAAGGGTACTGTAAATTTATATCTCTGTGATGATTCAGATGCATGGATTGGTTACAATTCAGATACAAAATTATATTATTATTCAGCGAATGGTCTAGGCCTTTGCATAAATATTGGTAATCTAACAAAACAGGAAATTGAAGCATTTATTGCTTGTATCATAGCTTAAATTGGTCAATTATGATGTAAATTGAAAAATAAAATTGAAAAAAAATAAAGTAATAATTACTTTATTTTAAAACGATTATGAAGATGCATACATTTAAGTTAGTTCTTGTTGGTGACCCCGGTGTAGGAAAAACTACATTTGTAAAAAGACATCTTACAGGAGACTTTGAAATGAGATATATCCCAACGCTTGGTGTTGAAGTACATCCAATTTCTTTCAATACAAATTATGGTAACATTACTTTTAATGTATGGGACTGTGCAGGACAAGAAAAGTATACTGGGCTCGGGTCTGGGTACTGTCTTCAAGCACATGCTGCGATTATTATGTTTGACGTAACATCACCTATTAGTTATCGCAATACAGAAGATCACTACCTTAAAGTAACAGAAGTTTGTGGTGAAATTCCTATGACACTTTGTGGTAATAAAGTTGACATAAGCGTCGGCCGTAAAGTAAAAACAAAAGACATTCTTCTTCATAAAAAGCATGCTAATTTAAAGTATTATAATATTTCAGCTAAATCAAATTATAATTGCCTTACACCATTCCTGGAATTAGCTAAAGATCTTACAGGTAAGCAAGATCTGAAATTCATTGGAAGTGACCAGCAAGAAACAGTAGTTACATATATTCCAATCAAAAGGGGTACTTGGTGTAATACTATGTAAGTGAAATTAAGATAAAATGTAAAACAAAATCAAGATAAAATTAAAGCTATACAGGCTTTAATTTTAATTTACCATCAAGAACTTTTTTCTTCCTTTAAGGGGCAATTGAGACTTGATGTTTTGATTATAGTAAGTATTTAATATGTCTAGCATTTGAGTGTTACTTATCTTTCCGTTAGTGTAAGGATTATTTCTTTTCCTTGTTATCCAATGAAATAACTGATCTATATCAAAACAGTAGTGAAATTTTTTACCTTTTTGCAATTCAGTAAGAACATACAGCTTATTTAAAGGAATATTATTTACTGAATCCTGATCTAAAGATTCTTTATTGTGACAACTAGAATAACTTCTCCCGCTTTTCATTTTACTATTCTTATTTACAAATAAAATAAGTTAATCTGAAAATTAGATTTCTAAAAATAAAATTGAAAAAATAAAATGAGAAATATAAAAGTTAAAGTTATCTACTTTAATCTCGAATGAATTCTCATTTCAACTTTGCTGAGTCGGAAAGTCGTAAACGTAGTGATGGGGCTAAAAATAAAATAGTCAAAGACTGTATCTCTATCGATAAGCCTTCGGTCGATCGAGCTGGTGTTAGGTGGACAAGATATGAAGAAGCAATTCTTTCGCTTGAAATTAAAAAAGGGTATACTCTTGATACCATTACCCAGGCCCATCACAGAAAGGTAGGAGGAATTAAATCTAGAATTATCATGCATATGTTAGACTGGGTAAAACTCGAGCGTGTAACTCCAGAGCAATTATGCAAGATTTTGAAGCCTTCAGATCTTAAAAAGCATGATTACAACCCTATTGAAGCTTAAAATTAAGTACATTTAAGCTTTAAAATTAAACTAAAAATAAAATTGAAAAAATAAAATTAAAGTATTATACTTTAATTTTAGTTGTCTGATAGTTCAAGCCGTTCAAGCCCAATGAAAGTAATTGAAGAATATCCAAATTATCTAGAATACTCTGATTATATCAGCATTAAGAATTACCGATGTCCTGTCAAAGAAAACAATTTTACTGTTAGAACATTTAGCGTGAAAGCTGCTAGTAAAACAGGAAAAATTGTAAGATATGGTTCAGATGATACTACTTATCTATTACACCCAGAATTACTTGAACTAGTACCTCGAGGTTATTCAGAGTTATATCTAAATGGAAAACTTTTATTGATCTTAAAAGGTATGACAAAGTTTGATGGTACAAGTGCTATTGATGAAGACAATATTCCTATTAGGGTAATTGGAAGTAATGGTGACAATGTTAAAGACAGCCCCGTTAGGGTAATTGGAAGTACATGTAATGATAATGAGGCTAAAAGTGAAAGTCTAATTAATCACACCCTTATTAAGAAGTGGGAAGTCTCACAAGAGCTTAGTGTTGTATTTGAAGAGAAAGCTAATGGTAAATTCATGTTATTTACATTATTTGAATTGGATGGTGATCTCTGGATTTTTGGAGGTTCTAAAAATCTGCATGTACCGATAAGATTAAATTTGAGCGATTCAGCTGGAAATGAAGGATTATTAATTAATAATCCAGAGCTTCTTCACAATCAGATTCTTTTAAGTATAATTAAAGTACTGAAAGAGCATCCAATTGACTTAGTAAGAACATTAATTGGTAAAACAATTATCGGAGAATATGTTGATGGTAAACATCTTGTATGGACCCCAGAGCCTTATATAATATTTTTTAATGAGCGAATGAAAAATTTTGGATTTGAAACAAAGTATTACTTCCCAGAACAAATGATCATTCCAACTAATAGTCAATTAAATGAAATCAGACTCGCTGAAGACATCGAAGGAGTTGTTATTAACTACACTAACACAAGAACTGGTACTATTATCAGACAGAAACATAAAACTATTTGGTATATTGTACTTAGATGTTGGAGAGAAGCTCTTGTAAGGGACCTCCGTATTATATTTAATCCAAAAGATGTACGTCATAGACTATGCTCTGTTCTTAAAAGAAGAAATTCAGATTTCTTGCACATGACTCTCGAATTGTTAAATCCCTATGTCAACTTAGCAGGCAATTTTGTAGGATGGCTTAATAAATCTAAATACAGCTATCATGATGTGTCTTTTACTGGTATTGGGATGGCTAAAATATGGCATGATTTCACTGAAAGAAATGAAAATGGGGGTCCCGAAAGAAATGATACTAAGAATGAAAATGAATGTAAAGACGTCGAAAATAAAAATATATTTACTGATTTCAATGAAAAGATTAAAGATTTTATTATGAATTGTACTTCTTACAAATTAGTTATTATCTTACAAGGTCTCCCTGGGTCTGGTAAAAGCACATTTGCTAAAAAGGTAACTGACCGTTTTGAAGATGCAACAAGTTTTTCGACTGATACTTACTTCATTGACTCGCAAGGTAATTACAATTTTGACCAAAGTAAACTGCCAGAATATCATGCTAAAAATTATCAAGAATTTGTTAAATCAAGATCTAGAATTAAGATTGTAGACAATACAAATTTATCAAAGAAAGAATATAGTAAGTATGTATACAATGCTAAAAATAAAGGATATATCGTATTATTTGTATCATTCACTGAAATTAATTTGACGGTTCTAAAAGAAAGAAATACAAAAGGTATCGACATCGATACACTTGAAGCTATGGCTAAAAGATACATCATTCCTCCTCCAGTATACTATGGTATTTTTATCATTGATTTACAAAAAGGTATTGAAATTAAACAAAGTTCAGTTCTTCACATTACATGTGTTTTTAAACCCCAAGAAAAGTATCTTAATTCTGAATATACTAATTTTATTGGAGAAAAGGTGGCTGTAATTACAGAAGCAGTAAATGTCAGTGAAGCTGGGGAGTGTCTATTAGTATCGCTTAAAAATCAAGGAGATACAGTAGTTCCTTACACAAATCCTTTGGTATGTCACATTACAATTGCAACTAATGAGGGTTACAGTCCAGTTGATGTAGGAAAAATGATCAGTAGAGGGACAACTAGACGAATTCAAAAAGGTCAAATTGAAGGTATATTTTTACCTTGTTGGTAAAATCTAAAAATAAAATTGAAAAATAAAAATTATATTATTATAAAACAAATGCCGTCTATAAAAATTGAATTAGTCAAGTTTATTTCTAATAATCATATTTTGATAAGCCTTGATAAAAGTAACAAAGATAGTTTTTGTGATGTATGCGGAAAAAATAATATTACTTTACTTACAGCAGATAACAGTGATGGAGATAATACCTGGGTAGCTATATGTCAAAAATGTTGTAATAATATCTTCTCACAAGAAGATGGACTAGATGATCTCAAATAAATGCAAATCTCAAAATTCTATAAAAAATCATTAATTAATAAGCTTTACTTATTAACTAAAAATAAAATTGAAAAATAAAAATGAAAATTAATGTAACCAAAGTTACATTAACTAAAGTAATTAAGTATTATGGAACAAATTGATGAAAGTACTCGCCAAAGAACTATTGCAGTAGCAGAAAGTTGCCCTGGAGGTCTTTTAAGTTCAGAATTTGTCAATATCCCTGGTGCTTCAAAGTGGTTTAAGTCAGGAATTGTAGCTTATACAAAAGAAGTAAAAGTTAAGTTTCTAGGAGTAGATCCTGAATTAGCTGAAGGCACTAATTGTGTAGATCCTGAAATAGCAAAACAGATGGCAAAAGGAGTTTCTAAAGCATTTGATTCTGAAATAGGAATTGGCGTGACTGGTTATGCTGAGCCTTGGAATGACCTTGAAACGCAAAAATATTATACACAGCATATTTATTATTCTATTTATGATTCCGAATCTGACATTTACTATACTTATCTACATAAACCTACTGTAGTACTTCCTCGTAATGAATATCGTCAATTTATTGCAAAACTTATTTTTGAAAAGGTATCTAGCATCACGGGGACAGTTTCCCCAAAAACTATTTTTGTGAGTGGCCATCGGTGTTTAACACCTGAAGAATTTAATGAACACTACAGTATACCATTAAAGATAGCTAATGATAATAAAAGTTTATTTGTTATGGGGGATGCATGCGGTGCAGATCAAATGGCTTTCATATTTTTAATTAGTCAAGGATGTGATCCTTCAAGAATTAAAGTATATATTGCAGATGATAGTACATGGGATAACAGTTCAGCACGAATGTACGGATGTGCTGTAACTCGAGCGCCTGAAGACACCTGCAATTTTAGAACTTATCATGACCGAGATAATCATCTTACTAACATTTCAGATGAGGACTTATTATGGGTTAGACCTTCAGGGACTTTTGATAATTACAATAGACGTCTTGCTCTTCAAAAATAAAATTTAAAAATTATTAAAGTTTAAAAAATAAACTAATATGTCTTTTGTATTTTTAGTTTGTTATGTCGAAACAGATGGAGGTGCTGGGTATCTGGATAGCTTAGTTATCAGAGGAATTTGCGATACGTTAATCTCTGCAGAAGAAATATATAATAAAATCAAAGTTACGCACAAACTTGATTGTTGTAGCGAATTGTATATTAAACAAGTTGAGCTTAATAAAATATGTGATAGTGGTGTACTAGTATATGAAATTAATAAGGATGAAAAATAAAATGCGTCTTTTTAAAACAAAACGTATCTTTTTAAAACAAAATACTTGATCAGTAATAAATTACACGAAACTTCAATGAAAAATAAAATTTAAAAAATTAAGAAATATTTCTTAATTTTAAGTAGTAAATGGAAGACTTTATTACACCTGAAGAATTTAAAAAGCTCAAACAAGCTCAAACTAACTATACCAAAGAAACTGACAAATTTTATTTACAAGTTAGAAGTGATATAGTAAAACTTGTAAATTCTGGAATGACAGGTTGTATCATAGACGATTTTGTTGAATTGCAAAAAGGACGAGAACCCCCTTACTGTCATCCTTCTGCATTCAGCAAGACTGTCCAGACTGCTTTAGTCAGTGTAATGGATGAATTAAAATCATTAGGATATGTATGGACTACAGATACATATGTTATTTATTGGAAAGCACCATAAAAAAGTAAAAATAAAAAATTTAAAATAATTAAGAATTACTTCTTAATTACAATGGGTGATTCTAATAAGGTAATTGTGTTAATTGACTTGCAACAGTTAAATAAAATGAAATCTTTAAGTGGCCCCATTCTTCAAATTATTCCTTTAGAAACTAATTATTTAGTATGTCCAGATATATCTAAAAGGATAATTGTTTCTGTAAGTAAAAGTTATACATCATCAACTCGGCCTTTAAAATTTCATTTAGAATTACAAGGTGCTACACAAAGTTGTTATCTAAGATTTAAAAATTCAGATCTTAAAATAATAAAAGAATTCTTAGATCTTAATTTCTGTTAATAAATAAAATTTAAAATAAATAATCAAAATAAAATAAATTATAGTTCTTACTTACTTCCTGAAAATGGCACCTTTTATGACACCAAAAGAAGCTGCTAATGCTAAAAAACAATTTAGCATTGAGAAAACAGAAAGACAAATTGAGAAATTCTATTTTCATATCAAGAATGGTATCACCATGCAATTGCGAAAAGGAAAGTCAAGCTACACGATTATGTCCTCAGGTATCATTCATGATCCTAAACTCACTTGGGGGATTGGAAAGTCTCTTATGAGAAGAGCACAACTTGAACTGAATGAGAGTGGCTACAATTGTAAATTACATGATGATCAGATTACGATTTCGTGGACAATCGAAGAAATTGTTGAAACAGACCCTAAAAAAGCTCCTCTTAATATCACACAAATGTTCTGCGATGTTATCGTAAACAGACAGAACAAGAGGTTTCTTGATGTTGTAGATGAACTATACTGTGAAAATGGAGTGTCCAGAGAACTTCCATAATAAAAAACTAAAAACCAAAAAAATAAAAATAAATTAAGAAGTAATTCTTAATTTTAAATGTATTTTATCGTTTAAAGTCAATTATTTTTCTAAGAAAAATACCCAAATTCTAAGAAAAATACTATTAACAGTAACACACCAAGAGTGAGTCCTGCAATAGACAGTGGGAGTACAGCCTGATCTATTGTCTTATCAAATGAGCCAAAATTCTGCTCAGGAAGATCATAAGAAACATTAAAAACAGAAGTCTTATTATCGATATAACACGTTTTGTTAGTTCCTCGCTCAATTTTAAATCCTGGCTTAGAAACAATCGTTTTTCCAGTGTACATCTCACATATATAAGATACATCGATAGCCATGATTTCTGTATAATGGTCCGAGTCCCATGCTATAGTACAATTACAATTATCCCATTTTTTATACCATTCAATTTCGTCATTCAGGTATCGTTGTCTGATTGAACGTGCTGTAAAAATGAGGCCAATAATTGGCGTAATTATAAAAAGTGTTATAATCATTAGTAAACCACAGTGTCGTCCTTTAAATTTAAAACGTTTTTTAGGGGCTGAAGTACATTCTGAATTTAGGATGTACGGCCTTGCTTGTAAGCGATAATCATAACCATAACCATAACCATAGCCATTAAATGTATGATCTGGAACAGTAATAACTGGTGTACTAAGCGATTGTCTTGTACTGAGATCTGAATATCTTGGTAATGAAATTGTTTCATCAGAATTAGATTCTAAAATTTTAGATTTATTATTACCCATATCAAATTATTCTAAAATAAACAAAATCTGTTTATTTATTTTCAATTTTATTTTTAGTTTTAGTTAAGCTATACATTATTTATTGGTTTTTTAAAGGCTATGTCAATACCGCCAATTATTAAACAGAAAATACCGCCAAATATTAAACAGAAAATACCCCAAAATATAAAATATGTAAAAAAGTTTGCAGCTACTAGACCAATTTTATCATGAATATCAAATCCAAAATCAGAATTACCTATTACTGCTATACCTCCGATGAGAGGTAATGTAGTAATCATGCTAATATTATATCCAGCTTTAGCTAA
>ERZ1292645.104-Hain-H14-02um-R2-104-length-39259-cov-6_pt3 | contig 15896 bp, 16 predicted proteins | sample MGYA00564401_ERZ1292645 | MGnify/ENA primary metagenome ERZ1292645 (study PRJEB36523, sample SAMEA6512644) | groundwater metagenome | collected 2019-01-09 | study: AquaDiva: Metagenomics assemblies of 32 groundwater samples | reverse complement strand
AAAAAAGAAAAAGATATTATCCCGCCGGAGATGAAACTTACTCCCGGCGAGCGGGACATATTGACTGCGATAGAAATGAAGATGTCAAAACCGATTTTCAATTGCTTCGGAAGGGTTATTTTTCTTGGAAAGAGAGAAGTCTGGTTTAAAGGTAATTGGCGCTTGGCCATGGCTTATTCCAGCCAGTATACGACTAATAATATGAATGCCATTGTTCCCTTAGGGAGAACTTTAACAAAAATTAAGAAGTTTTTCTTGTTGCGGCCGCTTAACGCAAATTTTATCCGCGAAAGAAGGATGTACTTAAGGTGTCGGAGACTTTTTAGGCTTTATATTAATAGATTGTCTCCCTTTTTTCCGGAACCGGGCGGAACTTTTAATTTAAACACCGAAGAGCTGGCCTCGCTTTATCATTTTCCATCTTGGGAGATCTCTCCGGTGCCCGGAATTCCTCGGATGGATTCCAAAAAAGGTCCTCCTCCGGAATTACCAACAGAATAAAATCCAAAACTTAGAAGCTTAGCTTCTAAGTGAGAAGCTAAGCTTCTTTTAACGATTTAAATTATGGCAGGTGAAATAAATTTTTTTGCGGAAACGACTTTCCGTAACGAGAAAAAAAAGTTTGGTATTAAAACCGACGATCGGCGGCGGCATGTTTATATTATCGGGAAAACCGGTTCGGGAAAAACAGCCATGATGGAAAATATGGCCATTCAGGATATTCAGGAAGGAAGAGGCGTCGGCTTTGTTGACCCGCATGGCGAAGCGGCGGAAAGGCTTTTGGATTTTGTCCCGCCAAGCAGGATTAACGATGTGGTTTATTTTAATCCGGCTGATTTGGATTATCCCATCGCTTTCAATGTAATGGATAAAGTGTCTTCCGAACACCGTCATTTGGTGGCCTCCGGTTTAATGGGTGTTTTTAAAAAAATCTGGCCTGATGTTTGGTCAGCCAGAATGGAATACATCTTGAATAATGCTATTTTATCGCTTTTGGAATATCCCAATTCTACGCTTTTAGGGGTAAATCGGATGCTGGCTGATGTTGAATTTAGGGCAAAGGTCGTGGATAAAGTAAGCGATCCGGTAATTAAGGCGTTTTGGCTGAAAGAGTTTGCCAAATACGCTCAAAAATATGAAACCGAGGCCACGGCCGCTATTCAAAATAAAATTGGCCAGTTTATTTCTAACCCCTTGGTCAGAAATATTATCGGTCAGGTAAAATCCAAAATTGATATGAGAAAGATAATGGATGAAAAGAAAATTTTGATCGCTAATATCTCCAAGGGCAGAATCGGCGAAGATAATTCCCGGTTGTTGGGCGCTTTGGTTATTACTAAACTTCAGCTGGCGGCTATGTCCAGGGTTGATATTCCCGAAGAAAAAAGAGAAGACTTTTTTCTCTATGTTGACGAGTTTCAAAATTTTGCCACTGACGCTTTTTGCACTATTTTGTCTGAAGCCAGAAAATATCGCTTGGCGTTAATTTTGGGCAACCAATACATCGGCCAGCTGGAAGAAATGACTGCATCAGGAAAGAGCACAAGGGTCAGAGACGCTGTTTTCGGCAACGTTGGGACTATTGTAACCTTTAGGATGGGAGCTGAAGATGCGGAATTTTTAGAAAAAGAATTTCTGCCGGAATTTATGGCTGCCGACTTGGTGGGTCTGGCAAAATATAATATTTATTTAAAACTTATGGTAAACGGCTTGTCGTCCAGGCCATTTTCCGCTCAAACTTTGCCTCCATTTGAGTCTCCTGCGGAACGTAGCCGGGAAAAAATTATCAGCGTTTCTCGGGAAAAATACGCTGCTCCTAGAGAAATTATTAAAGAGAAAATTCAAAAATGGTCTACTGGAGGTGAAGAGAGTTCTGCTGCGCCGACTGCTAGGCCAGCTTCACCAGCTAACGGTCCGGTTTTATACGATGCTCAATGCGCTAATTGCAAAAAATGGACAAAAGTTATTTTCCCGCCTGACGGCAAAAGGCCGGTTTATTGCAAGCCCTGTTTAAAAAAAATAGAAGATGCGCGAAAAACACCAGCACCATCGGTTTCGTTAAATAAAATTGAGCAAGCCAAGCCTACCTCTTTCCAAAAACAACCAATTCGTAAACCGGTAAACGTTGAAGAATTGAAAAGTGTTTTAGGCGAAGCCTTAAATAAAATAAAACAGGATGGAAACCCTAAAGGATTTTGATTTTAAAGGTAAAAAAGTTTTGGTCCGTTGCGATTTCAATGTTCCTCTTTCCGAAAAAGGGGAGATTTTATGTGATTTTAAAATTAAACAGACTTTGCCGACAATTGAATATTTAATCAAGGCTGGCGCCGAGATTGTTTTAATCAGCCATTTGGCGGGAGGAGCGAGTTTAAAGCCGGTGGCTGAAAGATTGACAGAATTGTTGGGGAGACAGATGAATTTATTAGATAACTTGAGGCTTGATAAAAGAGAGGAAGAAAATGATGATAATTTTGCCAGAGAATTGGCAAAACTCGGTGATATTTTTATTAACGACGCTTTTGCCGAATGCCACAGAGCTTACTCCTCAATTGTCGGAGTGCCGAAATATTTGCCGTCAGGAGCCGGATTATTGCTGGAAAAAGAGGTTAAGACACTAAAACAGCTTGTGGAAAATCCGAAGAAACCCTTAGTGGCTATTATCGGCGGAGCTAAGGTAGAAACAAAATCAAAATTGATTAATAAGCTTTTAGAGATTGCCGATTTTGTTTTAATTGGCGGATTATTTAATAAAAAAACCGAGGGAAAAATAATCGGGGCGGGGAAGGGATTGGATATTCCTGAAGCCGATCTCGAAGTCTTTAACGAAAAAATAGCTCAAGCGAAAACTGTTTTTTGGAACGGTCCTTTGGGAAAAATAGAAGAAGAACAATTTTCTAAAGGTACAAAAGAAATAGCCGAGGCTATTATTAAAAGCAACGCCTTTTCAATAGTTGGCGGAGGAGAAACAGTGGAATTTATTAACAGAATTGGCTTACTCGGAAAATTTTCTTATGTTTCCACCGGCGGTGGGGCAATGATGGCTTTTCTGGCTGGCGAAAAATTACCAGGTTTAGAAGCACTTGAATATGACACTAATACACGAATTTACACCAATGACACCAATAAAAAATAATCTTGTTTTTCCGGAATTGTCATATAAAATCACCGGAATTTTATTTAAAACACATAATGCTTTGGGCAGATATTGTAAAGAAAAACAATATCAAGACGCGCTCGCTGAAGCGCTGGGGAAAGAAGGATTATTATTTGAGCGCGAAAAGAAATTACCCATTTCTGAACAGGTAGGAGGAAACCAAACAGATTTTTTAATTGAGGATAAAATACTTGTAGAATGTAAGGCGAAATCCATCGTTACCAAAGAGGATTATTATCAAGTTTTAAGGTATCTTAAGGCGTCGGGGAAACATCTTTGTTTATTGGTAAATTTTAGAAATCAATATCTTCGTCCAAAAAGAATCGTAAATTAAAAATAATAATACGAATAAATTACTTTTAAAAATTTTTTTCTCCGTTTTTTTATTATTTTTTGCGTTTATAAACCATGCCCATGGTCAATCTTGTAATTCTCTAAAGGAAATTTTTACAAATCCTGATTTTTGCGACACAAAAGACGTCTCTCTACACGGTAAGGTTTATGAATTATTAGACAACTTCACTTTACAGGGTTCCAAATACGCCTATGGATTTCAGTTTACAGATGATGGAACACGAGCTATTCGAGTTATGAGCCAAGACAAGCTATTTTTTGTAAAAAACGATGAGATTGTAGTAAATGGTAAATATTATAAAAAATTCGATGTCGACAGTCTTAATTTAGATGATACTATTGTTGCTTCGGGAAAAGATATCAAAGTAATTTTAACAGGAGAAGATTACAGCGATTTACTTGTTAATTATGTGGGCAAAGAAATACTCAAAAATGAGGTATTACAGAAAGGGATTATTATTCTCGCAAGTTTAGCCCCTTTATTTATAATCGGGGCATTCATTTTCGGTTACTATTTTTATAAAAGGAGACAAATCAAAAAGGGAAGAGACTTCGAAAATTATGTAGAAAATTTGTTTAGCCAAAACGAGTGGGCTATTGAGCAAAAAAATAAGTTTGAAAAATTATCACGTTGGATTGAATCAAAAAATAACCCAGATTTTATTTTTAGAAATAAGAAAACTAATAAACGATTAGCCGTTGAGTGTAAATACCTGAGTAAGCAAGCGAAAAAATTTTGGTGGGCGAAAAATTATCAAATAGAAAATTATCAGAATTTTTCGCAAAAAGAAAATATTCCCGTTTTTGTAGTTTTAGGAATCGGCGGGCGGCCAAAAAATCCCAAAAGAGTTTTTCTCGTTCCTTTGAATCAAATTAAGTATCCTGATGTAAAAATGGAATATTTAGGGAAATTTGAGAGAGAACCAAGAAAATCTTTTTCTGTTGACAGAGAAGGCAATCTTCTTTGATCAGTATGACTGAAAAAATTCAAAAAGTATTAAAAAATATTCGTGACATTGGTGTTAATTAGTGTATTAGTGTCAATTTTATGGTTATAAAAAACTTGAAAGAAGCCGCTAATAGGATAAAGAAAGCGGTTAAAAATAAGGAAAAAATAATTATCTACGGCGATTCCGATTTGGACGGCGTAACTTCGGTCATTATTGCCAAAGAGGCGATTAAAAATCTTGGAGGAAAAATCCAGGCGGTTTATTTTCCCAGCCGGGAAAACGAGGGTTATGGCATTTCAGAAATCGGTTTAAATATTTTAAAGAAGTTTTCTCCCGCCCTATTAGTTGTCCTTGATTGCGGTATCAGTAATTTTCAGGAAGTAAAAATAGCCAAGAAATTTGGGCTGGAGGTAATTATCATTGACCATCATGAAATTTTGGATAAATTGCCGGCGGTAAAAATTATTGTTGACCCGAAGCAAAAAGGGGATAAATATCCCTTTAAGGGGTTTGCCGCTTGCGGACTGGCTTTTAGGCTGGCTGAGGCATTATTGGGCAAGAAAATGACGGAAAACTTAAGAAAAGATTTGATAGAACTTACAGCTTTAGGGACGATTGCTGATATGATGCCGAGAACCGACGATAATGAAATTTTTATTTTAGAGGGTTTAAAATCATTGGAAAATTCTTGGCGGCCGGGGATAAAAATATTTTTGAACTCTTTGGAAGATAATTTGAAGTTTGATCAAAAAATACAGAAATTGATTTCTGTTCTGAACGCTCGTGACGTGGAAAATAATTTCCCCGCTTCTTTCAGGTTGCTGACAATATCGTCTGCCGACGAGGCAAATAGTCTCTTGGAAAAATTAATTGAAAAATCAGAAGAAAAAAAGAGAATGGTTGATGTGGTTTTTGAGGAGGCCGAAGAAAGGCTTTTGGGAAATAATGATAAGATTATTTTTGAGGGCGACAGTAACTGGGATTACAGTTTAATTTCTGTTATTGCCTCCCTTTTGGTCAATAAGCATCAGAAGCCGGCCTTTATATTTAAAAAAGGCTGTAAAGAAAGCCAAGGTACGGTCAGAATGCCTAAGGGGACTAATGCCGTATTACTGATGAAAAGTTGCCAAGAATTACTGATAACTTATGGCGGTCATCCCATGGCCGCAGGTTTCAGAATCAAAAATGAGAATTTAGATAAATTTAGAGAGTGTCTTAACAGAAATTTTAGAACATGAAAAGAATTACTATTTACATTGATGGGGGATCGAGGGGTAATCCGGGACCGTCAGCTATCGGGGCAGTTTTTTGCAATGAAAACGGCCAGATGTTTAAAGAATACTCCGAATGCTTGGGAGAGGCGACTAATAACGAGGCCGAGTACCAAGGCGCAATCCTTGCTTTGAAAAAGTTTAAGGCATTTTTCGGCAAAAAAATAGCCGAAACATCGGAAGTTGAAATAAAATCCGATTCCGAACTTTTGGTCAGGCAATTGAATGGCGAGTATAAGATTTTAGAACCGAGAATTCAATCGTTATTTTTTGAAGTCTGGAATTTGAAAACCGATTTTAAAAAAGTTAAATTCACTCTTATTCCCCGTTCAAAAAATCAACAAGCCGACAGGTTGGTCAATGAAGCCTTAGACAGTCAAACTGGCAAATTATTCTAATAAATGGCGAATTTTAATTTTAACAACGACGATTTCGTAAAAATCAAGGATGAGGCCGAAAATTTTTATAAAACAATCGGTGAAATTTATTGTCCTTATTTCGGAGAAAAAATAGCTTTTAACACTAAAGGGTTTAAACATTTAAAATTTAAATCAGACAAAAGGGCTCGTCCATATAAAGACCAATATCCGCGGTTGAAACTTTTATATTTAGTGCCAGAAGTCTTGAAAAAATCTCATACTATCCAAGGTATTTGGAAAGTTAAACGATTTGAAGCGCAGAAGACAAATAGCAGATGGGAGCATATTGCAAAAGATGTTATGTATTATGAATTTATTGCAGTATTGGAGAATATTAGAATTAAAGTTATTCTAAAAGAAGTATCGGGTGGAGAAAAACATTTTTGGAGCGTTATCCCATTTTGGGGGATTGATAAAATAAATCATAAAAGAATCTTACATAGCGGAAATCCCGAAAGTGACTAACTAAAAAATACCGTTTTTGCGGTATTCTTTAGTGGCACTTGGTTACAGCTTGGATATAGCCGTGACAGGGCAAGGCCCTCCAAGCGCCACTTTTAATATAACACAAAAAACCTTGTCAAGCAACATCAATGAATAAAGCAGAGGTAAAACAAAAAATTAAAACATCGGTGGAATCGCCAGTAAGACGGTTTTTTGGTAGAATAAAAATATATGAAACCCTATCCGAAAATGAATTCAAAAAACACCGCTCTGTTGGTTATCGATGTAGTTAATGGCTGCTGTCATAAAGATTGCGAAGATCCAGAAACTGGTGTGTATTTTAATAAGATAAGAGAGATGGTCCCGAAAATGGTTAAATTTGTTGATGAGTTTAGAAAGGATGTTAGCGGTCAGATTATTTTCATAAACATAACACCTTGGACAAAAAATTACTTGTCGCCGAACGTAATAGAGCTGTATGATAACGAGCCTAAGGGAAGTTATTATTCTGATGACGGAACAGGATTCTCAGAAAAATTTTATCTTGTAAATCCCAAGAAAGAAGACATTGTTTTGACAAAGAATACTTACGATGCTTTTGCGATTCCTAAATTAAAACAAATTCTCAAAGAAAAGAATATTCAATATTTAGTGACGGTTGGAGTTTTCACCGATGGTTGTGTTTTAGCGACAGTATGTGGAGGATTCCAGGCAGGTTTTAATTTCGTTATTCTAAAAGACTTAATTGAAACTACTGATATTAAAAAAAGACAAGAATTGCAGACATATCTTATAGGTTATACTTTTCCCTTTCTGTATGGAAAAACGATAACATCTAAGGAGTTTTTAGACTCATGGAGATAAATACGACGTTGCATAGTACTTAACTAAAAAATCTCCGTTGAGCGGAGGTTTTTTAGTGTCCTAGCAAGTCTGTAAGCCGAATTCTGTATTTGTGTGATCATCTGTCTAGGCCTTCGATTACTCTCAGGCTCTGGCGAGTTACTTTTAACCCGTCTAAAGTTCATGAAATAAGAATTTTGACGGGCTTTACTCTTGCATCCAGTAAGGATTTAGCCGTTTCACCCCCGCATTACTGCGGGATTATTCCGCCACCGGCGGAACGCTTAACCTTTCGGTCTTGCCGTCACTGGTCGCACCTCTAACCTTGCGGTCGACGGCTGTTAGCCGCTACTTTTTTAGATCTCGCCTTGCGACGAGAAATGGAAGTTCGGACTTTCCTGACGCCCGCAACTGCGTAGCTGTGGGCGCCCGATCACCCGACTTGCTAGGACACCTATATTATAATATCTCCAAGTATCCTTGTCAAATTGTAAAATAAGAATAAAAATACTAAGATAAATTTATGGAGTTATATCCTAATCGCGGGAAAAATTTAGTGATTAATATTGACGGCATAAAGTATGCCAGATGCCCTGTTAAAACTCCTCTTGTTACGGAAAAAGATAAAGATCCGGTTTTTTTCGTAAAAAAACAATTGGCAGGGATTTTAGAAAAGGGAGACGTGGTTTTTATCAGCGAGAAGATTATTGCCATAATGCAGGGCAGGGCATACCAAATTAACGGAATCAAGCCGACAAAAATCGCCAAAATTTTAAGCAAATTCGTTCAAAAAAGACCGGGCGGCATCGGTTTGGGTATGCCGGAAACTATGCAATTAGCTATTGATGAAGCGGGTCTTCCCCGAATTATATTAGCAGCTCTGTTTTCTCTTTTGACTAAACCTTTCGGTTTGAAAGGAGTTTTTTATATAATTGCCGGCGATCAGGCTCGTGCTGTTGACGGTCCGACGCAAAATACAATTCCGCCTTATAATAATTACGCCGTCAAAGCGCCCTTAAAGCCCGATAAAGTAGCAGAAGAAATTTCAAAAGAAATTGGAGCAGGGGCGGCAATAGTTGATGTTAATGATTGGGGAGTGAGGATTTTGGGCAAAAGCCGAATTTTCAAAATAAATGAAAAGTTTCTTTCGAGGGCCTTAAAAGATAATCCTTTAGGCCAATGCGATGAATCAACTCCAATTGGCATTATTAGAAAAATAAAATAATGAAAATATTTAATCTACAGACAAAAAGCATAACTTCGTCGGCTTTAGTTTTGGGCATAGCCAGCGCTTTTAGCGCTTTTTCAGGCCTTTTGAGGGACAGATTGCTGGCCGGCAGATTCGGCGTCGGAGATGAACTTGATATTTATTACGCTGCTTTCAGGATCCCGGATTTTATTTCTATGATTTTAATAATGGGCTCAATTTCAGCTGCCATTGTGCCTATTTTTAGCGGATATCTTACTCGCAATAAAGACGAGGCCTGGAAATTTCTTTCAAATCTTTTTAATTTGATAATTTTCATTTTGGTTTTAGTTTCAATTGTTTTGATTATTTTTACCCCTCAATTAGTCAGTTTAATAACCCCGGGGTTTTCCGAAGAAAAAAAAGCAATGGTTTCTCTTATAACCAGAATTATGTTTTTAAGTCCGATACTTTTAGGGATAAGCAATATTATTTCTTCAGTTTTACAGGTGTTCAGAAGATTTTTAATCACCTCTTTAAGCCCGATAATATATAATTTTGGAATAATCGCCGGAATTTTATTTTTAGCCCCTAGGTTCGGAGTCGCCGGCCTGGCCATGGGAGTGGTCTTTGGAGCTTTGCTTCATCTTTTGATTCAAGTTCCGGTTTTATTCAAGATCGGGTTTAAATTTTCCAGAATTTTCAACTTTTCTGACCCCGGCTTTAAAAAAGTGGTTAAGCTTACCTTGCCAAGATTATTAGGATTAGCCGCAAGCCAAATTAATCTCTTTGTGATAATTATCATTGCTTCAACTTTAGCTTCGGGTAGTATCGCTATTTTCAACTTGGCAGAGAGTTTAAGTCGCCCATTTTTTATCTTAATTGGAATTTCTTTTTCAACCGCAGCTTTTCCTCATCTGGCCATTTCTTTTTCTAGGGAAAAAAGAGAAACGTTTAGGGAAATATATTCTAAAACATTTTCTAAAATTTTTTTATTTATCGTTCCCTTAAGCATAATTTTATTTTTCTTCCGTGATTTTTTGGTAGATATTATTTTAAGGGCAGGCAAGTTTGGACTGGTTGACAGCCGTTTGACCGCCGCTTGTTTGGGATTATTTGCCATAGGACTATTTGCCAAGTCTTTAGTCCTTTTGACAGTCAAGGCTTTTTATGCGCTTCATGACTCAAGAACTCCGGCAAAAGCCAGTATTTTAGCTATGATAATCAATGTCAGTTTGTCTTTTTTATTCTTATGGCTTCTTTCTTTTGAAAATTCATTTAAAGTGTTTTTGATTAAATTATTTTCCCTTTCTGGCTCAGGGGACATAAGAATAATCGGCTTGCCTTTGGCGTTATCTTTGGCTTCAATAATTCAATTTCTTTTCCTTCATTTCTTTTTTAAAAAAAGAATGAGTAATTTTAATTAAATGGCAAACATCAGGAACTTTTGCATTATCGCCCATGTTGACCACGGAAAATCAACTTTAGCTGACAGGTTTTTGGAATTGACAGGAACCATAGCCAAAGATAAAATGCGGCCCCAATTTTTAGATATGATGGATTTGGAAAGGGAAAAGGGGATTACTATCAAAATGCAACCCGTCAGAATGGAATATCAGGGATATATTTTAAACCTCATAGATACGCCAGGGCATGTGGATTTTGGCTATGAGGTTTCCAGGTCTTTGGCCGCGGTAGAAGGAGCAATTTTATTGGTTGATGCCACTCAAGGAATTCAGGCTCAAACTATCGCTAATCTGGAGCAGGCAAAAAAACAAAATTTGGTAATTATTCCGGCAATAAATAAAATTGATTCGCCCCAAGCCAGGGTCAAGGAGACGAAAGAAGAACTAGCTAATTTATTAAATATTCCCCAGGAGGAAATTTTTGAAATTTCCGGAAAACTAGGCACAAATGTGGAAAAACTTATTGAAGCGGTAATTAAAAAAGTGCCTGCTCCAAAAATTGAACTGGAAAAGCCTTTAAGGGCGCTAATTTTTGATTCAAAGTTTGATGCCTTTAAAGGAGTGATAGCTTTTATCAGAGTAATTGACGGAAAGCTTTTGCCTAACAATAAAATTTATTTATTACAGACTAAGTCTCCGGGCGAAGCCAAGGAGGTAGGTTTTTTCAAACCGAACTTAGAAACGGCCAAAGAATTAAACGCCGGTGAAATAGGTTATGTGGCTACGGGCATCAAGGAACCGGAGAAAGTTACCGTCGGCGATACTATAACTTTTGTTAATATCGGCGATATTCAGCCACTGCCGGGATATAAAGAGCCGAAACCAATGGTTTTCGCCTCTATTTTTCCGGAAAATCCGGAAGATTTTGAAAATTTAGCTTTAGCCCTATCTAGGCTAAAGCTGAGTGACGCTGCCTTGATTTTTGAGCCGGAAACTAAAGATGCTTTAGGCCGTGGTTTTCGTTGCGGGTTTTTGGGAACATTGCATGCTGAAATAATTTCCGAACGGTTAAAAAGGGAATTCGGGTTAAGCTTGATTGTTTCTGCTCCTTCAGTAGTTTATCGCATTGTTAATAACCGCGACAAAGAAATTTTTATTTATTCTTCCAGCGAGTGGCCGGATCCCGGTCAAGTTAAAGAATCCCAGGAACCGTGGGTAAGATTGGAAATTATAACGTCTCCGCAATATTTAGGCAAAGTTTCCGATCTTTTAAAAAAATCCGGCGGGAAACAAATTGAAACGAAATATTTCAGCCAGGAAAAATTATTTTTAATATATGAAGCGCCTTTAAGAGAAATTATTTCCGGATTTTTTGATAAATTAAAAGGCGCCAGCCAGGGATTCGCCTCAATGAATTACGAGATCTTGGGATATAGAAGAGCTAATTTGGTGAAACTGGATATATTAATTGCCGGCAGAAAGGAAGAGGCTCTTTCTCGAATTATTCCAGAAGAAATTGCCCAAGAGCAGGGGAAGAGATTGGTTGAGAAATTAAAAGAGGTTATGCCCTCCCAAATGTTCGCTGTGCCCTTGCAGGCAGCCATCGGGGGCAAGATTGTCGCCAGGGAAGATATCAGCGCAAAAAGAAAAGACGTAACCGGATATTTATATGGAGGCGATTATACCAGGAAGAAAAAGCTTTTGGAAAAGCAGAAAAAGGGTAAGAAAGAATTAAAAGAAAAGGGGCAATTGAGCGTTCCCCCGAAAGTGTATTTGGATATGTTGAAAATTTAGAACAGAGGTGCTAAAAGTAGAATAACCATGCTAAAAACCACCATGGAGATTAAAATGATCCAAGTAACTCTAAAAATTGTTTTTGATTTTAACTTTAACTTCATCGCATATTTATGGTAACAAAAAATAGGAGAAATAAAAAGGGGGCTCTTCAAGATATCTTCTTCGCCATTTTTTTAGGGGTTTTGGCTATGGGGTTCATCGCTTTTTTTATTATTTCTGATCTTAGAATAACCCAGAGGAGAAAAGAAATGCTCAGCCAGATTGACATTTTGCAAAAAGAAATTCAGGCCACGCAAGAAAAAAACGATAAGTTGAAGGCTGGGATAACTCAAATCGGAAAAGATGTTTATTGGGAAGAAAAAATCAGGGAACAAGGATTTAAAAAGCCGGGAGAAGAACAAGTGGTGGTTTTGCCTCCCCAAGGGAGCACGGTTGAGCCGTCTCAGCAGCAAAAAAATCTTTGGCAAAAATTATTAAATAAAATAGGGTTTTAGATAGCGCGGGTGTCGTATAACGGCCATTATGGTTCCTTCCCAAGGAACAGACGGCGGTTCGACTCCGCTCACCCGCTCATATGCAATATCCGATAGTTATTAAAAAAAGTCCGTTAGCTTTAGTGAAAAATATCATTGCCGTTGAACTGCTGACCGGTTTTTTGCTGTTTGTCTCTTCTTTCGCGGCAAATTACGAAGGAATTTCCCATTTAATAACTTTCGGCCGGCTCCGCTATGATTACTCTTTGATAATAGCTACCTCTTTTTTACAATTAATTATTACCTTAATTGTTTTTTTAAAGTGGCATAATGAAAATTATGAAATTAGAGAGAAGGAAATATTAGCTAAGAAAGGAATTTTTTATGTTAATCAAAATTCTTTATCGATAAGCGACATAAATTCAATAGTTTCCAGACAAAGCCTTTTGGAAAAGTTGGCAAACTGCGGCACAATAATAATTAAAACTTCAACTTCAAAGAGTTTTTTTCTGCGTAATATAGAAAATGCTGAAATTATCAGGGATACGGTTAAAAATATTATTGACAAAAATAAGATTTTAACCAGCGAAGAAACAAAAAAAATTCCTCTGCCCGATCTCATTTTAGCCGGCGAAAATCATTATTTAGAATTTAAACAAGGTTTGAGATGGGATCAAAAGCAAAAAACAATCAATAAGGGGTTAGAGAAGGCAGCGATGAAATCAATCGCCAGTTTTTTGAACGCCGACGGCGGGAAATTCGTTATCGGCGTGGCCGATGATAAAACTATTTACGGCCTGGAAGACGATTACAAAACTTTGCCTCGCCAAGACAGAGATGGTTTTGAAAACCATTTTAACCATATTTTTCAGAGTATGCTCGGTCCGAGATTCAGGCAGTTTATCAAAGTGAATTTTGAAAAAATAAACGGCCGAGACGTTTGTGTAGTTGAGGTCAAACCGAGCGATTCGCGGGTTTATTTAAAACAAAATAATACCGAAGAATTTTTTATCCGAACGGGTAATAGCACCAGCGCCTTGACAATGAGCGAAGCGCAGGATTATATTAAATCTCACTGGGGATAATTTTTGCCCTTTTAGTTCAATCGGCAGAACAGCGGTTTCGTAAACCGCAAACGCCAGTTCGATCCTGGCAGAGGGCTCATTAACAAAATATGTAAAAATGTCATAGGTGTCACCTATGACATTTTTGATTGATCTCGGACATAAGGTTGTATAAGATTGACTTTTTTTAAAAAGTTTGTTAATATAAAAATATAGTTCATCTAAAATTTGGTAAAATAAAAATAAATTTGAGGAGGTAAAATATGGGCTGCGGGCATCACAGCGTAGTTCGTTTTTTAGCAGACAGGGAAAGTCTAAAGGAAGTTGATTCGGCATTTAAAGGATTGGTGAAATTTTTTCATCATATACCATTCTGCGCCACTTTTGGAGTAAGTTGCGCCGGGCACTTTAGAGAAAGGGCTGACACTGATAAGCCATATCATAATACTTTTTATCCAAGTCCATGGGGACATTTGAATATTATTGTTCTGTCTAATATTCCCCATATCCAAGAGCTTCTAAGACTTCTCAAAGAAACAATAGAGACTCATTCCGACGTCTCATTCAAAAAAATAAAACATGTTTTTGGGCCTTCGGAAAATAGCCGGTTGGAGGTATGGGAAATAAGGATAGGAGATAATGGTTGTTTAAAAATTCTTGGAGAAGAATACTATGGAGCTTATTTGTCAATCAAGGGTAATAATATAGCATATGAAGACTCCAAGAAAAGGTGTGAAGAAATTGAGTTGTTCTGGGGAACATTAGAAAAAGAAATTGCTGGTTTTTGCAAACAGCACAAATTTAAAAGGTTTGGTTTAAAAAAACGAATCTAAGAGATAGTAAAAATTTGGAGAAGTGAAATAAGGGGCGTTAATTCCTGCGGGTTAGGCGAAAGCTGACACCCGCTTTTATTTTTGGGGAATTTGTAGAATATTAGACATTGAATGTTTGATAAACATAATTTGACAACTTTAAATCGAGAATATAGTATAAAAATAGAAGTCTTACGAAAGGAGAAATAATGCCTGAAGAGATCTATAAATTGATGGAGAGGGGGGAAATCGAAGCGGCCAGGAAATTGGTCGCCAATTTTATCCCCGAGACCATCGGGGACTATGTGGAAATCCAAGTCGCGCTGGCAGTTATTGAACTGCCGGCGGGTGCGGTTGTGCTGTAATAAGGCCTTAGTTCTACCTAAGGCCTGTTTTATTTTTGGAAAATTTATGCTAAAATAAATTAATATGGCAGATATTACCGGGAAAACTGGAGAAATGGAAATTAAGCTCCGCCGATTGGCGGACCGTCTTTGATATAGTAAATAAGAAAAAAAAGCTTGAGTGGCTGGAGAAAGAAATACAGAGACCGGGTCTCTGGGATAATCAGGCAGAGGCGATAAAAATTACCAAAGAGTTGTCGGATCTACGGCAAAAAATCATTGATTTTGAGTCAATAAAAACAGAAGAAGATCTGAAAAGAATGGAATCGCTGATTTTTCTTTCCGGAAAATACGACAAAGGAAACGCTTTTCTATCAGTTTATTCAGGAGCCGGCGGCCAAGATGCCCAAGATTGGGCAACAATGCTTTTCAGAATGTACCAAAGATACGCTGAAAAAAAAGGATTTAAACATAAAATTTTAGAGCAGTCGTTTGGCGAAGCCAGCGGACCCGAAGGCAGGATTGGCACGAAATCGGCTACTCTGGAAATTAAAGGAAATTTTGCTTATGGATTTTTAAAAAAAGAAACAGGAGTGCACAGATTAGTCAGAATATCTCCCTTCTCGGCAAAATCATTGCGCCACACTTCTTTTACTTTAATTGAGGTCTTGCCGGAAATCGGAGAAGGTGAGAAAGAAATAAATATAAAGTCAGAAGATTTACAAATTGATTCTTACAGGTCTTCCGGTCCCGGCGGCCAGTATGTCAATAAAAGAGAAACAGCTGTGCGCCTTACTCATTTACCCACGGGTCTTATTGTCGCTTGTCAAACAGAACGGCTTCAGGGCGATAATAAAAAACAGGCGATGAAAATGTTGTTAGCCAAACTTTACCAGCTTCAGCAGGAAACCCGGCAGAAAGAAATGAAAGAAGTGCGGGGCGAGAAAATTTCCGCCAGCTGGAGTAATCAGATAAGAAACTACGTTCTGCATCCCTATAAATTAGTTAAAGATTTAAGACCCGATGTTGAATATTCAAATCCGGAAAAAGTTTTAGACGGCGATTTGGATGAATTTATAGAAGCAGAAATAAAATACAATGATAAAATTTGACAAAGTAACTAAAATTTATTGCCCGCATTTAAACGGCAATGAAAAGATCACCGCCTTGGAAGAAATTTCTTTGGAAATAAAACCCAAAGAGTTTGTTTCTATAACCGGCAGATCTGGAGCAGGCAAAACCACTTTGTTGAAGCTTTTATTGGCCGAAGAAAGACCGAACGAGGGTCAAATTTTTTTTCAAGGGCAGGATGTTTGTGAAATAAAATCAAACCAGTTGTCTTATTTGCGCCGACAGATAGGCGCTGTTTTTCAGGACTG
>ERZ1292645.282-Hain-H14-02um-R2-282-length-19887-cov-5_pt1 | contig 15934 bp, 8 predicted proteins | sample MGYA00564401_ERZ1292645 | MGnify/ENA primary metagenome ERZ1292645 (study PRJEB36523, sample SAMEA6512644) | groundwater metagenome | collected 2019-01-09 | study: AquaDiva: Metagenomics assemblies of 32 groundwater samples | reverse complement strand
TTTACTCATAATTTACGCCCCGACTTGTTGGGGCTGTCTCTAACGGGATGACTTTTGATCCCGTTAGAGACATCCTTGTGTTCTATACTTACCTTCTCCAAAGTGTAAAAGATAAACGCTGGTATACAGAATTTACTCATAATTTACGCCCCGACTTGTTGGGGCTGTCTCTAACGGGATGACTTTCCCTCGTTTACGTCTGGAACCGACGATTTTGATTCAAGGGCTTCTTGCCTTTCTTGCGGCGAGCGTTTTGACGCTCTGGGGCGGCCTCGCTCTCCAGAGCCGCGGGGCGGTAGAGTATGCCCCATCGGAGCCGGTATCGCTTTTGTATCTGCTGTTTGTCTTCGGGATGGTGACGGTTGCCATCTGGACTATTCTCGGGAGCTCGGTGCGCCGCGAGGTTTTTGCCGGATTTTTTGCCTTTTCCATCTTCATCGGCATCTGGTTTTTCTTTGACGCCGTGCTGCCGCCTCCGTCTGCGATTCTGCTCGCGGCCGTTGTCACGCTCCTGCGTTTTGTGAGTCCGCGCCTCATCATCTGGAACGCCAGTTTGACCATTGGCATCGCTGGCATTGCCGTTTCGTTAGGCACAGCCATTCCGCCGGTTGTCGCCCTGTCCTTTTTGGGCATTATGGCAGTTTATGATATTATCGCGGTCTACAAGACCAAGCATATGGTCAGTATGTTTAAGGGATTGCTGGCCCAAGGCGTCGTGCCGGCATTTATCCTGCCGGAAAGTCCCGCGCATCTTTTTCATCGCCTTACTCCCGCCCACGGAAGAAGCGAGGGGGGAGTGCACCTCCTCGGCACGGGCGACCTTGCGCTCCCGCTCCTCGTTGTCGCCGCCGCGATTCCGCTAGGCGCTCCGGTCATCATAGGAGCCGTGATCGGCATGCTTCTCGGATTTACCGCCACGCACGCCATATTTTTTGGCCAAAAAAAGCCGCGTCCCATGGCAGCTCTACCGCCAGTGGCTGCCGGCACTGCGCTCGGGTTTTTAATCGGAACATTATTCGTATGAAAAAAAAGAAATTCTCGCGCAAGCCAATCCCCCTCAACATCGTATTCTTAGGAATCCAGGGTTCGGGGAAGGGGACGCAGGCAGGACTCCTTGCAAAGCGTCTCCGCATCCCCATCGTTCCGGTCGGCGACTTGTACCGCACGGAGATTGCTCGCGGCACTCCGCTCGGGAAGCGTGCGCAAAGCTACATCAGCCGCGGACGGCTCGCGCCGAATGTCCTCACGAACGAACTTGTCCGTAAGCACCTCCAGACCATCCCCCACAAGCGCGGCGTGATTCTTGACGGCTACCCTAGGAACCTTGTACAGGCGCGCGCCCTTTCCCGCATATTGCAGATTCGGGCGGCAATCCATCTGGAGATTCCGGAGTCCATGGTCATGGAACGGCTCATCGGCCGCCGCGTCTGCGGTAAGTGCGGAGCAACCTACCATATCCGCTGGGCTCGCCCGAAGCGCAGTGGCGTATGCGACCGCTGCGGCGGAGGGCTTCGACGCCGCGCTGACGACACCCCCGAAGCGATCAGAAAGCGCATCGCGCTTTTCCGCACCGGTACGCGGCCAATCATTGACTATTATGGGAAGGGTGGGGCGCTCCTTGCCGTTGACGGGGCGCATTCCATCCCCGTTGTCCATCGGGAGCTTATCCATCGGCTCAAAGGAGCGTGGGTATAAGAATGGAATTCTCGATCTTCCGACCGCGACAACTGTTGTAGTAATTTTGTTGCGGCCGCAACAAAATTACGACGCCATACGATGGCACCCCCTTTAAGTTCGAACATGCAACGTCCGCAGGTCTTTTCTTTTGTATTTCAATTGCGATTGATATAATTTTGAAACTGTTTTGAAACTGTGAAGATGTCCGTACGTTTGCAAAACTTGTGGCGAGTCCGCGCGCAGTGGCTTGCGCCTTTCTTTTTGGTCATCCTCGCCGCCATCCCCCGTTTTATAGCGCTTGAAAATCTTCCGCCGGATGCGCTGAATCAAGACGAGGCGGTGGACCTCTATGACGCATACTCAATTCTTCGCACCGGCCGTGACCACCGCGGCAATTTTTTACCGCTCCACTTGGCGGCGTTCAGCGACGTCCGTGATAACCGGACGCCTCTTTTTACCTACGCCTCGGTGCCCGCAGCCGCACTGTTCGGCCTGCGTCCGCTCGCGGTGCGCGTGGTTTCGGCCGCCACCGGAGTCGCGACTGTTTTGCTCGTATATGCGATCGCTCTGCGGCTTTTTAAGGATCGCCGAGCTGCACTCGCCGCCGGTGTCTTTCTGGCGCTCTCTCCGTGGCATATCTTCTTGAGCCGGGCGGGGTTTGAGCCGATCACCGTTCCGTTTTTCCTCGCCCTCGGCACATGGTTCTTTCTTCATGCTCTCGATGGCAACCGCCGCGCATGGTACGGAGCGGCGATCGCCTTTGCGGTCGGGATGTACGCCTACGCCCCGGTCAAGGTCGCTATTCCCCTTTGGATGTTCTTTTTGTTGGCCGCGTTTCGGAATGAGATCAGAGTGCACCGGCTCCCGATTTTTCGCGCAGCGTTCCTTTTTCTTCTCATGGTCGCTCCGTTCGCGGTTGATCACATCCTCCATTGGGAAGCTGTGCAAGGTCGGTATAACGAAGTGTCCGTTTTTACTTATGGCAAACCGTGGCCGTTGTATTTTTTGGCGAATTACGCGAGTCACTTCAGCGCCGTATTCACGAATCCTCGTTCGCTTTCCCTCGCGGAGGCGATCGGTTTTATATTCGGAATCGTTGCGTTGATCACCGCAAGAAGAGAGAGTCAAATGGCGCGGCGATTGCTGTTTGGCTGGCTCGTAATTGCGCCGCTTCCGGCAGCAATGACGAGCATCTCTCCTCACACACTCCGTTCCGCGGCGATTCTTCCGGCTTTCGCGATTGTGGAAGCGATCGGGTTTCTCTTCGCCCTCCGCATGGCGCGCGCTCTCCCGCGACGGATTGTTGTTCCCGCGTTCGCCGCTCTCCTTTTCCTTATCGCGGCGCGGGACGCGAACTTCTATGTTTCAAGCGGTTTTCCCTTCACCATTTCGACATTTCATGCGCGCGGTTACCAAAGCATGAGCGCATTTTTGCGCGAACACGGCGCCGCATACCGTCGCATCGTGGTGATTACAGACCGCGAAAAATATTCCTATCTGCAACCCTACATTTTCTTCCTCGTCTATCTTCAATATGATCCAAAAATATTTCATGACGGTCCTGTCCAGCGAATATATGATGAGCTTGGGTGGCAGCACGTAACGAGCTTCGGTCGGTTTATGTTCTGCGACCTTCCACGATGTCTGGAGAGAACTGAAGCGACACTGTTCATTGCGCCTCGCGCCATTGCGGAGAACGTTCCAAACTCACGCATTGTATTTTCAAATGCATATCTAAGCGCCTTCACGGTTGGCGCGGTTGCATTAACAGCCACCGGGGAGCCCGCGGATTGACTGGCTAACTCGTGGATCGCAAAGAGTGCGAGGAGAAATTGGGTATAGACTGAAACGCAAGTGCAAGAATCATTCTCTGAGTGACAATTATTCCCTGAGTTTGTCGAAGGGTTTTTCGGGCACCAAATTTTTTTCGCCGCGTCGTCATTTTGTCGCGATCGCGACAAAATGCTACAATGAACACGGTCGTTTACATTACTATTTCAAGATCTAACGGTATGCCTATAAAAAGACGCAAAATTAAACAAGCGTTTTCGCGAGCGAAAGGCACCCTGCATGATATTGCCGAAACCTTGGAGTATATTTATGCCACCGCTCCATACCGGATGCCGCCCAATATAGACCCAGGCGCCTACCGCGTGTGGAAGTTTTATAAAGAGCAAGCGATCAATCGTCGGCATCTCTACGCCGCGAAGCGGAGCAAACTCATAGAGACGCGGAAGGCGGGGGAGAGAATGATGATACGTCTTACCGACAAGGGGTATCGCAAAGTCCTGCGCGCCGAGCTGCGCGATACGAAGAAAAGATGCCCCGACGGCATCTGTCTCGTCACCTTTGATATACCCGAGTCACAGAAGACTGCCCGTGATACACTCCGGCGATTGCTGCGGGAGTGCGGCTTCAAGCAACTGCACCGTAGTGTGTGGTTTACTGAAAACGATGCCGTCGCGCCATTCTGTGCATTTGTGAGGGCCAACAATCTTACGCCGTGGGTATATGTTTTTGTGGGAAAGATCGCGAGTGCAGGAAGGTGCTGATCGTCCGTCGTCATTTTGTCGCGATCGCGACAAAATGACGACACTGAATGCCGGCGGTTCCAGGAAATACTCCGATGGCCGACTTAGCGAGGCGATGGGGTCGGGTTCGGGGAACGGATGGCGAATATTGACAACATACCATATATAATGGTATTGTCGGCTGTCTGGATGAACCAGACCAAAAGAGGAGAATCTGAATGTTGCGGAACCCGTTCTTTGCTATGCTCTGCGCTTTCGTGCTTTCGGCTTGCGAGCCGGGCGTTAGTCCTTACGGTTTCGGTGATGTTCGCGACGACATCGAGGGCGAATACTACGCCGAACTCCTGGATTCCGAGTACACCTGCCCGTGGGACCTGTACCTGCCCGTGCCCGCAGACTGGATGTGGGTCCACATTTACCGTTACTGCACCGACTCGGGCTCGGACTGCACACCGGAGGAAGTGGAGGGCGGTTTTGACATTACCTTCATCCTCCGACAGGATTCAAGCGTCACATGGTATTTCAACTCCAGCTTGCTGGTCTCCAGAAGCGGGGAGTTCAGTACGGTCTACACCCTGCATTTCCTTGACGGCCCCACGGCGGAGGTCGCTCTCTCCGGTTCCGTGCGCCACGGGGAACTGGACGCTTCGTACACGGTTGACATCGCCAGCGCGGCCTGCGTGATGGCGGCGACCGTTCATGGGGCGCGCCGCGTCCGCGTGGATGAAGGGAGCTGAAATCAGCTTCGCAAACCCGATTTTCATAGTGTCAACGCTATGAAAATCGGGTTTTTTGTAACTGGACCAAAATTTTCAAGCAGTAGGGGGCCGTTCTCAACTTATACACTCCTCTCCGCTCTTATTCTTTGTTATTCTTTTAGCATCCCTCACTCTATCTACCTACAGTCAAATTAGTGGTCATGGATCGAGAACACAAACTCACCTACGGGGCCATCACAGTGATGGGCGTTTTCGCGTTGGCGCTCGGTTTGTTGCGGCTGGGGAACGCGGTTTCCGGCCCATTTGAGCGCAAAGGCACTCGTCCGCCATCCGTGGAGGAGACCGCGCGGCTTGCTCGGGAGGCGTTGCGGGGGAAGGATACGGATCAGGATGGGCTATCAGATTACGACGAGACTTTCCTATACCGCACGAGCCCCTACATTGAAGACACGGATTCCGACGGGTTCAGTGACAGTCAAGAGGTAGAAAGCGGCAATGATCCGAACTGCCCCCAAGGCCGCGATTGTGGCTCCGGCGCCCTTTCTTCATCCGAAGGGGCTGGTTCTGTTGCGCCACAGCCAACCATCGCCCCGCCAAGCGATGATTTGCAGGCATCCCTCCAAGCGGGTATCACCCCGAATCCTCAAGCGCTTCGGGACGCGCTTCGGAGCGCGGGTATCCCCACCGAGACGTTGGATAAAATTCCCGACAACGAACTCATGAAACTTTATGAAGAAACGCTTAAGGGGTTTGCGGCAAGCGGCACTCAACGTTAAGGCGAGAAGGTAGAAGTTAGAACGTAGAAGGTAGTGACGTCGGCGGCGATCGGTCTACGTACTACGTTCTACCTACTACATACTAAATACGATGTGGGGAACTGATAAAACAAAAAAAGAACGCGCGAGAAAGACAGTGACCGCCACGCTCCTGTCGGTTTTGCTTTTTTTCCAACTCGTGAGTTTTGGGATTTTTTTACCGCGTCCGGCGCAGGCGTGTGGGGAGTCGGTGTCGGTTTCGACGGGGTCTTCTCCAGGCGCTCAAGTGCCGACGCCGGACCTGCTCAAGATAGTCACCTCCTGCATTAAGGAGTTCGTCGGCGGGGTTTTGACCACGTCTGTATTTAACGCCCTAAATCGCGTAGCCCAGAAAGTGGCTTATGACACCGCTGTCTGGATTGCCTCCGGCGGCTCCGGCGAGGAGTCGCTCGTGTTTCAAGAAGGATTCGGAAATTATTTAAAAAATACCGCCTTGGATGGCGTGGCTGACATAATCGGCGGACTCTCCGGCCCGTGGGAGAATCTGGGGTTTAATCTCTGTTCTCCCAGTCTTCCGACGATCAGCGCCAAGATTCAGCTCGGCATCGCAAACACCTATCAGCCCCAGCCGCCGAAGTGCAGCTGGCAACAGCTGCGGAGTAATTACAGCGCCTTCAGCGAATCCGTGGGCTCCGGAGAGTTCCTCAAAGGCGCGGCGGACATGTTTGAGTTCGGCGGATCCGATCTTTCTGCCGCCTTTCAGATTGGCTCCAAGACGGCGGAAATATCTGCCGACAAAGAACGCGACGCGCTTCTGGAACGCCTGGAAGGTAACGGCTTCAAGTCGCTGAAGGACCCCATCACCGGAGCAGTCAAAACCCCGGCTGCCATCGTAGAGGAAAAAACACAGGATGCCTTGAAGAAGGGCGATAAAGCGGAAGAAGCGCAAATCTTCGGAGTGTTCGCGAATACCGACAAGATGATCGCCGCGGGGGTCAACATTGCGGGTATTTTCGTGAACACTCTCGCCTCCAAGCTTTTGGAACGCGTGTTCACCGGATTGTTCGATTTCCCCGCGCCGGCTCCGCGCGACCTCTTTTCTCTGGAGGGGTCGGAGCCGCGCGGTCGAGCGGGCGCCGGCGAAGTCTACGCGGATATCCTGACCCCAAGAGTGATAGAGCTCTCCGGCTTTAACTTTTTGAGCGAGTTGGGCGCCTGCCCCCAGATCGGCCCGCGGCGCTCCTGGAACTGCGTCATGGACAGCGGATTCGTCGCCGCGCTCTCGCAAGGGGGCGAGCTGGTAACAGTGCGGGAGGCGCTGGATCAAAGATTTTTGAGCGAGAACTGGCCACTCATTTCTCCGCAGGACGCGGCACGGAATCAGGATCCGTTCTGTTTCTCATCCGCCTATTGCTATGCCAACTTGGTAAAACTCCGCCGCGCGCGCATTATTCCCATCGGTTGGGAGCTTGCCGCCGCTTCCTCCAAAAACAGCGTGGCGACCCCCGTGAGTCTCAAGGACGTGGTTAATGGATTCAACGATTGTGATCCGGTGACCGGCGGAGTAACAAGCGAGCATCCATGGTGCCACTTGATTGACCCAAACTGGATTTTAAAGATTCCGCAAACCCAGTGCCGCATGCGGGTCGCCGGCGCCACCCTCATTTCGTTCGAGATGCAGACGCGCGCTGAAGAATGCGTTGACACCCCGTCGTGCATCGCGGAGGAAGCGGACGGTTCCTGCAAATCCGGCTATGGTTATTGCACGCGTGAACGCAACATCTGGCGCTTCCCCGGAGATTCTTGTCCAGAGGCGATGAGCTCCTGCATGACGGTAACGAAGCGCGGCGGCGGGGAGAGTTCGTTCCTTTTGAACACCGCTAATTTCAACGGCTGTACCAGCGCGAATGCCGGTTGCGCCTGGTATGCGGGAGCGCAAGCCCCGCCTATAGCGGGGCAAGACGGGAACGGGGAATGGGTTGCCACTTCCATGCGCCGATATTTTGACCGCGATGTGGCGAGCTGCGAGGCGCGAGACGCCGGCTGCGCCGCGCTCATCCCGAACGTACCCGGGCTCCTGCGCCAGAACCTGCTTACGAACTCCAGTTTTGAGAATCACACCGAGGGAACCCCCGCCCTCCCCAGCGACTGGACGGCGGATCCAGACAGTACGACGGACTACCACGGTGGAACGGAGGCGTTCCACGGAACCCATGCGGTCCGCACAACAGGCGTTCTTCGGCAGGGTGTTACCTACCAGCCGGGGAAGACATATACTATTTCGGCCTATGCGCGACAGACGACTGCGGGCGGGAACAGCGATGTTGGAATCACGCCGCTCCTCTCTTTCTTCGATATTGACCAGACGGCGCTTACGACAACCTGTACTACATTGGGTGACTTACTGTGGTTGCACTTTACGCCGGGGACTTCCTACACCCGCGCCGAGTGCTCATTCACCATGCCCTTGACGCTTCCGGGCGGCGCGGAAGCGGTCAGCGCGACCTTTCAAATTAGTCAGTCAACCGCAGGCGAAGAAGCGTGGATTGATGCCGTGCAATTGAACGAAGGCAGTTCTGCCGGCAGTTACATTGAAACGGTCGGTTATGCGAGCACCGCGGCGCAGTATCTCCGTCGCGCTCCGGACTATCTCGGCTGCGAAGCGAACCCGACCTCTCCCGCCTGCTCGAGCTACGCCGCCGCCTGCTTCCCCGACGAGGTCGGTTGCGAGCGCTACAGCCCAACCTCTGGGGACCCCGCGATTCCGGCGGTCGCCGCGCCGGAGTTTGAATGCCCATCCGCCTGCGCCGGCTATGCCGACTTCCGTCAAGAGCCGACCAATTTTGAATCCGCAAAGTACCCGGTCTTCCTGGTGCCATCCGCCTCGCGTACCTGCGACGCTTCAGGCGCCGGCTGCGATGAGTTCACAAATGTGGAAACGGAAGAACGCGAGTATTTCACCTTCCTGCGCGCCTGCATCAAATCCCCATCGCCCGACGAGGCGACCTACTACACATGGGTCGGCTCTGAAACGACCGGCTTCCAGTTGGAGGCGCATCGGCTAAAGAAGGGGGAGCCGCTCCCCTTTGATTGGGATTCTGACCCGCTAACTCCAGACACAACCGAAACATCGTTGAACCCACCGGCCTACGTTGCGGGCTTTATAGACTACGGCCGTTGTACGGCGGCGATCTATGCTCTCTCGCCCAGCGACCCGAATTTTGACGCCGACTGCAAGCAGTTCTATGACGTCGCCGGAGAAATTTCCTATCGTCTCCGCGCGAAGACGATCGTTGCCACTCCCGATTGCCATCCGTACCGCGCGACACTCTCCACCTCCGCAGATTGCAATGACACTGGCGGCAGCTGGGACACCGCGCGGGGCGAATGTACCTATCAAGGGTTCCCGGGTGAGTCCACCAGCTGTCAGGCATCCGCGAAGAGCTGCCGCGCATACACAGGGAGCGCGGGACGCAATGTTCGTGTCGTCTTTGCCGACGGCTTTGAGGGCGACCTCGCCGACTGGGAAGGAGGCGCGCTCTCCACCGAGTCTACTTCCGCCGGCGGCAAGTCTCTGAAGGCAACGAGCGGCGGCGCGCTTACGAAAGATGTCTCACCGCAGAGCGCGACCGCGGTCAGGAACGGCCGGACATATCTCCTCACCTTCTGGGCAAAGGGGACCGGCTCTCCCGAGATCAAATTCACGAGCGAGCAGACGGACAAGAGCAATTACTTTGCCGACAACGACCCGGCCTCCGCGACGACAACCATCACACTCTCTACGCCCTGGCAGTTTTTCTCTGTGGGGCCGGTGCGCGTTACTTGGGAGCCGGACCCGCGTGACCCGCTGGAGACCGACACCGACTTCGAGCGGTTGCGATTTGAAAACTTCTCAACCGATGCGTTCGTGGACAATATCATTCTCCGCGAGGTTGCGGAAAATCTCTACCTTCTCAAGGACTCCACCGTCGTCCCGGCCGTCTGCGACCAGACGCGCGAAGGCGCCCCGCTTCCGCAAGCCATGTTGGGCTGCACCGAATACCGCGACCGCGCCGGCGCCACCAGTTATTACACCGGCTTTGACCACATCTGCCGCGAGGCCGCCGTCGGCTGTAAATCCTTCATTGACACTTTTGCGACGCTGGAGACGACCGCAACCTCATATTGCGCGAATCCGCCGTGTACCGCCGCAGCGCCGGATACGATCACGGTTCCCGCCGATAAAGAGGTGTTCCTCGTTGACGATCCGGCGAAGGCGTGTTCTGCGGAGAAGGTTGGCTGCGAGACGCTCGCCAAGCCCGTCTCCGGGACCTGCGTGCTCCCGCTTGATACACGTATCACTCCGCCCTCCGCCACCTGCGAGCAGAGCGTCTGCGACTGCCGCGTTGATACGAACGGGAGCGGGAGCATTACGATTACGGGGGCGACCGCGGACGAGATCGTCTGCCAAGTCGCGCAGGGAAAGAGCATGTGCACCTACGACATCCCGGCATACGTAGCGCCGACCTTTACCTCTGGCGTAGAGCAGATTTCAGGCGGCGTCTGTGAGCTGGGTCCGTGCAACAACGCCGCCGGCTGCGACTGCCGCATTGACGAAAAGACCGTTTGCAAGGTGCGCCTCGGAGGAGTGGACTGTCAATTCTCCGGCATTACCTACGAAGAGAAGGTCTTCCGGAACGATCCTGCTGCGTATGACCTCACCCTCTGCGCTGACGCGCAGGTTGGCTGCGAGGAGTGGACGCGCGATGACGCCGGCACCTCATACTTCAAAGCGCCTGCCGGGCAGACCTGTGAATACAAAGAAAATGTGGCAACCGAGCAGGGGAAGCTCTCTGGTTGGTTCCGCTCCGGATTCGCGGTCCCCGTGCCGTGCGACCCTGGCTTTATCACGGGCGGCGTCCTCGCCAGCATTTGGCGGAACGCTGATGCGAATTACCGCGGCTGGGTAGGGACGTGCGAAGCGGCGTTCTCCGGCTGCACCGAGTTCCGCGATCCACTGGATATTTCCACGCAGTATCCGAACGGAAGGAGTTACTTTGCCTTGAAGAATGATCAGCTGAATCAGGGGAACAATTGCAATGGCCAAGTTTCCGACCGCGAGGGGTGCGCGCTCTTTCAGGACACCTCGTTGCCGCTTCTTGGCGTCGCTTCTTCTACGTTCCACGCCGGCGCGACGGCGCTGAAAAGCAAACAATCTGATTTCGCATTGGTTTCTCCGATTGACTGCGCCAAGACGCCGCCTGCGGTGGAGTGCCAAAAGCACTGCTCGGCCGCGACGTTCGTTACTATCGGCACTCCGGGCTTGGGTGCTCCTGCGACTGGCGAGCTCGGTGACCCGTACAATTCAAATGGCGTTGCCTGCACAACCGCCGCAGACTGCAGCGGCGTATATCCATACTGCCTTACAGTTCCGCCATCGCTTATTGCGAACAACGCCAACACAGTACTCAAGGTGCAGCGCGACCGCGTCTGTGGCGAATGGCTTGCGTGCCGCTCGTCGTATTCCGCCTGGGACGCCTCCGCCGGGCGGTTCCGCGAGGTGTGCGATCAGATCGGGCTGTGCGTGAAGTACCAAGAAGTCGGCTCATCAATCCAGTGCATAGAGTGGAGCGACCGTCCCGCGACTCCGCTTGACGTGGCGACATACGTCAAGCGTGATCGGTCGTTTGCGGGATTTGAATACTCCGGATACTCCATCCCCGGCCTCGTGCCGCCGGAAAAGCTTACGCAAGTTGACGTCTTGCCGGGCGCAGAACCCGATTTCCGTTTGGCGTATGCGTACTGCGGGAAGCGCTGCGAAACCACCACCTCGCAGCCGTGCAACAGCAACGCGGACTGTCCGTTTATTGATGCGGCTACAGGAGAACGCGAAGATTGCGAGACATCGCCAAACTGTAATACCGCGAGTCAGACCGACTGTAAGAGTGCCGTCGCCGAGGGGTCGGCGTGCGGCTTGGGTCCGGGCGCGGCTGGCAAGGGGCGGTGCATCAACAAGAAGTGTCTCTACACTCTTACCGGCGGCGCTGTTGCGTCTGATCCCACGGCGAGTCTCCCTGGGCAGGCATGCAGGGCTTATCCGGAGCAGGATGCTCCGTTCCCGCGCGAAGTGCTTGCAACCGATGCTGATAACCTCGCCGTGCGCCCTGCGAATGCGTCGCGTCTGCCCGGCTTTGCGCGCGCGAACGTCTGCGAGGAGGGAGACCTCGCCTGCGAATGCAACTATCAAAAGATTACCTACGGCGACCAGACCGTCGGCGGGACTGTGTTGTATTACGGTTCGGGAAGCGCATCAATACCGCAGGGAATCTGCCAAGGCGGTCCGCGCTCCGGTGAGCCGTGCGATCCCGACGCGCCAGCGGATAACTTTAACGACATTGATGATTGTGGTCCAGCCGACGGTGGTGGAAAGTGCGCGACGAAACGCCGTCAAGATCAGGTGCTGGGATTCAAAGGTTACTGTCTTGAAGAGGACCTTTCCGTGAACGTGAACGGCAACCGCAACAAGCGTAGTTGCCTCACCTGGCTTCCGGTTGACCAGCTTCTCGGCGCGGCTGACATCTATAACCAAAATACCACCGCCGGTTTCCAGTCAGGCGAGTTGTTCTACTGTCCGCTCACGAGGGCGTATGAGACGCGTTGGGCGACAGCTGGGACTGTTGATGGGTATAGCGATGACAACTGTGAGAATGACCCTGACCTTAACTACAAGTTCCAGAGTGTTTACCACAATGTTCCGTGTCGGTTTGATCCTGAATATGAGGTGGTGTTTGCGCCCTGCATCAGCACGGACCCTCAACAGAAAGATTGGCAGGATCTTGATGACCGTTTCTTTGCTCCGAACGATGGTGACGTGCGCAAAGATGATATGCCCTTCCTCTGCGTGCCTAAGGGTTCGTACCACAGCGGAAATCTAGGGAGCGGTCAAGAGTTGGAATCTTCAAAGGTGGGACAGGCCTGCAATCTTGATCTCGCGGCGATTCAGGCATACCCATTTACAAGCTTGAGCGACCACGGCACCGCCCGGCACAGTGACGCTGAACCGGCAACTTCGGTTCAGGTATATATGGTCTCCGAGTCGAGTTCAATCTCGGATCAGAATAGCCAGCTCAAAGCGTTTTTGGATTGTCGAAGAGATGGAATTGAAGCGGGCGCAGGTGATGTTTGGCGTGCGGACCCGGAAGAAAATCATCACACCACCGTCCCCCCAGACGACATCAATGAGGTTTTGCCCCTTCGCCTTCCAGAGAATAAGCAGTTCGTCTACGGCTGCGAATATGTCACGAAAGTGGGGTCTTTGGGCGAAGCGCCGCCGAATGTTGCATGGACGGACCGCGTGTGGGCGCAGAAGCCCCAACCCTACAGCATCGTTGGTGTTTCAAGCGACTTGCAGTACACCGCCCGGAGTCCCGAGACGCCGTTTGGCCGCGCGGAGACTCCAGAGGTTGCCGCTCCGTTCAGCTTCCTGTTCTCGCCAAGTTGTATTGAGGGTGATCAGGTGACACTCCGTTACCCAAACGACCCGAATAATCCCTCTGCATGCCCTCAAGACATTGCCTCATCAACGCTAGTGGATGCGCCCAACAACGGTCGGTCGTATGCGAAAGGCGGCGTTGACGCCGGGGAAGTCGGGGACGGTATCGCGCTGCTCAAGCAGATATTCGCCAAAGCCATCGGTATATGGGAGTGGGACCAGAATGCCGAGACAATCGTCCCTGCGAGTACTGTCGAACCAGCGCGCTTTTTGGGCAAATATAATCAAGTGCCGTCCACCACACTTTCTTATGGGGACATCACCGAATTAGGAGACGAGAGCAAGCAGCCGCGGCCGCCGGTCATAAAAGCTGTCGGCGCATGCAGCGGCGGCCGGTGTCAGGAAGGCACCGCCGGCCAAATTACCGTGAACGGCCAGTCTTCAGGGAACATCGTTGCAAACGGTCGGCTGCGCGTAACCATCCAATTCTTCGGCTATGCCGACGCGGACCAGATGCCCCTGAAGCTCGTGGCCGTGGACTGGGGAGACGGCACCGTCTCCGGCTCAACCGAGCCCATTAACTTCTATAAGAATCACCGCGGCTTTAAGGCCTCGGGCAGTTCCGAGTGTGACAGTTCAAACTTTGGAACTTCGCCCGCCGCGTGTGAAGACACCGGCCCGTTCAGCTTCACTCACGAGTACTTCCCGACCTGCGCGAACCCCAACCCCGCGGATTCGTACTGCCACTACACGCCTCGAGTAATCCTCCGCGACAACTGGGGCTGGTGCAACGGAACTCTCCCGACTGGTTGCCCGGGAGGCCCTCGGCCAAACGGCGGTTGCTACGGATTGCAGTGCGATGTCTTCAGCGACGACGCTCTCCGCGGCACGCTCTACGCCGGCGAACTCATCGTCGTTCCGGGGCAGTGAGATTAGTAGGTAGTGATTAAAGCACGAAGCACGAAATCCGAAATTCGAAACAAATCCGAATGACCGAAATACGAAAGCAGAAACAATACGATTTAGAAGGACGGACATTCGTGTTTGCGCGAAATGTGAGGATTTTTGTGCGTAAACTTCCAAAAACGACACCGAATATTGAAGATACCAAACAACTTGTTCGATCTTCTGGCTCTGTGGGCGCTAATTATATTGAAGCGAACGAATCCTTGAGCAAGAAAGATTTTCTCATGCGCATTAAAATTTGCCGAAAAGAAGCAAAAGAAAGCAAGTACTGGTTAAATTTGCTTGAGACTGGCGGTTCGGTCACCTTAGAAAAAGAACGAGAAACTTTGGTAGAAGAAGCCACTGAACTGATGAATATCTTTGGAGCGATTCTTCGTAACTCAAAATGACTAGTTTTAAACATTGGAACATTCGAATTTCGTGCTTGTTTCGGATTTCGATATTCGGATTTCGGATTTTTACTGTCCTGATATAATAAAACAATGCCTCGTTCTACCTTCTACCTTCTACCTTCTACCTTCTTTTCCCGCTTGACGCGAAAGCGACTGTTCTTCGCCGCCATTTTTGTATTGGCTGCGTTTCTTTTTGCATCGCAGGCCGTTGCTGCCCTTGACGTCGCAGAAATCGTTCAATCCGCGCTGGGTTTTGTGCTGGAGACGTATATCCAGCTCATTGGCAATCTGTTTATCGTCCTGACGCATATTTTGATCACCGTCGCTCAATACAATGATTTCGTGAATTCTGCGGCGGTCGTGAACGGTTGGGTGATTGTCCGAGACCTTGCCAACATGTTCTTTGTCCTGATTCTGCTCGTGATCGCCTTCGCGACCATTTTCGGGGTTGAGGCATATTCGTATAAGAAACTTCTGCCGAAGCTGCTCATTATCGCGGTGCTCATTAACTTTAGCCGCGTGATCGCCGGACTTGCCATTGATTTCGGCCAGGTGGTGATGCTTACCTTCGTAAACGGCTTCAAGGAAGCGGCCGGAGGGAATTTTTTTAACGGCTTGGGCATCAGTGGACTGAAAACCATGGACGCCGATGCTCTTGGAGAAGGGGCGTACGATACTTGGGCTGCCGTAGGAGCGCTTCTTCTCGCCGCCGGGGTTATATCGGTCGCAACCATCGCCATACTGGTCATGCTGGCCGCGCTCGTCTACCGCATGGTGATGCTGTGGGTTTACATCGTTCTTTCGCCCATCGCCTTTTTGATGGGTACCTTTCCGCAAGGACAGAAATACTACTCGCAATGGTGGGAACAGTTTACGAATCTGATTATCGTGGGGCCGGTGCTCGCCTTTTTCATCTGGTTATCGCTCCTTTCCATGCAAACGTCGGCAAATAATCTTGACACCCTTACCGGCGGCAAGTGGCCGACGGAGAGCGATGCCTCCGGGGAAGTGGTTGAGTTGGTGGTCGCGAAGAGCAATATCGGCAAGGAGTCAGAAATGACGAGATTTATCATCTCCATCGGGCTTCTTTTGGGCGGGCTGATGGTAAGCCAGCAGGTTGCGGGAGCCGCGGCTCCGGGCATGGGGGCATTCATGGGGAAAATTCAGAAAGGCGCGACCGGCGCGTTTAAGGGCGTTGGCATGCGCGTCTCCGGCATCAGCGCGGCTCAGCGAACGTGGCAGTCATACAAATCAGCGCGAGAAGAGGCAAAGAAGACCGGAGTCGCGGCGCGGTTCGGGGGTGGGCTCGCCAACTTGCAGGACAAGGCCATTGCGGGCGTTCCGCTCATGGGGCGGCAGGCGCGGCTGCGCACGATTAAGTATGCCGACCAGCAAATGCAGCAAAAAATGGCGCGCGAGCGAA
>ERZ1292645.108-Hain-H14-02um-R2-108-length-38253-cov-34_pt2 | contig 15937 bp, 26 predicted proteins | sample MGYA00564401_ERZ1292645 | MGnify/ENA primary metagenome ERZ1292645 (study PRJEB36523, sample SAMEA6512644) | groundwater metagenome | collected 2019-01-09 | study: AquaDiva: Metagenomics assemblies of 32 groundwater samples | reverse complement strand
GCGTGACTTTTTCACGCGCTCCCTCCTGATTGTCCGCAACCGCCTCCGCTGGCAGCGCCAACGCGAGGAGACGGCGGCGCAATGGCGTGGGCGACTCGGGGGGTTGGCTCACGCCAAGAATATTCACGCGCAGGTGCGCCTCCGCTGCGGTGGCGAGGTGTGGAGGCCATGGCGCGCGACGTAAGCTCGCCGGTTTTTGTGAAGTTGCTAGCCGATATCGAATGGCAGGGCTGTGGCTGTTCGCAAAAAGAGGAATCTGCCTGCCCGGCTTGCGGTGGCAAGCAGCCACTATCTGGTGATGATGTGCGTTTACCCGAATTCTACGGCCATAAGGCAACGTGTTGGCTAGCAAAGGCTATTCGATGCGCGAACTGATGTGCGTCGTCCCGGCTAGGCTCGGGAGCCAGCGAGTAGAAAGAAAAATGGTGCGCCCGTTCGCGGGGTCGTCCCTGCTCGAGATTTGCCTCCGCAAGCTCCTGATGTGTCCCTCCCTGAAAGACCGCCTCTATCTAAGCGCCAGCCTAGAGGAGCCGGAGATCGTCGCCGTCGGGGATCGGCTCGGTGTTCCCGTGTTCCACCGCTCCCAGGCCTCGCTGGCCGAGCCCTCAGATTGCAGGACGGTCCACGACTACGCCGCCAGCTTGGACAGCGAGTTTTTCCTCCATGTCAACGCCTGTAACCCGCTCCTGCGGGCCGAGACGGTCGAACGGGCGGTGCGGGTCTGGGCGGCCACGGAGGCCCCCTCGCTCATGGCCGTCGTCCGGCGCGACACCTTCTTCTTCGACGATGTGGGTCGGATGCTGAACCCGTTCCACGGCACGGCGGCCCAACGGGCGACCTTGGAGACGAAGCTCGTCGGGCGCGTCTGGGAGGCGGCCCACGCCTTCTACCTCTGGCGGCGGGAGGAGGTCGTGGCGCACAACCGCTTCTTCCCGATGGCGCCGGGCGACCCGTTCCTCTACCCGATCCCGCCGGAGGAGATGATGGACGTGGATGAGGAGTGGCAGTGGCAGCGGGCCGAAACCCTCTATAAGGCGGCCCATGGTCTCGCCTAAGCTGGTCACACTCGTGGCGGGCGGCTCAGGCTTTCTCGGCACGGCCATCCGCAAGGAGTTGCCGGGTCGAGCCATCACGCTGGATGTGGAGCGGCCTACGGGCAAAGGCTGGTGGCATACGTGCGACCTGACCTCTCGCATGGATGTGCGCCAAGTGATCCGAGACATTGGTCGTGTGGATGTCCTCGTCTACACTGCGGGGCGGCACGGGGAGCAGTTCTGGACGGATCCGTTCGCCTACGACGCCTGGCACAAGACCATGGGGGTTTACCTGGACGGGGCGTTCTATCTCCTCCGGGAAGTCCTCCCCGGCATGGTCAACCGCCGGTTCGGGCGGATCGTCTTGATCGGCTCTGTCTATGGGGCCGTGGCCCCGGACTTTGACCTCTACCCGAAGCGGCGCGTCCCGCCGCCCGGTTACTGCGCCGCCAAGGCGGGGCTGGTCGGGCTGGCCCGGTGGGTGGCCGTTCGGTGTGGCAAGCGCGGCGTGACGTGCAACGTCGTCTCGCCGGCCGGGGTTGTGGGATCGGTGCCCGATGCTCGGCTCCGGCGGCGGCTGACCGCCAAGATGCCCAGCGGGCAACTGGTCAGCCCCGCAGACGTGGCCCGGGCTGTCAGGTTCTGTCTGGACACTCCGAGCCTGAACGGACATGAACTTGTCGTGGACGGCGGATGGCGAGCCCGATGAGCGGTGCCTGTCCCTCCTGCGGCCGCCCGCTCCGCACCGACAAGCGCGGGGCCTACTGCGCGGCGTGCGGGTATCAGACATGACCCCCCTCGCCCACCCCCTCGTCGTGGCGGCGCGGAAGGCTCCATGAAGGTTAAGCGACTCAGTGCTGGCGAGTGGGAGGAGCCAGTTATGACGGGGTATCGACTCCAATGCTGCGACTGTGGATTGGTACATCGCATGGATTTCAGGCTCCACAAAGGCCAGATTCAATTTCGCGTCTTTTTTGACGGGCGTGCGACCAAGGCGGCGCGCGAGAAGTGGTGGAAATCCCAGATGGAAGGTGCGACCAAGGCGGCGCGGAGGGAGGGGCAGGGATGAGCAAGAAGAAGCAGTACGATCTCAAACTTCCATGCGGGTGTTGGATACGGGGGTCAATCATGCTCTTTTGTCGTAGGCATACCCGCTGATGCCGACCCCTCGCACGGCGGCGGATCGGCCAAAAATGAAACGCATCATCTTTGTCTGTGGCCCGAGCCGAGACTACTTCTATGGCGATCCGAAACCACCCCGAAAACTCGGCTACTTTGACTTCGTGGAATGGCAGGAAGCCCAATTTAGAAAACACCGACGACCCGGCAAGGGGAACCGATGATCTCGGCGGCGGCGTGGGTGGACCTTCTGATGGCGTGGTACGAAGGGCACACCGTTCCATCTCAGGCACTTCGAGATGAGATTGAGCGAGCCCTGTCTGCCCACGCCCGCCAGCAGGTGGAGGCGTTACGGGAGCGGGCGGCGCAGGCTGCCAACGAATCTTGTAAGGGTTTGTCTACATGTGGACATATGTGCCACGACAACACTGCCGCCGCGATCCGGGCGATGAAGGGGACGCCATGATTGACGAGATCACGCTGGCGGCGTGGGAGAAAAACGTCCGCGAGGGTGCCTACACCAGCGTTCATTACGTTGGGGATCGGTTGCAGGAGGCCATCGCCGAGATTCGGCGGCTCCAGAAACTTAACACGCCCGAGTTGCTGGACGAGAACCAAGCCTTGATGGATTGAGTGGTTGAAAACCGAGAAAGGCGCGGCGCGGAATGAGTAACTACTGTTTCGCTTGTGGCGAGAAGTTACCTCAGCCTCACCATACCTGCCGACTCAATAGTTACGGCGGTCTCGCGGGGTATGGATATTGTACGAATTGTGGGGAGGTTTTGCCTCCACCGACTAGTGCTGCTCATCAATGTGCTTTTACGCGAAAAGACAATGCCTAACCCCGCCCCGGCGGCGGAGTGGGTGAAAACGGTGCCACTTGACTGTCCACACGTCGAGGCGCGGGAACTCTATGTTTGTCACGCTTGTATGGCTGCCAATCTCGACGCCTACGCCCGCCAGCAGGTGGAGGCGGCGCTGGAGCGGGCGAAAGAAGTTCTCTTGAGTAAGCCAATGGGGAGACAGGCGTTGTGGGTTGCGCATGACGCCGTTAATGTCATTGCCGCCGCGATCCGGGCGCTAGTCCCATGATCTCCGACGCCACACTCGCGGCGTATGAGAAGAACGGAAGTCCGTCAGAACTGTTACTCGTGAAGGAGATTCGGCGGCAGCGGGAGGTTTACGAGAGCGGCCTTCGTAGGTTCCGAGAAGCCGAGATGGAGCGCGACGGTGCACGGGTAGACGCAAGCCTTCTCTGCTACGCCTTGAAAGAGTCAGAAGAAGCCCTCGCCGCCCACCAGGCCATGGTGCGGGAGTTGGCGGACCTACTCGACGTGGATGCCGTCCCAGAATTTGCCAATGAGGGCGATATGGTCGTGTGGGTCGAGCGAAAGAATGCCGCGCTCGGCCAGCCACTCGTCGTGGCGGCGCGGACGGTTCCATGAAGTGTATCTGCCCGGTGCGCTGTAAGTATTGCGGGGCGAAGCGTCGGCGCGATCTTGTGGGCCATTACTGCCCGACGAAGAACTGCCAGTGGGAACACGGATTCGCAACGTGTCGGCCCGAGGCGGCGCGGACGGAGAATCAAGATGTCAAGTAACAAGGACTTGGGCTTCGGGAGATGTGCTTGTGGGTCGTTCGCCATCTGCATCCTGAGTGGCGTTGCGAAGTGTCTTGACTGTTTCGGGGTTGGGCTCAGGGACATTCGGGAAATCGTAGAGGGAGCGGCACGGGGGGAGGGGCGGGGATGAAAGTTAGACTCCCTCGATTTCCTGGCCGTGTTGTCAAAGATGCTTGTCCCGACAGGCGGCAAAGGGCCTGGATTCTCAGCGGCCATGTCCGTGACCATAAGAAAGCCCAATGCCCCAAGGACGATGTGATCTTTCTTTCCTTCTATCGAAAGGGGGAACGTGAGCGCGTCGTGTATTTACGCCCCGATGAAGCAGATGTCGTGCTGATGATATTGTCCTCAACGCTCGTGGCATGGAGACAGCGCCATGCCTAACCCTCGCACGGCGGCGGAGTGGGTGAGGACCATTCCATTGGATTGCCCACACTTAGAGGCACGAGAGCTCTATGTCTGTTATGAATGCGCGGCTGCCAATCTCGACGCCTACGCCCGCCAGCAGGTGGAGGCAGCGGTGGCTGGACAGCGAGAGGTCATCAGGAAGTTAATGGCCGCGTGTGACACGCTCATGGACGAAGTGACGAAGCAGAAGGCGACCAAGTGGGGGATAGTGAACGATGCGATGGTTGCAGGTGCCGCCGCGATCCGGGCGCTGACGCCGTGAGAACCATCGGCGTCGTCACGGTCGCAAGGTCGGACTTCGGTTGCCTGCGACCCATTCTGCTGGAGATAGCTGGGCGGCAGGCTCTCCGCGCGCAGCTCTTCGTCGCCGGAGCGCATTTGTCGAAGGCCCATGGCCTGACCGTCCGCGAGATCCGCGAGGAGGCATGGCCCATCGCCCTCGAGGTGCAGACGATCACGGAGGACACGCCGCACGGGATCGCGGTGTCGATGGGAGCGGCGCTGATGGGGTTCGGCTCTGGCTGGAACGCCCACCGGCCCGACGCCATCCTGGCCTTGGGGGACCGCTTTGAGACCTTCTGCGCCGTGGCGGCGGCGGCCCCGTTCAGGATTCCCGTGTTTCACCTCCACGGCGGCGAGGCGACGGAGGGGCTTTACGACGAGGCCTTTCGGCACGCGATCACGAAAATGAGCCACGTCCACTTGGTGGCGAACGAGTGGGCTGGTGGAAGGATCAGGACGCTCGCGGAGGAGGCGTGGCGCGTGCGCGTCGTCGGGGCACCGGGGCTGGACGGGATCGCGGAGTTCAAGCCAATCCCGCGTGCCGAGGCGGCATTTTTGCCCGGAGCGGGCAAATTCCTCCTTGTCGTTCAGCACCCGGTGACGCTCAGCGGCGAGCCCGCCCGCGGGGCGCTGGCCATCTCCAAGGCGCTCCGCCGCATCGGGATGCCGTTCCTGTGGGTGGGGCCGGGGGCGGATACCGGGTGGGCGTACATCGCGGCAAACGCCGACACCCCCGCGGGGCGCTACGTCGCCCATCTCCCACGCCCCCAGTTCTGGACGGCGATGGCCTACGCCGAGGCCCTGGTGGGCAATTCATCGGCGGGGATCATCGAGGCGGCGTCCTTCGGCCTGCCGGTTGTGAACGTGGGGGATCGGCAGAAGGGGCGGCTTCGGCCCAAGAATGTCCTCGACGTACCCGTCGAAGCCGATGCCATTGAGGACGCCATCTGGCAAGCGACACATGGAGAGATGAAGAAGCCCCGGTTGATATTCATGGACAACCCCTACGGCGACGGCCATGCCTCGGCGCGAATCGCGGACATCCTGGAGACGGAGGAATTGGGCGAGCGGCTTCTGATGAAACGACTGGAGGTGTAACGATGAATTCCTGGCATTCGTATCCGAGCATTTTTAACTTAGGTCATAAAGCCATCGCCGAGTTGCTATTAGATCCGGTGCTTGTGGAGGAGAAGATCGACGGCTCGCAGTTTAGTTTCGGCTGGTTCCATGAGGCGGAGGAGTCCTATCCAGACGGCCTGCTTTGCCGATCCAAGGGAGCGCCCGTCCATACGCTCGCTCCAGATTCCATGTTCAAGCGGGCGGTGGACATCGTAAAGGAACTTCGCCACTCCGATCGACTCCGCCCAGGGTGGACCTACCGGGCCGAATACCTCGCCAAGCCCAAGCATAATGTGCTTGCTTATGACCGCATCCCCGCTTGCCACCTGATGATCTTCGATGTCAACACCGGGCAAGAGGAATACCTTGATTATGATAGGAAAGCAGACGAGGCTGCCCGGCTCGGGTTGGAGGTCGTCCCTAGACTCTTTCAGGGAATGCTGGTTGAAATAGAGGCTCTCCGAGCCTTGCTGGAAACCGTGAGCAGACTTGGTGGCCAGAAGGTTGAGGGGGTGGTCATCAAGAATTACGAACGGTTTGGCTTGGACAAGAAGGTACTGATGGGCAAATTCGTCTCCGAGAAGTTCAAGGAGATTCACGCTAAGGAGTGGCGCGGAGTGAATCCCAACCAGGGCGACATCGTACAAGCGCTGATCGCCGCCTACCGAACGCCCGCCCGTTGGCAGAAGGCCGTTCAGCATCTTGTGGAGGCTGGCGAACTCGAGCAGTCCCCGCGCGACATCGGCAAACTGATCGCGGAGGTGCCAGCCGACGTCGAGAAGGAGTGCGCCGAGGAAATCCGCGAGGCACTCTGGAAATGGGCGTGGCCAAAGGTTCGGCGTGGCTTGAACGCCGGGATGCCAGAGTGGTACAAAGAGCGCCTGATGGAGAAGCAGTTCACTGATCCCGCCGCCGAGCCGTGAAGATCCTCTTCATCGGTACGGTGGAGTTCTCCCGGCGGTGCCTGCGGGCGCTGCGGGCAGCGGGGCACGATCCAGCGCTAGTCGTCACGATGCCGGAGACCGACGGGCGCACCAGGCATTCCGACTGGGCCGACCTTTCTGCGGAGGCTGAGGGGATCGAGGTCAAACGATGGAGCGACCTCACACACCCGGCAGATCGGGCATTCCTGGTATCGCAAGACTTCGACCTCGTCCTCGTCTGCGGCTGGTCGCGCCTGCTCCCGACCTACCTCGCCCCCAATATGGTCGGCTCCCACCCGACGATGTTGCCGAAGGGCCGTGGGCGGCACCCGATCCCGTGGTCGATCATCCTGGGCAATGGGGAGTGGAGCGGTCTGACGTTCTTCCGGCTGGTCGCGGAGCCGGACGCTGGGCCGATCCTCTGGCAGCGGAGCCTCCCGCGTGAGATTCCTGAGACGCAGTTCCTCCTGCACGCGAGCCATGTGTACGAGCGGGTCTGCTGGCTCGGCGAATATGGCATTGGGGAGGTGGTGAGACGGGTAGAGGTGGGCGACTCTGGGATGCCGCAGGATGAGGCGCGGGCCTTCTGGTGGCCGAAACGATGCGAGGAGGACAACCGGGTGGACTGGACGCGGGCCGAAACGGCCGCCCGGCTTGTGCGGGCCATGTCGCGACCGTATGGGGGGGCGTGGTCAGAGATCCAGAAGGCGCCAGAGAAGATCTTGACTCTCGGCGCTTCGTTAATCCGCTGGTGGCGGGTTAACAGCTGGAACTCTCACGGTCTTATTGCCCCACCAGGTACGGTTCAGGGGGTCTTCGATGAGGTTCTCTATGTGGCGACAGGCGACGGGTGGGTGGCATTCAGCGAGTGGACTTTGCCCGAAGGGCACGCTCTGCGACCAGGCATGAGGCTATCGTGAGGGTGCTTTTCCTAGCAGCGCATGGGGACGATGAGACATTGGCCGCAGGTGGAACTCTCCTCGCCCACCACGCTGCCGGGGACGAGATCCTCTGGGCCGTCGTGACGAGCCCCAAGCCCGGCGGCCAGTGGTCGGCGGAGGAGATCGGGCGGAAGAAGTGGGAGCGCCAGCTGGTCGCTGAGGCCTACGGGTTCGCGCATCGGTGGGAGCTGGACTTCCCCGCCGCGCTTCTTGACCGGGTGCCGATGACGCGCCTCGTGAATCGCATCCAGGCCGTGGTAGAGAATGCGGCGCCCGACGTGGTCTACACCGTCTCCGCCGAGGACTGGCACTCCGACCACCGGATGGTCATGCGGGCGGCTGAGGCGGCAATCCGACCGCATCGGACGACGGTCCGCCGCCTGGTCGAATGCGAGACCATCTCAGCCGGGCGCGGCTCCATCGGGCGGCCCACGCTCTACCGGGACATCACGCCGTTCCTCGACCGCAAGATGGAGATCCTGAAGCTCTACGCCAGCGAAGCTGGGTTCGATAGCCTTCGCACCGAGGAGGCCGTACGGGCGTGGGCGCGGGTTCGCGGGGCCGAGGTCGGGCGGCCCGCCGCCGAGGCGTTCCGGCTCGTGTGGGCCATCGAATGAGGTGGAGCCTCAAGCGGATTCGCGGGTACCAGACGCGCCTGCTGCCGGGGTGGTGGGACTATCTCCGCCTGCGCCCGATCCCCTTTGCGGCGTGGACGCTCTGGCGGGCCATCGGGGCGCGCGCCCGGGTGGCGCCGGGCGGGCGTCCGCCCGTCCTTGCCTATGAGCGTGGCAAGGGCCGCCGGGTGGAGCGCGAGCGCACCGAACGCCTCTTGCGCCTCTTCCGCTCCATCCAGGGGTTCGACCCCGCCACGGCCCGCCTGCTTTGCGTGGGCCCGCGAGGGGTGGCTGAGATTCTTCTGCTTCGCCTCTACGGGTTCCGGCGCATCGACGCCATCGATCTCATCAGCCGCGACCCGCTCATCCAGGCGGGCGACATGCACGCCGTGCCGTTCGGGGACGCCGCCTTCGAGGTGGTCTATTCGGCCTTTACCCTGACCTACGGCGACCCGGCACGGGCGCTGGCGGAGTTCCGCCGCGTGCTGAAACCGAGCGGCTTGGTGGCCCTAGCGTGGGGTCAAGCGTCCGCCCGCATCGTCCACACCGCCGCAGGCGAGTTCTCAGCCAGCCCGCTCTCCCCGGAGGACGTGTTCCGGTATCTCCTCCCCTCGCACGTCTACTGGTGGGACTCGAAGGCGTGGGACGGGGGGACGGCCACCCACTACCTCCTGCTGCGCCTGTGAAGCCGCCGACGGTGGCGGACTGGGACCCCTGGTTCTCGCACTGGACGCCCGCCGTCCGGCTCGCGGGCTACGCCTTGTCCATGACCACGATGAATGCCGGGCCGGAGCCGACGCGGCTGCGGCTCGTGGACGGGCCTGATCGGCATGACCTGGGCGGCTTGGCCCCCGGCGAGCGCCGGATCATCCCCGTCCCTGACGGCGAGGGCGGGTCGCTCTGTGTTCTCCAGCAGGCGCCGGCTTCCTGGGTCGGCGAGGGCCTCCGGGCGCGACCGACCGCCGCCATCGCGGGCTGGATGGGTATGTGCGACGACTGGGTGCAGTACCGACGACCGGACGGGGCGGGCGGCGGCGTCCTCTATACCGGGTTCTTCTTCAACGACCCCCGGACGGCCCGGAGCCATTCCACGGTCGTGCAATCGCCCAAGGTGCTGCTCGGGCCGCGCTATGAGACCGGCCTGATCCTGATGAACGTCTCGACTTGGCGCGGCCATGCCGCAGCGGCGGAGGTGTCCGTGCGGCTCCATCGCCCGGCTGGCGTCCGTCGCACGATGACGACCATCCCGGCATGGGCGGCAGAGGTTCTCACCGTCAGCCAGCACGGGGATCAGGAAGGACATGGCCTGCTGATCGCCGTCTCTCGGGGGGTCACCGTCCTGCCCATCGGGTTTATCCGCGACCTCGAGTCCGGCGCGCTCGCCATCGACCACACCATGCCGCCGGGATCGTTTCACGACGCGTGGGGCGACACGGATCGGAGAGCCCGATGGGCGGCGGCGCTCGTTTAAAGTATCTGCACCACTGGACGGGCCTCGAGGGGGTGCGGAGCACGCTCCTCGCCCACAACTTCTATGCCATCCTGGCGAACCGGCGTGGTGAGGCGACAGCGCGGGTGCGTGTCTTCGACGAGAGCGGGCGGTGCGTCAGCGACGATGCGGCTCGGTTCGATGCCGCCGGGCACTTGGCGGTGACGATCCCCTTCGCCGGCGAGGGGTCGGTGGAACTCGACATGCCCGTGCCGCCCTGGTTCCCGAAGGAGCCGGGCCGCGCCGCCGCCCGCTTCTACATGCTCTACCGCTCGAACGCTGGTCAAGCCAGCACCGTCCACTGTATCGAGGAAGCCCCGGCTTGGCGGCAGTGGCTCCGGCGCTGGCCGCATCGACATCGTCCCTGGAAGAGCAAGCGGCTGATCGACGGGCGCGGCCTCCGCCGCCTCCGGGTCGTCGGGATCAACCACGCGCCCTGGGCGGCCCACCAGCACTGGGTCGTCAAGGGGATGCGCTCCGGCTATTCCGAGACCGTCCGGGGCGTCGTGCCGAGCCGCGGCCTGCTGGCGCTGGACTTCCGGCCCCCCGTGGAGGACGACTGGGTCGTGGGATCGCAATGCCTCTCGACCAAGAACGGCAAGCCCTATGTCTGGACATGGTATGAGGAGGCCCCGCCCTGGGCGCATCACGGATAATCCCCCTTCATGTTCCCGACCTCGGCGGCAACTGCCGGGAATATGCTCGCCTAGCGCTCGACGGCGGATCGGAGCTTGGTCATGGACCCTTCGTACAGCGGCTTGAGGATTTGGCCGCCTCGCTCCTGGGGCGCCGCTTCGCCGTGGCCGTCTCAAGCGGGACGGCGGCCCTCCACTTGGCCCTCCGGTGCCTCGGGATCGGGGAAGGGGACGACGTCGTGATGCCCGCTCTGACCTTCGTGGCCCCGGCCAACGCCATCCGGTACGTCGGGGCTTGGCCGATCTTCGTGGACACCGACCCGACCCGCTGGCAGATGTCGGCCTCGGCCCTCGAGGGCTGGCTGGCGGACTGGCACGGGCGGAACGGGCTGAACCTGGCGACCAAACGGCCGCTCAAGGCAATCCTGACCGTGTCGATCCTGGGCGGGATGCCGGACATGCCGCAGATAAAGGCCGCCGCCATCGACCACCAGCTCGCCCTGATCGAGGACGCCTCCCAGAGCCTCGGGGCGGTTCTCAACGGCCAGCCCGCTGGCTCTTTCGGGGATGTGGCCTGTCTGTCCTTCAACGCCAACAAGACGGTCGCCGGTCCGGGCGGCGGGATGCTCCTGACGGATCGTCACAGGGTTGCCCAGCGGGCAAGACACCTAGCCTCCCAAGCGAGGTCCGGCCCAGGGTATATCCACGACGAGGTGGGGTACAACTACCGCCTGTCGAACCTCCAGGCGGCGGTCATCCTGGGCCAGATGGAGCGGCTGACCGAGATCCTGGCCGCCAAGCGGGCCGTGGCCGCCGCGTATGCCTCCGTGCTGGGCGATCTGCCCGGGGTCGGGCTCATGCCCATCCCCGAGGGGGTGCTACCGTCCTGGTGGCTCTGGACGGCCCATGTGCCGGATCGGCAGCGCCTCGAGGCCGCCCTCTACGCCCAGGGGATCGAAAGCCGTCCGTTGTGGCAGCCGCTCCACGTCTCCCCCGCCCATGGGGGGTACTGCACGGGCACGGGCCGGGTCGCCCTCTGGCTCTGGCACAACGCGCTGTCCCTGCCATCCTCGCCGTGGTTGGGGGCCGAGGGTGCCCGGCGAGTGGCTGAGACGGTGAGGGAATTTCTCTTGACAAGTGGTAAAGCGGCGTCTACGATAGCGGAGAACAACTCAGATTGACGGAGGAGAGGGATGACCATCACGGAAGCTCTGGCAGAGATCAAGACGACCGAAAAACGTATCGCCAAGAAGCGGGAGTTCGTCGGCCAGCACTTGGCCCGCGACGAGCGCTTGCGCGATCCGTTCGACCAGGATGGCGGATCGGTACAGATCGTGGCCCGTGAGCTGCAGGCCGTGCAGGATCTGGAGCAGCGGCGCGTCGTGCTCCGGCTCCGCATCCAGGAGGCGAACCAGCGGATCATGGTCGTGGTCGGCAGCATGACGAAGTCGCTGGCCGAGTGGCTCGTCTGGCGGCGGGAGGTCGCGCCCAACCGGCAGCAGTTCCTCCGCACCGTGTCGCAGACCCTGGAGAAGGGCAGGAAGGACGCCCAGCAGAAGGGGATGACGCTGGTCGGAGCTGGCGCCAATGTGCAGGTCGGCGGCACCCAGACGATCAATGTATTCGTGAACGTCAACGAGCGCGCGCTGGCTGAGGAGATCGAGCGGCTGGAGCAGATCCTGGGGGATCTCGACGGCCAGCTCTCGCTCAAGAACGCGACCGAGACGATCCAAGACTGACGGAAGATGCCTTCGGCGGCGAAGCGGGAGAAGCGTATGGGGACGCCAATAATTGGCACTCGACTGCTAATCGAGACAATTGCCGAGCCTGCCCGACTATCGACGGGCTTACTTGGCCCCCTCAACGCTCAACCGATAAAGGTCAACGCTCAAGATTTCAGCGCTGACAAGTGCAAAGCCGAACGCTCGTCCAAACCCATCACCCTCCTGGCCGGCCCGGCAACGGGTCGGCGGCGCGCCATGCCGCGCTTTCCCGGGGCGGTGGCTGTCGTTGGGAGGCATCTTTCTCTCTTGTCCGGCGGCATCAGGCGGCGGGGTCAGGGTCCGAGCCGCACGCTCGGGGCGAGCCCTGATACCTACCACGGCCTGGATCGGCCGGGCCGTGCCGCCGGATTTTTTCCCTATGGAGGAACCCATGACGATTGAGGCGGCCAAGGAACTCCTGAAGGTGGAACGGCAGATCCAGAAAATTCGGGCTATCCTGAACGAGCTGCAGACCAAGCGGGAAGAACTGATCCGCATCATCACAACCTGAAAGGAAGCCCATGACGCAGACCGAAGCACTCGTACTGTCCAAGCCCCAGGAACCCGTGTCAATGGAGCTGTTCAACATGCTACGGGATCAAGCCACGATGCTCCTAAAAACCGGGTTCCTCCCGGCCCACCTGAAGACCCCCGAGCAGGTGGTGGCGGTCGTCTTGATCGGTCGGGAGCTGCAGGTTCCAATGATGCAGGCCGTCCGGAAGGTCTTCGTGATCCAGGCGACGCCGTGCCTCGCCTCGGAGCTGATGCTGGCTCTCGCCGAGCGAACCGGCCAAGTCGAGGACATCCGGATCGAGGACGATGGGATGGCCTGCGCCGTGACGGTCAAACGGAAGGGCCGCAAGAGTCCCGTCACCACGTCCTTCTCCATGAAGGACGCCGAGGCCATGGGCCTAGCCGGGAAGGACAACTGGAAGAAGCAGCCCGCCGTCATGCGGCGCTGGCGGGCCATGGCCGCCAACCTCCGCCTGACCTTCCCAGACGCCATCGGGGGCATGTATTCCGTGGAGGAGGTTGCTCCGGAGCTCGCGGTGGACGTGACCGGGACGCCCCTCGTGCCGCCCGTGGCCGAAGTCGCGGAGGTCGCCAATCCTCTCCTGCCCAGCAGGGTTGGGGAGAAGGCTCGGGTAATCGAAGTGGCCCCCGAGCCTCAGCCAGCCGCTGCGCCTGAGGCGATATGGGACGAGATCATGGAAGCGATGGTGGGCGAGCCGCCCGCGCAGGAGGCAAGTGTTCCCGCGATGCCGCCTACTGGGGAGAGCAGTCCCCGGCAGGAGGGCTCGGGCGTTGCCCCTGTGACGGGCGGCGCTCGCTTCGAGATGAACGGCAAGGAGGTCGTGACGGCCGGGATCACGAAGGAGACCCTCCTCAAGGTCTACAAGATGGGGGCGATGGTGGACGAGCTGGAGGGCAAGGGGAAGGCCAAGGATCTCCTGGGCCGGGATTTCGGGGTCGAGCACCGAACCGAACTGACCGAGCCGCTCGGCCAGAAGTACCTCGCCGCCCTCGTCAAGATCGTCAACCGACACGGCAAGCGGTGAGCGAGCCCTACCCGCGTGTCACGGAGATCCTGAAGGACGTCGGCCTCGGCCCCGATTTCTCGCGGGTGCCCCCGGCCCGCTTGGAATACGCCCGGATGCGCGGAGAGGCGCTGCACCTGGCGATCCGCTACCACCACGAGGGGACCCTGGACGAGGCAAGTCTTCACCCGGACGTCAAGCCGGGCTTCGAGGCGTACCTTCGGTTCCTGGCGGACACGAAGCACGAACCGATCGCCAGCGAGATCGAGCTGATCCACCCAGCGTGGCAGTATCAGGGCCACCCCGACCGGATCGGGTTCTTCAACGGGGGGCGGCGGGTGCTGCTCGATTGGAAGTTCACCGATGGGTTCAAGTTCCTGCCGACAGCCTATCAGTTGGCGGCGTACCGGATGCTCTGGAACGCGACCCATCCGCAGGAACCCGTCACCGAGGTCTTCGCCGTGCAATTCCATCCGTCGAGCGGGAAATATCACCTGCGCCGAATTGAGGCCGAGAAGTACGAGCAGACGTTCTTAGCTGCGTTGGTTGTCTGGAGGGCCCTACAGCAAAAGGAGGAGCCATGACCGACCCCACGGCAGAACTCGAAGTCCAGGCCAAGTCGTTCCAGATCGTGAAGGTGGTTGACCCGGAGTCGTTTGATCTGGCGAACGCCGCCCTGCGCTCGATCAAGGAGTTCCTCCGCCGAGTCGCCGACCTCTTCGATCCCATCGACGCAGCGCAAATCGCGGCCCGGAAGACGACCATCGTCCAGCGCAAGTCGCTGGAGGACAAGCCCAAGGCCCTCGAACTCGCACAGAAGGCGGAGCTGGTGGCTTACGAGCAGCGGCAGGCGGCAATCCGCCGGGAGGCCGAGGCCCTGGCCGAGCGGGAGCGTCGCAGGATCGAGGAGGACGCGAGGATCCAGGCGGCGCTCGAGGCCGAGTCGCGCGGGGAGGCTGAGATGGCCGAGGCGATCCTGGAGGCCCCCCATCCTCCGATGCCTGTGTTCGCCCCTCCGGCCATCGTGCCCGAGGCGCCGAGGGCCGAGGGCCTCAGCTTCCGCTCCAACTTCCACGCAGAGGTCACAGACCTGCCGCTCCTCGTCAAGGCCGTCGCGGCTGGCGAGGCGCCCATCGGGGCGCTCCTGCCCAACTTGCCGATGCTGAACCAGATGGCGCGGGCCATGAAGCAGGAGCTTCGCCTCCCCGGCGTGCGCGTGGTCGAGGAGCGCATCGCCAGCCAGAAAGGGTAGACCGTGGCCGGTGATCCGGGCGTTCAGCGGCCACGACAAGTTCGCTTAGGGCCGCTCGACCACAACCTGCTGGCGGACCTGGAACAGCGCGACGCGGATCTCCGCCTGGTCGTGCATCTGGCGATGAAGTACCGCCATCTCCTGCGCCTGGAAATCACGCGGCTCCGCCAGGGGGCCGACCCCGGCGGGGCGCAGGCCGTGCTGGAACGGTGGGGGAACGTTCTGAAGGATCTGAAGCGGCTGGCGAGGGGGCTGTGAGCATCTACGCTGGCGAAATGGCCGATGCCAAGCGGCTAGCGAGTCTAAAGAGGCGTGGACTTGTCCGCTGCCACGGCTGGTACGCTTGCGAGAAGCACAGAACCCGCCATGTGTGCTTCCGACCCAACGGCCACCTCGGGCGGCACCAGTTCTGGTGGGGGGCACCGTGGTGCTTCTTTATCCCGATGTGACCATGCGGGCCTTCTCGTGACCCTCTTCCGCGACCCGTGGTGGGCCGACCTCAAAGCGTACTACGGCACGCCGCAGAACGAGGCCCGCCTCCTCGGCACCCGCTACAAGGGGCGGCGACCGGTGTTCCCAGCCTCCAAGACTTGCCCCGACCCGCCGCGGGGCCAGACGCTGGACGAGATTTGGGCGGCGGTGCCCCGCGACACGCCGGAGGCCAAGGAGCGGTTCTGGCGGGACGTGGGGCCGTGGTTCTCGTTCCGGCAGGTCGTGAGAAACCGCCTTCGCTCCTTCCGGTTCATCGCCGAGGATGAGCCGATGTCCTTCTTGGAGTGGGGGGCGGGTGTTTGCCCAGTCACCTACTGGTTCTTGAGGCGGAGCAAGAATCCTCCCCTCCGCATCGTCGTCGCGGACGTGGAGTCGGAGCACTTCCAGTTCGGGCTGTGGCGGTTCCGCCATGCGGCCCCGGCAGTAGGGAGCGTCGTGCGGGGGGTGATTCTGTCGCACATGGATCCATTGCCGCTCTGCGGCGAGCGGTTCCACGCTGCGGCCATTCTCGAAACGCTTGAGCATGTGCCAAACCCGCTGGCAACGATCCGGCATCTTGCCGAGCACCTGCTTATCGGGGGGTGTCTCTACGAAGACTTTCACGCCCATCGGCTCTCCCTGGGCGACGAGGGTGCCCCGTGGGATTTGCCCGAGGCCCAGGTCGAGCGCCCTGAGGTGTACCGCTACCTGGAGAAGGAGTTCGACCT
>ERZ1292645.414-Hain-H14-02um-R2-414-length-15943-cov-8_pt1 | contig 15943 bp, 14 predicted proteins | sample MGYA00564401_ERZ1292645 | MGnify/ENA primary metagenome ERZ1292645 (study PRJEB36523, sample SAMEA6512644) | groundwater metagenome | collected 2019-01-09 | study: AquaDiva: Metagenomics assemblies of 32 groundwater samples | reverse complement strand
CAGCCTGTATTTCTAACACAATATGTATTGATTTGCAAGCTCAAAAATATTACCTGATTAGTGAGCGTCTACACATACCCCGCATCTCATGCACCTTCCAACATCGCACGGCGGTGTTGTTTGCCCTTTCAAAGCGCGTTGATATTCCTGCCACAGGTATTTCTTTTTTATGCCGTTGTCTATAAAATCCCATGGGAGTATCTCTGAAAAACCCTTCTGTCTTTCTGCATAAAATTCTGCGCCAGGCGCTGCGGATTTTATCGCATTATTCCAGCCTTTTTTATGCGCATCAACTAATACTTTGCCTATCCTCCTGTCTCCTACAGACAAAATGGCCTGGATATACCCCTCTCGCGGTGAAAGGGAATTAATCTTTATCCCTTTTTCATTTTTTAGCCCATCTTTAATTATACCCATTTTATTTTTCAAAGATTTTACATCCTCGTAAGCGCACCACTGAAACGGGGTAAATGGCTTTGGTATAAACGGGTTTATGCTCACTGTGATCAAACCGCCATGCAGCGCATCTTTTATTTTTAGGACCAGCTCAATAATTGCTTCTATATCCTCAGTTGTTTCAGTTGATAGACCAATCATAAAATAGAGTTTTAATTTTTGTATGCCTGATGCTGATATGATGTCTATAGCCTCTATAATGTCCTTTTCAGAAAAACTTTTATTTATGACATCCCTTAATCTCTTTGAGCCGGCCTCTGGCGCTATTGTAATAGTCTTATATCCTCCTTGTTTCAGAAGCTTAATGGTCTCCTTATTCAGCGCATCAAGTCTTATAGAAGAAAGCGTAAGTTCCCCATTGCCATCTATCACTACCCCGCAAAGTGCCTTTAAGTCTGAATACTCAGACACAGCCGCACCCACCAAACCAACCTTTTGGGTCAGCCCCATCCCATTTAAAACCCCTTGTTTTAAGCCGTTTAGCTCCCTTTCCCTCGGCGGCAGATAAACAAAACCTGCTGCGCAGAACCTGCATCCCCTTCCGCAGCCCCGCTCTACCTCAATAAGATAAGTGTTACTAAAGTTTGTTTCCCTTGTAAGAATATGCGAAGAGGGCGCTGGAAAGGCATCAAGCCTTTTTATTTTTCTGCTTTTTACCTTTGCCGGAGAACCTTTGACAGGGGTAAACTCTTTTATGAAATTCCCCTGATACACAATCTTGTAGAAGCTTGGTATATAAACGCCTTCAACAGGAACGAGCGCCTCAAGAAGCCCATCTTTTGTCTTTGCTTTAAGTTGCGCTGTTTTGAAGGTATCTATAAACTCCGCGACAAATTCCTCGCCCTCGCCAATGGCAAATATGTCAAAAAAATCCGCAATCGGTTCAGGATTTAAAGATACAGCAACACCGCCCGCCATAATCAATGGTTGTGCGCTTTTTCGTGCAGATGATAAAAAAGGTATTTTGGCAAGGTCAAAGATTTTAAGGATATTAAGATAATCTTCTTCAAATGATATGGAAAAGGCAATAATGTCAAATTCGGCAAGCGGTCTTTGTGATTCTAATGAAAAAAGAGGGGTGTCGGTTCTCTCAAACTCTGCTATATCTTTGTCATCAGGCAGGAATACCCTTTCACACACAACATAATCAAGGCTATTCAAAAGGTGGTAAATGGCCTGAAAACCAAGATTGCTCATACCCAGGAAGTATGAGTTGGGATATACAAGGCATACACTTACCTTGCCGCCCCATTCCTTATAAACTGTCCCCTGCTCCTTTGAGAGAAGTTCTTTTGCCTTTTTTTTAAGTTGCCAGGAAATAAGCAGCCTCCTTACTTAATAGAGGTTATTATATATAACTTTTGGAATTATTGGTAAAGAAGATATATTCCCCCCCTCTTTATCCCCCTCTGGAGGGGGCAGGGGGAGGACGGGGTACAGGCGCTGTTTCAAGGAAAAGGCGAGGGCGTTGCTTGAGCTAACTGGTTATTGGTGGGGGGTAAAGAAATCAGTTCTTATTTATCTCATGCTCTTTCATAAAGTATCTAAATGGTCTGCTTTTGTCCTTTATACGGCTTTCAGAAATGCTATGTCTATCAGGTCTTCACGAAGTCTTTTGTCTCTTAATATTGCTGAGAGAAAAATATCCTGCTCTTTTCTTGCCAATGTCCTAAAGGCTGTTAAAAAAACCTCTGCTGCCGCTCCTTTTGTTCCCGCGGGTCAGGCCGACCAAGACTGGCCAGTAAAAGACATGATTAATACGGGAAGTGCTCCTTTATTATCCTGGAGTTTTTGCATATAAATAATTTCATGTCCTCAGGAATGGGCGCTTCAAATACCGCCAATTCATTAGATATAGGATGGCGTATCTCAAGACGTGATGCGTGAAGAAGGTGCCGCGGAACCTCCATCCATGGAAGCGGTTCATAATTTCCATCCTTGACATTTCTAATAAATTCAAGAAATTCATTGTCTGTCCTGCCATAGAGCTTATCGCCCACCAGAGGATGGCCAACGTGTGCCAGATGAATCCTTATCTGGTTCGTCCTGCCGGTTACTGGCATGCACCTGACCACAGTTGACGACGCAAAACGTTCCATAACCTCGAAAGAAGTGGCGGCATATTTCGCGCCTTCAACGTTTTCGGTCACTACTTTCTTTTTTATCGAAATGCAGCTATCCTTATCACGCGCCAAATAACCCTTGACCTCAAACGAGGGGTCTCTGACAACTCCGCGGACAACCGCAATATACTCCTTTGCCACTTCGCCGGCTTCAAATTGCCGCAATAGGGACCTATGAGCAATATTCGTTTTAGCAGCGATGATGATGCCGCTTGTTTCACGGTCCAGTCTGTGCGCTAAATGTATAGTGCCGCTAAATCCACTGCCTGTCATGCGTTCACGCAAACGATTGATTAACGTATTCTTGATGTAGTTGCCATCCGCATGTGATGGCAAATTTCCAGGCTTATTCACAACTATAAATGTTTCTTCCTCATGGATAAATTGAATATTCAGATCAGCGGGAGGTTCTCGGTGAAAATCGGAATACACGACAATATCATATATTTTCAGCAGATGATCAGGCTTTATCTCCCTGCTGTTAACCGTCACCTTCCCAATTCTTATAATCTGCTCCCATTCCTCAGGAGTACGATACTTGAACCGCTCTGAAAGAAAATCCATCAAACTTCTGCCTGCAAACCGCGATGATATTTTCGATGAAAGTGTTGTTTTTTCTGTCATTGGATGTTCGCCTTTAGCAAAGGATGCGTTATATCCCATCTACACTGTCCCTTTCAAACAACACTCAAGCATGTTAGCATTTACATTTACATCCGTTCGCATAGTGCAAAGTTACCTTGTTTTATATACAGCTTTTGGATATGCCAAATAAAAACTCCGTATAAACCAGAGATTTCTTTCATCAAAGCCTTTGGCAAATTCGGAAGACAAACGATCAGCAAGTCCCTGAATGAGACCTTTTCCATATTCCGCTCGTTCAGCCCCTTTCTGCTCCTCCTCTACAATTACTTTTCCTATATGCCAATAAGCCTGCACCATGAGGGAATTCACAGCCTTAAAGGATTTTGAACGAGCCTTTTCGAGAATCGTTTTTATGCTCTTATATGTCTGTTCAATTGCCAGTGCTGGATTATTTTTCTGTTTCAGCATAATACATACCTTCCGCTGTTTTTCTCAAAGCCCGAATGTCGTTGATTAAGCCGTCTTGCAAATTGAGCGATTGACGTAGTTTCTGCACGATTCAAATCGTCTTCAGTAAAAATAGGGGGAATGTCCCTCAATCGGTTTTAGGTTATATGATTCTACTATAACCTAACCCTTCGGTGTGTCCATTATTTCGGGGGAAGTGCACCTCCGGTTTATTTGAAATGCAGTAACCAATGCAACATAAGGGGGTGACATTATCAATAAAGGAAGGACTTACTGTGGAAAGCATAGATATAAACCCCGAAAATTCTGCCAATAACACGTCTGCGTGTTTTGATGGATGGAAGCCCGTTCAACAGATTTTATGAGGAGGCGGTCTTTCGTTTTTTCTCTTTTATCTTTGTATCCACCGCTTTTTGCTTTCTTGAAGACGGCTTTCGATTGACCGCTTTGCGGCGCACATGTTTTAAAACACTATAGGGTTTGTTAAGCGACGGCTCGCTCACCATCGTCGTTTCTTTACCGGAGGAATCAAACATTGAGTATTGAATAATATATTCATGTAACCGTTCTTTAATAACCTTAATGTATTCTTCTTTAGTCTCAATTAACGTAACATTTCTATTCAATCGCAAAGCAGATAAACCAGTGGAACCACTTCCTGCAAATGGGTCTAATATGTTATCATTTTCTTTAGAAAATAATTTAATAAAAAAATCAGGTAATCCAACAGGAAATACCGCTGGATGTCCCATATTTTTACCAATTAACGGTACACATACTGTATTGCCCGGAAGAACCCAATCTTTGCCAATCCATTTTCTCAAATCTCTTCCAAAGCCACTATTGTTTTCACTGTTGTGTCGAATTGCACTTTTACCATTTAATTTGGCTAATCTTTTTTCTGCCCATTCGCCCATTGGTTTTTTAACGGCATCTTGATACATTGCGAATTTGTTGTTCTTTGTCATATGAAAGCAATATTCCCATTCATCACGTAGTCTATTCGGCCAATAACCCGGCATTGCATTCGGTTTAATCCAAAGATAATCATCTACACATTTCCAGCCTTTTTCAGCAAAGGCCATAATCGTTTTCCAAACGTATCTATTTCTCACGCCGTCAATTACTTTGTCTTTAATATTTAAAACAAATGAGCCGTCTTCTGCGAGTACTCGCCAAAACTGATCATGAAAACTTAAAATGAAATCTGGAAAATTATCTGGACTAATACTATCATAATGGTTTTTTCGTGCATCTGCATATGGCGGGGATGTAATAATTAAATTAAAATATCCATCCGGATATTTTGCTAATTCTTTTCTTGTATCACCATGATCAATATTCAATTTATTCATGCTTTTTTTGCTCACAAAATATTTCTACAAGTTTATAGGCATCATTAAACTTACCCGCTGAATCAAGCAGTTTATGTTTCCTACATTCATTACCAAATGATGTTATTAGTTCTTGAGGAATATCAATATCTTTATTGGTTTCGGAGCCCAGTTCAATTAAAACTGACAGAACAGACCTAATAATCTTTCCATAAGAAAGATTTGTAAAAAATGGCCAAAAATAATCAGATTTCCACAGTTCGGTATTTACAGAAAACGGAGCTTTTGTTTTTGAATTTTTTTTAATAAGTCGTAACCCTCTATCCATTGCAATACCAAAAACACAAATGTAAGGGCCTGTTCTATTTTTATCTTTATTTGCTACTTCTTCCAGTGCAGAAATTGCTTTGGGCCAATCTTGACCACCCATTGTATTAACTCTGTTTTTTACCGAAACATAAATGCTGACAGTTTTATTACTATTTTTTACGCCGATAATAGCATTAAAATCTGCTTCTGCTGTTCCAATGTCTGATACAGAAACAAATCGTTTTGATTTAATAGCTCCATCTTTAGCAATAAATTGATATCGCCATCCTGAATTCATTCTTTCTTTTTGAAGAGTCCAATTTCTGAACTGTTCTTTAGCAACTTTTTCATAATTCTGATGTAAGCAACCGTAGGCACTCGAAGCTGGATCGCCATAATACTTTGTAAAGTATTGAAATAATTCTTTCCCTTTTTTCTTGTATAGTTCAGAAGCATCTTTTTCAGGCATGTCAGATGGAACGTTTAGAATGGTTCTTCCAGATTTTTTATTAGCCATTATGATTGCGTTTTTGATTATCTTTTCAATTTCAGAGTCTTTAATAACAAGTTTATGTTCGTCTAAGTAAGAATCATCTAAATAGCCATGATACTTGCTTTTTTCGTCTTCAATTCTCGGATAACTTTGGGTGCCCATTTGCAGCCTTTCCAATGAAATAAAATGCACTTTGATTTATTTGTTAAATCAATACATCTCTATATAATAAGAGAAATGGGGACTTCTATCTTTGCTTTTGTCATTCCTCATCTTTCGTAAGGTATAAGGGTATATAAGGGTGTAAGGGGACGGTTCTATTTATTCTTATTTCCATCATTCTTCGGTCTCCCTTTCGACCTTATAATCGCTTCTATCTTATGTTCTCTGGTTATCTTGTTTAAAAAAGTCTCACTTCCGTATATCACTCTTTTGTCCATTTCACCCTTCATGGCATTTTTGTCCTTGCGCATTTTGCTGGCGGGTCATTCACTCTTCTTGTTTTTGACCAACTATCCTGTCAATCCAATATCGCGGTTCCCTATGCAAATGCGCTACCGCAACAACAATAATTGTTTCTGAGTCAATGCCGTAAATGATTCCATAGGGAAATCGTGAAAGCAGGCATCAACCTCAGATTGCGCGGGTTTTAAAAAACGGACTTTCATCTGGTGCGATATTTATCCATTACCTGCTCATAGGTTACTGTTTCTATTTCCCCCGACTTGTATGCCTGCCAACGTTTTCGCGCCTCATCTGCCCAAATGCGGTCAATCTCAGGGTCAGGTTTGTCAAGCTGCATCAAAATAGAATCTACCAGTTCTATCTTTTCACTGTCCGGCAAGGATTTAATCTTTGCCGCAAATTCATCATTGATTGTTCCCATAACACACACTCCTTATTTTATATTTACATCAACATTACTGCCCCAACATTGAATTAAGCATATGCTAAAATACTTTGATAATCAAGGTTTTTTGAGGAGCAGTTTGGCGGATAGGATTACCAAAGGCAGGCAAAACTACACAAAATAGTCTTGCGAAGGATTTGATAAAGATATGATGACCGTAATATTTATCTAAAATTATATTTGCATAGGTTAACCCTCAAAAATTGCTCGGATGCGAAACAATTGTAGCTTGCCGCTCACTGCTAATACATCTATGAGCAAGTTTTCCAGCGTGAACTGCTTAATCCGCCTGCTTTCTCAAAAATGTCGGTGTATCGTAGGCGTCCTCGTCAATGGCATTGAAACCGCCGAGGGGCCTGAGCCTTTGAACCTCCGCTGCTCCCACCTCTGATTTTTTTTGTTTCTCTCTCCTGATAATAGTTGGAATATCCATGTCGCCGATAATAACAGCCGGCGCGATGTATTTTACAGACGATGCCATTTTACCATCTTCTTTCCCAAAACCTGTGGCAATAACAGTAACCCTGATCTCTTCGCCCATCTTTTCATCAATTACTGCGCCGAAGATAATATGGGCATCCTCGTGCGCCTCTTCCTGAATAAGCATTGAGGCCTCATTTACCTCATGCAGGGTTATGTCAGATGAGCCGGTGATATTTATAAGCACGCCCTTTGCCCCGTGAATGGAGATATCCTCCAAAAGCGGGCTGGATATGGCCTTTCTTGCCGCCTCCACCGCCCTGTTATCCCCGCGGGCAACGCCTGAGCCCATAAGCGCAAGCCCCATCTCGCTCATTATGGTTCTGACATCGGCAAAGTCCACATTTACAAGCCCGTGGATTGTTATAACATCCGATATCCCCTTTACAGCCTGATACAATATCTCGTCTGCCTTCTTAAACGCATTGGGAAGGGGAGTGGTCTTTTCTGCGATGGACAAGAGCCTCTGATTCGGAATGGTTATAACAGTGTCTACCGCCCCCTTGAGCGCCTTTAGCCCTTCATCTGACTGTCTCATCTTCTTCTTTCCCTCAAATGTAAATGGTTTTGTTACAACTGCAACTACGAGGGCGCCAACCTCTTTAGCCACTTCTGCCACAACAGGCGCGCCGCCTGTGCCTGTGCCGCCGCCCATGCCCGCCGTGATAAAGACCATATCAGCCCCAGCTAATGCCTCCATGAGCCTGTCTCTGCTTTCTATGGCTGCGTTTCTGCCTATCTCAGGGTTTGCCCCTGCGCCAAGGCCTTTTGTCAGATTTTCACCTAATTGAATCTTTACAGGCGCCTTTGATAGGCCAAGGGCCTGGGCGTCTGTATTGGCAGTCAGAAACTCCACCCCTTCAAGCTGACATTCTATCATTGTATTGATGGCATTGCCGCCGCATCCTCCGACTCCTATGACCTTAATCTTTGCCCCTTTGTTAAAACTATCGGCTAATTCAATCATATATACCTCCTTTTTAAATTGATTACACAGATTTTTGAATACGATTGCACAGATTAAAACTCACTTTTTTACTGAATCTGTGTAATCTGTTTTTTTATCGGTGTAATCGTTATTAAAAGAACTCCTTTACCCACCCTTTCATTCTCTCAAGCAGTTTATTGAATACCTGTTTATCCCCCCTTTCAAACATTGCTATTGTTGAATGTTTTTTGCCATACAAAACCAGCCCCACGCCTGTGGAATACATCGGGCTGCGCACAACATCAACAAGCCCGCCGATGCCTGTTGGCAGGCCTCTTCTGACGGGAAGATTAAAAATCTGCTCTGCCAATTCAACCATGCCGTCCATAATAGCTGTTCCGCCTGTAAGCACAATGCCTGACACTATTACACTGTCATAACCTGATTTGACTATTTCATGATTTGCAAGCTGGAAAAGCTCTTCTACCCTTGGCTCAATAATTTCTCCTAAAATCTGCCTTGAAACAATCCTTGGTTTCCTGCCCCCAACGCCTGGCACCTCTACGGTTTCGTTCTTATCTATCATTGATATCATGCAGCAGCCGAACTTTTTCTTTATCTTCTCCGCCTCCTCGGCAGGCGTTCTGATGCCTACAGCAATATCCCCTGTAATCTGATTCCCTCCAAGCGATATAACCGCAGTATGTTTTATGGTTCCATTATGGTATATGGCTATATCTGTGGTTCCGCCTCCGACATCAATCAGCGCAACGCCAAGGTCTTTTTCATCCTGTCCCAGCACTGCCTCGCTGCTTGCTATCTGCTGAAGGACAATATCCGCTACGGCAAGACCGGCCTTATTCACGCTCTTTACGATATTCTGCGCCGATGCAACTGCCGCAGTAACTATGTGAACCTTTGCCTCAAGTCTTGTTCCTGTCATGCCAAGCGGTTCCTGTATGCAGTCCTGCTGGTCAAGTATATACTCCTGAGGTATTATATGTATAACCTCCCTGTCTGTCGGGATGGTTACAGCCTGGGCAGCCTCTATAACCCTTGCTATATCAGCCTTTGTTATCTCCTTATCCTTTACAGCTATAACGCCGTGGCTGTTAAATCCCTTTATATGTCCCCCTGCAATGCCGACATAAGCCATATTTATCTCGCACCCTGCCATAAGTTCAGCCTCTTCCACGGCTTTTCTTATAGACTGGACTGTGGAATCTATATTTACCACCACGCCTTTTCGCAAGCCCTTTGAAGGGTGTGTGCCTATGCCTATAATCTCCAGTCCCTCCTGCTTTACCTCTCCAACAATGGCGCATATCTTTGTTGTTCCAATATCAAGACCAACGATTATATTGTCCTTCTTTGCCATTCTCTTTTATCACCCCCTCCCCTACTTGAATCTTGTAACTTTTAAGAGGCTAATCTTACCACTACTCCCCTGTTATAGTTCAAACCTATAAACTCTACATCTGCAAGGCCGTTTCTTGACTGCATTATCCTCTCAAGCCTTGCAATTTTCTCTGTAAAACCCCCGTCTCCAAACTCGATCCTTGTCCCTTGCTGCATTGTGTAGAGTGTAAGGCCATAGGTCTTGTCAATATTTATTTCTGATAGTTCATCATGGGTAAAAATTCCATTTTTTGACAGAAGATGTATGAGATTTATCGCCTTTATCGCAAGTTCAGATGTCTTCCCGCCGGCCTCAATATCCCCCCTTGTAAGACCTGTGATGATAGGGAGGTCAATATCATCTCCCATAGAGGTCTTTTTGAATATTGTCCCGTTTTCATCAACAAGATAAAGGCCGTCGAGATTGATAAACGCAACAGGCCCTCTTTCTTTTATCTCTATGTTAAGCCTGTCTGGAAAATTTCTTGCAACATTTACCTCGGACACCCATGGATTAACCCTGATGCCTTTTTTAATATCAGCCATATTTATTTCAAGAAGGTTATCGCCAATATTGACGCCGGCCAGCTCTAAAATCTCCGCTCTGGATACCCTCATGTTGCCGCCGACCTTTATTTCCTTAATCGCAAGATACGGACTCTTCAAAAGTTCATGATATATATGCAATGAGCCAAAAACAATGAGCAGCGCAAGAACAAGGCATGCCCCTGCCTTGAGAATACGGACAGCGCCTCTTGATTTAAGCGTCCGCCCTGTCCTTTTCAGTAAAGGCTCTTTTCTTCGGATGTTTCTTGGTTTTTTCTTGAAATCCATCATGCCATTCCTTTGCCTCGAAAATGTTTTATACCCCATCCTCACCCTGACCCTCTCCCCTTGTGGGAGAGGGTCAGGGTGAGGGGTGTTTTATTGCCCCCAACAAAATCTCTTCCACCATCTCCGGAAAACTTATGCCTGCGCAAAGGGCGGCCTTTGGAAGGAGGCTCATTTCGGTCATGCCGGGTATGGTATTCACCTCCAGCACATACGGCCTGTTTTTATAATCAAGCATTATATCAACCCTTGCAGCGCCGCGGCATCCAAGGTTATTGAATGCCTTCAAAGCGATACTATTCACCTTTTTCTCAAGTGTCTTTGGAAGCAGGGCAGGGGCAATATATTCTGTCATCCCCTTTGTGTACTTTGCCTTGAAATCGTATATCCCGCTCTTCGGTCTTATCTCTATAACCGGCAATGCCCTGCCGTTTAATATGCCGACAGTCAGTTCCCTGCCCTTTACAAATCTCTCTATCAACACAGTATCATCGTAGCGAAAAGCCTTTTTTACTGCCTTTGCCAGATCGCTTTTATTCTTTACCACGGTTACACCGATGGTAGAGCCCTGCGAATTCGGCTTTACAATAAGGGATGAGCCATGGGCTTTAAACCCGGACATGAAAGATTTAACACCCATATTTTTTAACTCCTGAACCCCTAAACTCATAAATGCAGGGGTTGGTATTTTGTTAAGCATAAAAATTTTTTTTGCCAATACCTTATTTGCGCATACTGCGCTTGACAAGACACCTGACCCGGTATATGGAATCCCGATTATCTCTAATAACCCCTGAATAGCACCGTCCTCGCCGTATTTTCCATGAAGGGCTATAAATGCTATATCTATCTTTTCTTTTGTGAGTTGTTCATAAACATCCTTTCCAACATCTATTTTTATAACACTGTAACCTTTTTGAATCAGGGCGTCATAAACAGCCTGACCACTCCTAAGCGAAATACCCCTTTCAGTAGACATCCCGCCCATCAAAACACCTATCTTCTTTGATTTTAAATTTGCAATTTGCAATTTTATTAACTTTCCCCCACGACCTTTATCTCCGTTTCCAGCAATATGCCCTTTACATTAAAAACCTTATCCCTTGCCATTGCCATAAGGGTAAGGACATCCATTGCTGTAGCATTGCCAAGATTGACTATATAGTTTCCATGAACCTCTGATATCTGCGCGCCTCCGGATTTAACGCCCTTTAAGTCTGATTCCTCTATAAGCCTGCCTGCTGAAAACCCCGGAGGGTTTTTAAATATGGAGCCGGCATTGGGTATAATTATTGCCTGTGTAGTCTTACGTCTCTCCTTAAATTCCTTTATTCTGTTTTTTATTTCTTCCGGGTTGTCTTTTTTAAATTTCAGATGCGCCTTTGTAATAATCATATTTGCAGACAGTTCGCATTTCCGATATGAAAATTTCAAAGATAATTTATCAAAACTATGCCTTTGACCGTTAAGGTCAACAGCCTCCACTCTTTCCACAATATCCTTTATCTCTCCGCCGTATGCCCCTGCATTCATAAAAACAGCTCCGCCTATTGTCCCAGGGATACCGGCTGCAAACTCAAGCCCTGCTAAACCTCTGCCCTTGCAGAGGTTTAGCAGCTCAATTATCCCTACCCCCGCGCCAACTGATGCCTCATCATCACCTATCCATGATATCTCTTTAAAACCATCGGAAAGATTTATAACAACGCCCCTTATGCCGTTATCCCTGACCAATAGATTTGTTCCCCTGCCAAGGATAAAAACAGGAAAACTTTTAATAGCGGCAAATCGGATGACATCCACAAGTTCGCTCTCATCTCCTGGAAATGCCATTACATCAGCATTCCCGCCTATCTTAAAAGATGTCCAATCCTTCATTGGGACATCAAAAAGGATGCGGCCTTTAAAACCATGGGATTGTGGGTGGGAATTGGGGATGGGGAAAGACATTTACAATCCACCTCCTGCTCTTGAGTTTGCACCGGTCACTGTCTTTACCATCTCCTCAGATACCTGCCATATATTGCCTGCCCCTAACGTTATAACTATATCCCCCGGCTTTGTAATTTTATTTAAACAATCCGGTATATCTTTTTTATCCGGTATATAAACTACATCTCTATGGCCGTACGCCTTTATGCTGTTATAAAGCGCCTCTGAAGAAATCCCCTCTATTTTTTCTTCGCCTGCCGGATATATGTCAGTGAGCACCAGAGTGTCCGCATCATTGAATGCGGATAAAAATTCATGGAAAAGGTCTTTTGTCCTTGAATAACGATGAGGCTGAAAAACTGCCACCACCCTGTTGTCCCAGCCGGCCTTTGCAGCCTTAAGGGTTGCCTTTATTTCAACAGGGTGATGGCCGTAGTCATCAACGAATGTAATGCCGTTATATTCGCCTTTAACCTGAAATCTCCTCTCCACACCACTGAAGTTTGACAGGGAATCTCTTGCATCTTCAAAACTCATGTCAAGCTCCATTGCCACTGTTAGGGCAGCCAATGAATTATAAACATTGTGTTCTCCTGGAATCTTCACACTAACCCTTCCCAATTTTCTACCCCTCTGATAGACATCAAATGAGGTTTTAACCCCCTTTATCTCCATGTCTCTGGCGCTGAAATCCGCCTGGGCAGTTAAACCATATGTTGTATGTCTTCTCGTAACCTTTGGGATAAGCCCCTGAATATTAGGGTGATCCATGCAGAGAACCGCGCACCCATAAAATGGAATCTTATTTATAAAGGCAAGATAGGCGCCTCTTACCTCATCCATATCCCTGTAATGGTCCATATGCTCTCTGTCAATATTTGTAACCACTGCAATTGTCGGTGAAAGCTTTAAAAAACTGCCGTCGCTCTCATCCGCCTCTGCTACAAGGAATTCACCTTTCCCAAGTCTGGCATTGCTTCCAATACTGTTGAGCTTGCCGCCTATAACAACGGTTGGATCCATACCGTGTGAGCCGAGGATTGTCGCAATCATGGAAGTAGTTGTCGTCTTACCGTGAGTGCCTGCTATTGCTATGCCGTATTTCATCCTCATAAGCTCTGCCAGCATCTCTGCCCTCGGGATAACAGGTATCAGCTTTCCCCTTGCCGATACAATCTCAGGATTATCTTTTTTAACAGCGGACGAATAGACAACCACATCTGAGCCGTTTATAAATTCAGGCCTGTGGCCGATAAATATTTTAGCTCCAAGGCCTTCCAATCTCCGCGTAATATCCGATGCTCTCATGTCAGAGCCTGTAATATTATACCCGAGGTTTAAAAGCACCTCTGCGATGCCGCTCATACCGCTGCCGCCGATACCTATAAAATGGATATGTTTTATACGACCCTTATACATATAGTAAACCGTGTCACCAGACACCAAGTCACAAGCAGAAGACTCGTGATCTGGTGACTTGTGACCTGGTGACTTTGAACTGCATTATGTTTTCTACTATCTCCTTTGCCGCATTCGGCCTTCCCAGAGCTTTTGCATTTTCTCTTATCTTTTTTAATTCATCAGGGATTTTATAAAATCTCTCAATAAGAACCGCCAGCGCATCTCCTATAATCTCGCCTTGTCTCATCATGATTGCAGCCCCTTTATCAGCTAAACATCTTGCATTTATTTCCTGATGGTTATTAGCTGCAAATGGATATGGTATGAGTATAGAGGCAATCCCCAGAGCGGTTATCTCGGCAATGGATGTAGCCCCTGCCCTGCATATCACCATGTCTGCCTGAGAGTATGCTTCAGCCATATCATCTATAAACCTATAGACATCGGCCTTAATCCCTTTTCTTTCGTAAGTCTCTTTTACTGTTATGTAATCCGCATCCCCTGTCTGATGAATAATCCTGATGCTGTCTCTTATATCAGCGAGGTATTCCAGCGCATCTAAAAATGCCGTATTTATTGCCTTTGCCCCCTGGCTTCCGCCAAAGATGAGAATTGTGAATTTCTTGTCTTTGGCTGCTGACCACTGACCACTGGCCACTGTCTCTAACAGTTCTTTTCTCACCGGATTTCCTGATAGGATTACCCTCCCGCCTGGAAATTTTTTTTTGGTTTGTTCAAATGCCACATATATCCTGTCTACAAGCCTTCCCAGAAGCCTATTGGTTAAACCTGGCATCGTATTCTGTTCAAGGATAGCTGTCTTTATCCCCAAAAGCCTTGCTGCCAGAACAACCGGACCAGACGAATAACCACCCGTGCCTATGACGCCATCCGGTCTGAATGGCTTAAGAATCTTCTTTGCGGCAAAAACTGCCTTTGCTGCCTTCAAGCCTGCCGATACTTTATTATATAATCCTTTTCCTTTAAGGCCTTCTACATCCACAAATTCTAAAGCATAACCATATTTTGGAACAACATCCTTTTCTATGCCCGCAGCGCTTCCTATAAATAGGATCTCGCAATCTTTATCCCTTGCCTTAAATTCTTCTGCCAGCGCAAGGGCAGGAAACAGATGCCCGCCGGTGCCTCCTCCTGTTAATACAATTCTCAACCTAAAATCCGTGAAAGTCATGCCTTTCACTCCCTGACTCCTGTTTTATATATATTCAACAATATCCCCATCCCTATCATATTTACCACAAGAGATGTTCCGCCATAGCTTATAAACGGAAGGGTAAGTCCTTTTGTAGGCAAAAGGGCCAGTACCACAGCCATATTTACTGCTGCATGAAGCACAATTAAGAGGGTAATGCCTACGGCAAGGTATTTGCCAAAAAGGTCTTTTGCCTTTAAGCTGATTCTTATACCGGAGATAAGGACAATCAGATAAAGCATTATGAGCGCAGAAACCCCTATAAGCCCAAGCTCTTCTCCTACCACAGAAAGGATAAAGTCGGTATGGGCCTCCGGCAGATAAAACAGTTTCTGCTTCCCCTCGCCAAGGCCGACGCCCCAGATACCGCCTGCGCCAAAGGCAATAAACGACTGCACAAGCTGGAACCCTGCGCCTCCTGAATCCCTCCATGGATCTAAAAACACAAGCACCCGTTTCATTCTATAGTCGACTTTCGTAACCATAAGATAAATAAATGGCATTGAAAGAAGAAGTATGGAAAAAAGGTATCTTAATCTTACACCTGCAATGAACATCATGATAATTGTAATTGCGCCAAGAGATAAGGCTGTTCCGAAATCCGGCTCTTTTAAGATGAAAAGTATAATAAGCCCGCTCATTATCATCGGCGGGGCAATGCCAAGGGAAAAGGTTTTTATCTTATCCTTTTTTGCCGCAAGATAATATGACAGGTATATAATAAGGGCCAGCTTGGCAGGCTCAGAGGGCTGAAAAGTCAAAGGGCCGAGCCTTATCCATCTTCTTGCGCCTCCCATCTCATTTCCAATGCTTGGGATGAATGTGAGAAAAATAAGCGAGGCAAGGCTTGCAAAAAATATTAAATATGCCCGCCTTCTATACAAATGATACTCTATATTCGCGGCAACAAAAAACAACAGAGAGCCTAATACGCTGAATATGAGATGTTTTTTTACAAAGAAATATTCACTGCCATACCGTTTCATAGCCATTATGTAGGTGGTGGAATAGACCATAGTAAAGCCTATTGCCACAAGGGCCATCATAGCAAGGATAAGGGATTTATCTATTTCACGGACTTT
>ERZ1292645.413-Hain-H14-02um-R2-413-length-15952-cov-8_pt1 | contig 15952 bp, 14 predicted proteins | sample MGYA00564401_ERZ1292645 | MGnify/ENA primary metagenome ERZ1292645 (study PRJEB36523, sample SAMEA6512644) | groundwater metagenome | collected 2019-01-09 | study: AquaDiva: Metagenomics assemblies of 32 groundwater samples | reverse complement strand
CCCTGCCGCACCGCGCGCCGGTAGTCGAAGCCCGCCGGCACCGCCACCACCATACGGCAGCGCGCGATCTTCAGATCGAGCGGCTGGTACAACCCCTGGCCGGCGTGTTCGTCGAGCACGTCCTTGCCCGCGACGCCCAGGTCCGCCGCGCCGTACTGCACGTAGGTCGGCACGTCAGTCGCGCGCACGATGATGAGCCGCACGTCGCGCCGGCTGGTTCCGAGGATCAATTTGCGCGAAGTCTCCGGATCGCCGCGCGCGACGATGCCCGCCGCCTTGAGCAGCGGCACGGTCTCGTCAAAGATCCGGCCCTTGGAGAGCGCGATGGTGATCACAGCGAACCACAAAAAAACAACATCTTACCGCAAAGGACGCCAGGGACGCGAAGGAAAATCAGGAACCACAGAACGAACCGCCAAGCACGCCAAGGCCGCCAAGAAAACCAATACGAAAATGAAATCAAGAAAACCGACTGAACCTGGCCGTTAATTGGGCATCGCCCATTATTCACACAGGGCAATAACCTCGAATTTTTCTCCAGCTTTCGCCAAAATTTCTGCCATTGATCCTTGTGTTTTTGAGTTGGTATGACCGCGACCAACTACAACTGCCGCCCATACATCTTCTTTCCCATCTATTTCAGACCGAAGTATTTTCGCAAATCGTTTACTCCGCTCTAAGTCGATATCACTGTCTGGTTGGCTTAGGAAATGCTTGCTTAAGCGTTCAATAGAGGAGCCAGCAAGCTTGTTCTGGGCAATCCTCAAGTACATCGCAAGGCGATCATCAGCATATCCATCGATCATCGATTCATCATGAACTATTCTGCCTTGATCGAGCCACACCGTTCTAGCGTCAGGAAATACCTCGAGATGCGCGTCCCCTTCATACACCAAGCTATTCGCGTATAGGTCCAGATCTCGAACGGAAAGCCTAGGGCCTTTAGCGCCCAAGGCTTGTCTGAATGACGGTCACTGACACTTGATGCGCTCAAAATGCCCGCTGTCGTACTCCACTGCTACGAAAATTGGCGGCTCTTTTTTTACTTCATGTAAACGCTTCAAGGCGCCAATCAAACGACCTCGCCCTAGCGGATCAAAATGTGAGATGCCAAAAAGGTAAAAATTCACGCCCACTCGACTTCTCATCGGACGCCTAAAGAAAACGCACTGGGCTTCGAGATTATGTCTTCTTTGTATCTTGGTGCACTTGGCGGTTCAATTATTGTTATTTTTCTTCTTGGCGGTCTTGGCGGCCTTGGCGGTTCAATTATTGTCCTTGTTTCTCTCGGCGTCTCGGCGGTTCAATTTGTTCTTGTCTTCTTGGCGCCTTGGCGGTTAATCTGAACTAGCGCACGCGTTTGATTCTCGCGCCGAGCCGCGAGAGCTTCTCCTCGATCCGCTCGTAGCCCCGGTCGAGATGATAGACGCGGTCCACGGTCGTCGTGCCGCGCGCGACGAGCCCGGCCAGCACCAGGCTCGCGGAAGCGCGCAGATCGGTCGCCATCACGGTCGCTCCGTCGAGGTGAGCGACCCCTTTCACCACCGCGGTGTTGCCCTCGACCTCGATGTCGGCGCCGAGGCGCTTGAGTTCCTGCACGTGCATGAAGCGGTTCTCGAAGATGGTCTCGGTAACAAGCGCCGTGCCGCGCGCCACGCTGTTCAGCGCCATGAACTGCGCCTGCATGTCGGTCGGGAACGCCGGGTACGGGGCGGTTCGCAGGTTGACCGAGCTGAGCACGCCGTTGGTCTTGAGCGCGATCCAGTCCGGGCCACTCGCCAAGTGTGCTCCCGCCTCGCGCAGCTTCTCCAGCACCGCATCGAGTATGTCCGGCCGCGCATCGCGGAGCGTGACCTCGCCGCCGGTGGCCGCCGCTGCGACCAGGAACGTGCCGGTCTCGATGCGGTCCGGCATCACCCGGTGGCGCGCGCCGTGCAGCCGCTCCACGCCCTCGATCGTGATCACATCGCTGCCCGCGCCCCGGATTTTCGCGCCCATCGCTATCAGGCAGTTAGCGAGGTCCACGACTTCGGGCTCGCGCGCTGCGTTCTCGATCACGGTGGTGCCTGAAGCCAGGGCCGCGGCCATCAGGATGTTCTCGGTGCCGGTGACGGTGACGAGATCCATGCAGATGTGCGTCCCAACGAGCCGTTTTGCGCGCGCCGAGATGTAACCGTGCTCGATCGCGATCTCCGCACCCATCGCCTGCAGGCCCTTGATGTGCTGGTCCACCGGCCGCAGCCCGATGGCACAGCCGCCCGGCAATGAGACGCGCGCCTCGCCGCAGCGCGCAATCAGGGGTCCCAACACCAGCACGGATGCTCGCATGGTTTTGACAAGCTCGTACGGAGCAACCGGATTGCTGATGCGCGCCGCACGCAGCTCGACGCCGAGCTTCTCGTCCATTGAAATCGCCACGCCCATCTGCGCCAGCAGATTGAGTATGGTGGTCACATCGTGCAAGTGAGGGACGTGGGTGACGGTGAGCGGTTCCACGGTGAGGAGTGCGGCGCACAGGATGGGGAGCGTCGCGTTCTTGGCGCCGGAAACGCTCACTTCGCCGGCGAGCGGCACGCCGCCTTCGATGACGAGCTTATCCATGCCGCACTGCTATAAGATCAACATCAAGGGCCTCAGCCACAGAGAGCACAGAGAACACAGAGAAATCGAAAATAATGAATAGAATCGTCAAAAACCAACCTTTTCCCGGTTTTACCTCTGTGAACTCTGTGTCCTCTGTGGCTAATGGTCTCGGTTCGTCACGGACGCCTAACGGCCCAGTCTTCGGGCGTGAAGGTCTTCATCGACAACGCGTGGATTTCGCCGCGCATGCGCTCGCCCAGGGCCGCGTACACCAACTGGTGCCGCTGCACGCGCGACCTGCCGCGGAAAGCGGGGCTCACGATCACCGCCTCGAAGTGCTGCCCGTCGCCCGTGACCTCGACGAAGTCACACTCGAGTCCGGACTTGATGTATTGCTCGATCTGCTCTGGCGCAATCATAAATACCGTGAACAGGGTCTCCCCCGTCACTTCGTCACCCCGTCACTGCGTCACCGGCACGTCAGTGCCTGAGCTTGTAGCCAATCCGGAGCAGCCACAAAGTGAAAAATGATAAAGCGAAAAAACCGGCGGCGACAATCGCGAGGCTGAGCCACGGCGAAACGTCCCCCTGGCCGAAAAAGCCGTAACGGAACCCGTCCACCATGTAGAAGATCGGGTTGAACAGCGACAGTTTCTGCCAGAACGGCGGCAGCGAATGTATCGAGTAAAAGACACCGGACAGGAAGGTGAGCGGCAGGATGATGAAGTTCTGGAACGCCGCCAGCTCGTCGACCTTGTCCGAGTACAGCCCCGCGATGATGCCGAGCGCGCCCATAACGCCGCTCCCGAACAGTGCAAACAGCAACACCCACAACGGGTGCTCGAGCCTGAGCTCTATGAACCAGATCGTCGCAAGCAGCACGCCCAGCCCCACCACCAGCCCGCGCGCGATCGCCGCCAGCAGATACGCCAGGAAAAACTCCTGGTACGAGAACGGCGGCAGCAGCACGAAGATGATGTTGCCGGTCATCTTCGACTGCATCAGGCTCGAGGAGCTGTTGGCAAACGCATTCTGCAGCACCGACATCATCGCCAGGCCCGGCACCAGGAAGGCGGTGTAGCTCACCCCGGGAAAGATCTCGACGTGGTTGCGCAGCGAGTACGAGAACACCAGAAGAAACAGCAGCGCGGTCAGCACCGGCGCCAGCAGGGTCTGCACGCTCACCTTCCAGAAACGCAGCCACTCCTTGTAGAACAGGATATAGAAACCGTGCAGGGGCTGATGGCGGGCCGGTGTATTCATTCTGGCGGGTGATGGGTTATGGGTTACTCATCACCCATCACGTTTTGTGCATGATCTGGACGAAGATTTCCTCGAGATCGGGCTGCATCACTTCCATCTCCTGGATCTCGACGCGCGCGGCGCGCAGTTCCGCCACCAGGCGCTCGACTTCGTTGTAATCCCTGAGCGTGAGGCGGTACCTTCCCTCGTAGCGCTGCGCGACGAGCGGCGCGAGCGACGCGGGCAGGCAGTCCGGCTGCAGCCGCAGCTCGACATAGCATCCCGAATGCATCCGCAGCAGGTTCTGCGTGGTGTCGAGGGCGACGATGCGGCCCTGCTTGAGCATGGCGATGCGGCTGCACAGCGCCTCCGCCTCTTCCAGATAGTGCGTGGTGAGGACAATGGTATGACCCTCGCGGTTCAGCCTGCGGATGAATCTCCACAGCGCCTGCCGCAGTTCGACGTCCACGCCCGCGGTCGGCTCGTCGAGCACGATCACCGGCGGCTGGTGCACCAGCGCCTGTGCCACCAGCACGCGCCGTTTCATGCCGCCGGAGAGCGCGCGCATGTTGGTCTCCGCCCTCTCGGTAAGATCGAGGTGGTGCATCACCTCCTCGATCCAGTCGCGGTTGTTGCGGATCCCGAAGTAGCCGGACTGGAAGGTGAGCGCTTCGCGCACCGTGAAAAACGGGTCGAACACCAGCTCCTGCGGCACCACTCCCAGCGCGCGCCGCGCCTCGCGGTAGTGGGCGACCACGTCAAAACCCATGACGCGCGCGCTGCCGCGCGTAGCTAGCACCAGGCCGGCAAGAATGTTAATGAGCGTGGTCTTGCCCGCCCCGTTGGGGCCGAGCAACCCGAAGAACTCGCCCTGCGCGATCGCCAGGCTTACCCCATCGAGCGCCCGTAACGCGCCGTAATGTTTGGAGACCTGCTCGACCTGGATTGCGGGAACCATGCAAAAGCAAGGGGCTAGGATCTAGGGACTAGGGGTTAGAGGGAAAAGCCTGGATTGAGAGGGGTGATCCGCCAGACCCTAATCCCTAGTCCCTTAGTCCTCGCTGATCAGCTCAGTGACACCGTAGAGGGTGGCGAGGCTCTTGAGATTGTCCGGAAGCTTGAGGAACCGAACGGCGCGGCCGTTGCGGCCCGCTTCGCGGTGCCACTCCAACAACAAGCTCACCGCCGAGGAATCCACTTCCGTGACCTGGGCGAGATCAACCGTCACTTGGGGTGCGGTGAAAAGCCCGTTGCCCTGAGCGAGCAGTGATACCACGTTATCTATGGTGATCGGCCCGCGCAGAGTGCAGCGGCCGTCCGCGCATTCGATCATTTATTCGTGACCTGCGCCTGCTGGGCGAGCTGCCGGTTCTTCTCGCCGAGCGACTTGATGAGTCCCTCGATGCCGCCCTTTTGCACTTCGCTCGCAAACGTGCTGCGGTAGTTCTGCACCAGGCTGATGCCTTCAATCGCGACGTCGTAGACCTTCCAGCCCCGGTCCGTCTTTTCCATGCTGTAGTCAATCGCCACCGGCTGACCACTGGGTTGGTTGATCAGCGACTTCACCACGACTTCGTCGTCGTTCGGCTGCATGCGCACCGGTTTGTAATCGATCGTCTGATTGCGATAGGCGGTGAACGCCGCAGCGTAGGTCCGCACCAGCAGCACGCGGAATTGCTCAACCAGCACTTTCTGCTGCTCGGGGCTCGCTTGCCGCCAGTTCTTCCCCAGCGCGAGCCGGGTCATGCGCACGAAGTTGAAATGAGGCAGCACCTTGCTTTCGATAAGGTCGATGACTTTATTCTGGTTGCCCGAGTGGATGTCCTTGTCCGCGCGCAGTATCGCCACCACCTCGTCCGTCACGCTTTTGGCAAGCGCGCCGGGCGCCATCACGCTCTGTGCGTGCGCCGGCATGCCAGCCAGGTACCCCATCGCCAACAACCCAAGCAGGAGTTTTTTCATCATTGGGTCACTCGCCACGTAATGGTTGGGCCGGCGGGCATCACTTTGTCCCGCCCTCCGCAGCCTTGTTGTACAGGAACTGACCGATCAGTTTTTCCAATACCACTGCGGACTGCGTGATTTTCAGCGTGTCGCCATCCTTGAGCATGGCGTTGTCGCCCCCGGCCTCCAGGCCGAGGTACTGCTCGCCGAGCAGGCCGGAGGTGAGAATGGACACCGAAGTATCCTTCGGGAATTGATAGCGCTTGTCGATCCTCATCGTCACCCTCGCGGCGAACTTCTTGCTGTCGAATTGAATATTGTCGACCCGCCCGACCACCACGCCCGCGCTTTTTACCGGCGCGCGCACCTTGAGGCTCCCGATATTGTCGAACTCGGCGATGACCTGATAGGTATCGCCCATGTTGAAAGTGGTGCTGGCATTGCCCACTTTCAGCGCCAGAACCAGCAATGCGGCGATGCCGGCGGCGACAAAAACGCCGACCCACAGGTCCAGAACGGTTCTATCCATGTGCTTAGGCCCCCTTGAACATGAAAGCGGTGAGCACGAAGTCCAATCCGAGTATGGCGAGCGACGAGGTGACGACCGTGCGGGTGGTCGCCCCCGAAACGCCTTCCGCGGTCGGCGGGGCATCGTACCCTTCGAACAGGGCAATGGCGGTCACCGCAACGCCGAATACCACGCTCTTGATCACCCCGTTCACGATATCCTGTCGGAAATCCACCGCGCTCTGCATTTGGGACCAGAACGCGCCCTCGTCCACTCCGATCAGGACCACCGTGATGAGATAGCCTCCGAACACCCCTACCGCGCTGAACATCGCGGCCAGCAGGGGCATGGAAATCACGCCGCCCCAGAAGCGCGGCCCGATGACGCGCGCGATGGGGTCCACCGCCATCATTTCCATCGCGGAGATCTGCTCGGTGGCCTTCATCAGGCCGATTTCCGCGGTCATCGCCGATCCCGCCCGGCTCGCAAACAGCAGCGCCGCCACCACCGGACCGAGCTCGCGGGTGAGCGAGAGCGCGACCAGAGTGCCGACGGCCTCTGACGAGCCGTATTTCTGCAGCGTTTCGTATCCCTGCAGGCCGAGCACCATTCCCACGAACAGTCCCGAAACGCTGATGATGATGAGCGACAGGACGCCGGTGAAATAGATTTCCTTCACCGTCAGGCGAAACCGGCGGAAGCTGGTGGCGGACCTCAACAGCGTCAGCAGGAAAAACCGGCTCGCGTAGCCCAGCCGCCAGATGCCGTTGATGACCTGGTGGCCGATGCCGCGCAGGTTATTGACGACGCGTTCAGGCACGGGCGGTCTCCAACGCCAGGTCCCCCGCATACGACGAGCCCGGGTAATGGAACGGCATCGGTCCGTCCATTTCGCCCCACACGAACTGGTGCACGAACGGCGTCTCGGATCTGCGGATCTCATCCGGCGTGCCGTACGTGACCACGACCCCCTGCGACATGAAGTACACGTAATCAACGATCTTGAGGGTTTCCTGAACGTCGTGCGTGACCACGATGGAGGTCGCTCCCAGGGCGTCGTTCAGGTGCCGGATCAAATTGCTGATGACGCCCATGGAAATCGGATCGAGGCCGGTGAACGGCTCGTCGTACATGATGAGCATCGGATCCAGGGCAATGGCGCGCGCCAGCGCCACGCGCCGCGCCATGCCGCCCGACAGTTCCGAGGGCATCAGATGTTGCGCGCCGCGCAGTCCCACCGCGTGCAGTTTCATGAACACCAGATCCTGGACCATGCTCTCCGGCAGGTCGGTGTGCTCGCGCATCTGGAATGCGACGTTGTCGAAGGTAGACATGTCAGTAAACAGCGCGCCGAACTGGAACAGCATTCCCATCTTGCGGCGCATCTCGTAAAGTTCGTCCTGATCCAGCTCGTGCATCACGCGCCCGTCAACTCGCACTTCTCCCTTATTGGGTTTCAAGGAGCCACCAATCAGGCGCAGCAGGGTGGTTTTCCCGCAGCCGCTCAGACCCATGATGCTCACGACCTTGCCGCGCGGTACGGTCATGTTGATACCCTGGAGCACCGGACGGACGTCGTACGCGAAAGTGACGTCCTTGATTTCAACGAGGTTTCCCATCGAGCCGGGGCAGCGATATAAAAGCTGTTAATTCTAAACCACATCGTTGCGACACAACAATGCCGGCTTGGCTCAAGAAATTAGCATTCAGCCTTCAGCTATCAGCGAACGGCATTTACAGTAAAATCCATCAAGGAAACAACACAAGAAAGCTGACCGCTGACAACTGATGGCTGACCGCTCCAAATGAAGGTCTTTGTCACCGGTTCAAGTTCACGCTTCGCCGCGGCGCTGCTGCCGCTGCTGTGCGCCCGGCCGGAAGTCGAACGCGTCGCCGGCATTGATCTCCATCCGCCACGCTTCGAGCACCCTAAGTTCCACGCGACGCAGCTCGACATCCGCGACCCCCGACTCGAACGGCTGCTCGACGGGCACGACGCGCTGGTGCATCTCGCTTTCGTGGTGCTGCGCGGCAGGATGCCCGAGCAGGAAATGTTCGACATCAACGTCAATGCCAGCCACAAGGTGTTCCACGCCGCGCGCCGGGCGGGATTGAAGCGCCTGATCCACCTGTCGAGCGCCGCGATCTACGGCAGCGGCGTGCATCTCGGCGAGGACGCTCTGCTCAATCCGCTGCCGCAGTTTCTCTACGCCCGCCACAACGCGCACCTGGAGCAGCTGCTCGAAATCGAATTTCCGGAATGCGTGCGCTTGCGTCCGCACCTCATCCTCGGCCCCAACGCCCAGCCGCTTCTCAAGCGGCTGCTCAACCAGCCGTGCTATGTCCACATGCCGGAGCCGTACCCGTTGCTGCAGTGCGTGCACGAGGACGATGTGGCGAAGGCGGTGCTGCTCGCGCTCGCGCGCGAGGTGCGCGGCCCGTTCAACCTCGCGGCGGAGGATAACTTCAGCTTGCGCGACATCATCAAGCGCCGCCATCGACTGGGCGTGCCGCTACCGTTGTTCGCCGCGCGCGCGGGCCTGAGCGTGGCGTGGCGCTTCTTCGGCTGGGGCGGCGAGCCGGCGTGGATCGAGGCGCTCACCAGGACGCTGCTGTTGAACTGCCGGCGCGCCGCGGTCGAGCTCGGCTGGCGCAGCACTCACACTGCCACTACCGTGCTGGCACAGACTTGAAAAAACCGTGACTGGTGACCAGTGACCGGTGACTGGCGAGCGGATCGAACGATGAATGCTGACCGCTGAAAGCTGAAAATGACCGACATCGCGTTGCGCTTTGCACAGGTCGTAAAGACCTACGCCGGTGTGCCCGCGCTTACCGGCTTTTCGCTCGAAGTGCGGCGCGGCGAGTTCTTCGGGCTGGTTGGCGTGAACGGCGCGGGCAAGACAACGCTGATCAAGTGCCTGCTCGATTTCTGCGCCACCGACAGCGGCAGCATCGAGATTTTCGACGACTCCCACCGCGCCACCGCGGCGCGCGCGCGGCTCGCCTTCCTGCCGGAGCGCTTCAACCCGCCGCACTACCTCACCGGCCGCGACTTCCTGCAGTACATGCTGAAGCTCTACCGCACGCCGTACGACGAGGAGCAGGTGGCGCGCATGTTTGGCGCGCTTGACCTGGAACTGACGGCACTCGAACGTCCCGCGCGCACCTACTCCAAGGGCATGACCCAGAAACTGGGGCTTGCGGCGTGCCTGCTCTCCGGCAAAGACCTCTACGTGCTCGATGAGCCGACCGGGGGGCTCGACCCCAAGGCGCGGGCGTTGCTCAAGAGCGAAGTGCGCGAGCTGCGGCGCGCCAAGCACACGGTGTTCTTCACCTCCCACGCGCTGGCGGATGTCGCCGAAATGTGCGATCGCATGGCGGTGCTGCACGCCGGCAAGCTGCGCTTTGCCGGCACACCGCAGGAACTGGCGGGCAGGTTTGGCGCATCCGATCTGGAACAGGCGTTCCTCGCCTGCATCGCCGCCTGATCCCGGGCGGCCGGCAAGCCGGGAAAAGCCTTTGCGATACAATACTGTTAAGCCGGAAGCGGAGCTCCGGCTTAACTCCGCGCGTTGGAACGGACGAGCTGGTCGCCGTTCAACTCGCGTTAGGGGGTCTACTGGGGGTCGCAGTGAAGCAAGCAGAAGTCACCAAGCCCGATCTGCTGATCGTGGACGACGATCCACTGATCACGGACACACTTAATTTCGTCCTGAGCCGGGACTTCTCGGTGTACGTCGCCGACTCCCGGACGCAGGTTAAAAGCTTGCTGCGCCAGCTCGACCGGCCGCCGCAGCTGGCCCTGATCGACCTCGGATTGCCGCCTACGCCGCACCGTCCCGACGAGGGGTTCCATCTGATCAGCGAGCTGATCGCACGCTCTCCCGGCATCAAGATCGTGGTGCTCTCCGGGCAAAGCGATGAAGCCAACGCGCGGCACGCGCGCACGCTGGGCGCCATCGAGTTCGTCGCCAAGCCGTGCGAGCCCGAAACGCTGAAAAGGCTGCTGCTGCGCGCGCTCGAAATCAGCGACGCCGAGCTCGGCGCCGCCGCCGACGGCGGCCTGATAGGCAAGAGCCTGCTGATGGACAAGCTGCGCCAGCAGATCTCGCAGTTCGCCAATGCGCCCTTCCCGGTGCTGATCGAGGGCGAGTCCGGCAGCGGCAAGGAACTGGTCGCCACGTCGCTGCACCGCATGAGCCAGCGCGGCCCGCGGCCGTTCCTGGCATTGAACTGCGCGGCGATCTCCCCGACACTGGTGGAACCGACGCTGTTCGGTTACGTCAAAGGCTCTTTCACCGGCGCCACCACCTCGCGCGCCGGCTACTTTGAGGACGCCGAGGACTCGACCCTGTTCCTCGACGAGATCGGGGAGCTGCCGCTCGAGCTGCAGGCGAAGCTGCTGCGGGTGCTGGAGAACGGCGAGTATCAGCGCGTGGGCGAGACACAGAGCCGGGTATCCAACGCGCGCGTGATCGCCGCCACCAACCGCGACATGCGGCAGGAAATCCGCGGCGGCCGTTTTCGCGCCGACCTCTACCACCGGTTGTCGGTGTTCACCATCAACGTCCCGGCATTGCGCGATCTCGGCGAGGACAAGCGCGCGCTCCTCGACCACTACCGCGAGTTCTATGCGCGCCAGGCGCGCATTGATCCGTTCGAGCTAGACGCCAGGGCGCTGGATGTCTGGCTCGACTACAGCTTCCCCGGCAATGTCCGCGAACTCAGAAACATCGTCATCCGTCTCACTACCAAGCACAGCGGGCAGAAGGTGAACTCGGACGAGCTGCAGGCGGAGCTCGACATGGAAAGCCTCGACGTCGAGCTGCCGGGGCTGGCGGCGGGACAGGATTTCAAGTCGGTGCTGGAGGCGGCCAAGCGCCACCTGCAATTTCAGAAGGGCTTCAATCTCGATCACACGATCGCGCAGTGGGAGCGCGGCTACGTCGAGGCGGCGCTGATGGTCACGCAGGGCAACCTGACCCAGGCCGCGAAACTGCTTGGCATCCACCGCACCACGCTCTACAGCAGGATGCAAGGCTATGCCGACGGCGGCGGCGAGGCCGCGAAAACGCCGCGGCCGGCCTCTAAGAGCCCGTAACATAATGAAACACACGCTGCGCTGTCACGGTTTTGGCGATACGGGCAAGGGCGCCAATGGCCGGCTTCGCCATCGGGAAGCATGGGTGGCAACAACCATGAGCCAAAACCGCGCCACCCCTCAAGGGGTCGCGCCGCGCGGCTGACGCACACGGCACGGAGGACCGGCGATGTATTACAGCCATTTCGGACTGAACCAGGCGCCGTTCAAGATCACGCCCAACACCGAGTTCTTCTTCAGCGGCGGCAACCGCGGGCCGATCCTGGAAGCGCTGATCTACGCCATCACCCACGGCGAGGGCATCATCAAGGTGACCGGCGAGGTGGGCAGCGGCAAGACCATGCTGTGCCACATGCTGCAGGCGCGGCTGCCGGCCCACATCGAAACCGTCTATATCGCCAATCCCAGCGTCTCGCCGGAGGAGATCCTGCGCGCGATCGCCTTCGAGCTGCAGCTGAACGTCGCGCGCGACGCGCCCCGCCTCGAAGTGATGCAGGCGCTGCACGACTTCCTGCTCAAGCGCTATTCGGAAGGCAAGCGCGTCGTGGTCTTCGTGGAGGAGTCGCAGAGCATGCCGCTCGCCACCCTGGAGGAAATCCGGCTGCTCTCCAACCTCGAGACACGCAACGACAAGCTGCTGCAGATCGTGCTGTTCGGGCAGCCCGAGCTCGACGACAACCTGCGCCAGCCCAACATCCGTCAGTTGCGCGACCGCATCACCCACAGCTTCCGGCTCGAGCCGCTCAGTCCCGTCGTGATCGGCGAGTATCTGATGTTCCGCATGCGCGCCGCGGGCTACCACGGCCCGGACCTGTTCCCGCCGTCGGTAGTGAAAACCATCGCGCGCGCCTCGCAGGGCTTGACGCGGCGCGTCAACCTGATCGCCGACAAGGCGCTGCTCGCCGCATTCTCGGAGAACACCCACACGATCGGACCGGAGCATGTCACTGCCGCGGTGCGCGACAGCGAATTCAGCCAGCAGGCCGAGCTGCGTATCGAGCCGCGTTATCTGTGGGGCGCGGCGCTGCTCGCGGCCGGCGCGGCCCTCGGGATTGCGACCTACGCGCTGGTGCAGTACACCGGCCAGAGCACGATTGCGGCGGCATCCGCGCCCAGCGCTCCTGCCGCCCTCGCGGTCCGCCCTTCCGCGAATCCAACCCCGCCGCCACCCGGGCTGCCGCTGCAGGGCGCGCAAGAGCTCGCGGCCGAGCCACCGACGGGCGCAGCGGGCGGCCCAGCCCCGGAGCAGCCGGTCAGCAGCGGAACGCAGCCGCCCGCCGGCCCTGTTAGCCCCGGCGGGGCGGAGGCGAGGGTGGAGCCAGATCTGCTCGAGACCCGGTTTGCTGCCACGCGCGAATGGCTCGCCGCCGAAGGCGAAACCCACTACACCATCCAGCTCCTCGGGGCGACCAATTGGGCGCAGCTAAACCTCCACCTCAATGACATAGCGAAGCTCATTGAAATGAATAAGGTTTTTGTGTATCGTACTGTTGCGAGGCAGAAACCGTCGCTGACCGTCTTGTACGGCAGCTTCAGCAACCGTCGCGCGGCGCAGGAAACTCTCGACAGACTGCCGGAATCACTCAAGGTGAACCAGCCGTTTCTGCGCACGGTAGAAGGCATACGCAGTGAGATCAGGCGACATCAGACGTCCTGACCGGGGTGACAATACGAATAATTCGTGATGGGGTAAGCGACGGTTGAACCAAGGGAGGGACCAAGCGATGCGACCGACAGCGGCTGACGCAAGCGTGCTATGCACCGCGGCATCACCGGCGCGTGATGCGGCGCGGCCTTGGTTGCAGTCCGGCGGCGGCGGGTACCCCGCCCTGGCCTTGGCGTTGCTGCTCGCAGGCTGCGCGCAGTTCCTGCCGCAAATCCCCCAGTCTGAAGGTCACATTTCCGCCGCGCAGGTAAAAGCCGAGCCGGAGAAGGCGATTCCACCGCCGGCGCGCGTGAGCTCGTTCGTGCCCCCGCCCAAGCCGGCGGTGAAACCGCAGACCTACAGCGTGGTGGTGAACGAAGTGCCGGTGAAGGACCTGCTGCTGGCGCTAGCGCGCGACACCAAACAGAACATCGACGTGCACCCCGGCCTTACCGGCCTGGTAAGCCTGAACGCGATCAATGAAACGCTGCCGGCGATCCTCGACCGCGTCGCGAAGCAGGTCAACCTGCGCTACCGCGTCGAGGGCAACGCCATCGTGGTCTCGCCCGACACGCCGTACGTGAAGACCTATCGCATCGGCTACGTCAACATGACGCGCGATACCACCTCGACCATCGGTGTCTCGGGCGAGCTTACCGCCGGCGGTGCCGCCGGCGCGGCGGGAGCCGGGACCAGCGGTTCAAGCACCGTGGTCCGCGCGGTATCGAAGAACGATTTCTGGGACCAACTGCGCGACAATATCCGCTCCATCCTGAATTCCACGCGGCTGCAAAGCTTGACTGCCTCTGCCAGAGCCGAGCGTTTGGAGCTGATGAAACAGGAGCAGGAACTTCGAATCAAGCAGATGGAGGCGGCGAGCAAGGCCGGGCCGGCGGCGCCGACGCTGGCGGCTTCGGTGAGCACCGTGAGCAGCAGCCAGCAGCAGGCCGCGCTGCTGCCCGACGATGTCGTGGTCAACTCCGTTTCCGGCACGGTGACCGTCAATGCCACCGACGGGCAGCACCAGCTCGTGCAGCAACACATCGACAGCATCACCAGCGCGATGCAGCGGCAGGTGCTCATCGAAGCGACGATCGTTGAAGTCGCGCTCTCCGACGCCTACCAGGGGGGCATAGACTGGAGCCGTATAGCCGCCGCAACCGGATTCACCTTCAGGCAGACTTTGCTCACCGGCTTCGGGGCCGGCCTTGCCCAGGCGGGCGCCAATTTCTTCCAGCTCGGCTACGCCAACCCGAGTTCCGACGTGGGCAACATCAACGCCACGGTGAAGCTGCTTCAGGAATTCGGAAATACGCGCGTGCTTTCCAGCCCCAAGCTGATGGCGCTCAACAACCAGACCGCGCTGCTCAAGGTCGTGGACAACATCGTGTATTTCGAGGTCCAGTCGTCGACCTCCCAGTCGCAGACTAGCTTACTGCAAACCGTCTCAACCACGGCGAAAACGGTCGCAGTCGGCGTAGTAATGAGCGTGACGCCTCAGGTTAACGAAGATGGACGGGTCATGTTGACCGTCCGGCCGACGGTGACGCGATTGCGGCCCGAGCAGCCGTTCGTGCAGGATCCCAACCCGCTCCTCTTGATTCCGAATCTGGTACCGCAAGTCCAGGTGCGGGAAATGGAATCCGTGCTGCAAGTCGGAAGCGGGCAGACGGTCGTTCTGGGAGGACTCATGCAGGACAACGTGCGGCGCAGCCGCGAACAGTTGCCCGGGGCCGACAGACTGGAGGGCGCCGGTGAACTGTTCCGCTTCCGCGACGAGCGCGCGTCCAAGACCGAGCTGGTGATCTTCCTGCGCCCGACGGTGGTCGCCAACCCGTCGCTCGAAAGCGACGAGCTCAGGTTTTTCCAACGCTTCCTGCCCCAACCCGAAAAACCACCTGAAAAGACCGGCGCCGCGCGATGAGCCTGTTGATGAAGGCCTTGGAAAAGGCCGCCAAAGACCGGCTTGACGCACGCACCGAGCCGGCCGCGGCTGCGCCCGCTGCCAGCTCGGCCAAGGCCGAGCTCTCGCTCGAGCCGCTGGCCGCAGAAACACCCGCGGCGCTCAGGCCGGAGGCTGCGCCGCGATCCGTTACGCCGCCGCGCGCGCCGGCGGCCGCGGCAGCGCGCGAGCAGGCCCAAGCCGCCACCGTGCTGCAGGCGGCCAGCCGTCCCCCGGAGGGTGGAGTAGTAGGCGCATACGTGCGCACGCACCCGCTGGTGGTGCTCGGGACGGTCGCCGGGCTGGTTGCGGTAGGCTTTGGCGTCTACATGTACCTGCAGATTTTGCATCCGAATCTGATCGTCCGCCTGGCGCCGCCAGCGCCCAAGGGGCCCTTGCCGCCGTTAGCCCAGGCGCCCGCCACCACCCCGGCGCCGCTGCCCGCTGCTCCGCTGTTGCAGGCGAGCGCCGCTGAGGCCGCGTCGCCTGCGGCGGCACCCACTCCCCGCGAGAGACCACAGGAGGTGGTGCCAGCCGCGCCGCCGGTTGAGACGCCGCGCAACACCATCGTGGTCAGCCGCGCCAGCCCGGAGCCAGCCCTCAACCCGCTGCACACCGAAGCCTACGCCGCACTCGAAGCGAACCGGCTCGAGCCGGCGAAACGGCTCTACAACCAGTTGCTGCAAGCCGAGCCGAAGAACATCGACGCGCTGCTCGGACTGGCGGCCATTGCCATGCTGGAGGGCAACAGCGACGAGGCGACCAGGCACTATCTGCAAATACTCGAACTCGAACCACGGCACGCGCTGGCGCAGAGCGGTCTGATCGGCCTGCTCGGGCGCGCCGACCCGCTGGCCGCCGAATCCAGGCTCAGGCAGTTGATCGCGCGCGAACCCTCGGCCTATCTCTACTTCACGCTGGGCAATCTCTACGCCGACCAGTCGCAGTTGGCGGCCGCTCAGCACGCTTACTTCCAGGCCCACC